>JGI2172J19969_10000309_pt1 | contig 20534 bp, 22 predicted proteins | sample DeeMarSWOR230_32_FD_19969 | JGI IMG/M metagenome (IMG submission 19969)
GTTGTAGTCTTCACAACCTTCACGCAAGATGGATCTGATGTGGGATGGGCCGACGAAGGGAAGTGGAGATGGATGGCACGTATCGGTGAATTAGACGACAATTCCTTCGGAAATCTCACCCTTGGAATAGATTGGGTGGATATAAACGGGGATAACCAACGACAAGCGGATGAACTGGTACCGAATGAGAAGGGAAACAGCACAGTTCTATACAAACTGATGCATTACGGAAGAGACGTAATCCTTCAAGGCTATTCAACAATCAAACTGGAACACTTTGCGGGACCGATCGAAGGATATTTCTCACAAAAACCCGGCTCTGTCAGACGGTATGGAGATGCAATACCCCTTGTGTGCGTATATAAAGTCAAGTATGATTGATCACGCGCGCATTCACGATAATATAGGCTTCTAATTCTTCTCTTACGGGTTCTCTATTTTCAGAGTGGGCGCGCGAAAAGTTAGTTCTAGTGTCAAATCTTTGTTTTTGCTTCTTGTGTACACGTATGGATTATGTTATGCGTAGCGTGGACTTGGCTTCGTTTAAGATCGATTTTATTAGTTCTCTGGTCTCTTGGTCAATTGTGGCNAGTATGGCGAAGTATATGATTCCTCCTAGAANAGTGAGGCCTGCTGTCAGTGATAGTCTTGTGGGGTGTGGAATTACTAAAAGTGGGGCTGCCATAACTGCTGAGGCGATTATATATTTGGCGACGTTTTTCCANGGGAAGNTGAAGGTTAAGCATTTGCGTGCAATAATGTATCTGCATAGAAGCATGGCTAGGCCTACGATTAGGTTTATTAGGGCGAGGTATGTAGCTGCCTCTAACTGGGTTTTTGCGATGTAGAACAGGGCGAAGAACGTTGTCGGTAGGGTTATGGCTGATTGAATGTAAGGTAAAGTGAAAATTTGAAATAGTCGGGTTTTTGTGAGCTTCCTGAATGGAATTTTTGCTTTGGCGTCGAGTCTTTCGGTTCCTATTACAACTGTGTTGAAGACTTGTGATAGGCTTAAGCATAGAAAATGCATTGTCAAGAGGAGGAGGACAGGTGCTGCGTCGCGGTAGACCAAATTTAATATTGTTAGGTAGGAGTCGGAAAAGACTATGACTCCTATGGTCATGGGAATTGCGAACATTAGGACCAATTTAAGCGAGATTGATATGTCTTTTGCGTTGCTTTCGGAGAGCAGCCTTGGGTATAGGGCGTATGCCAAGAACGTTGAATAGCCGATGACGTTGGCTATAGTTAGGGCTGCTCCATAATAGGATCGCGATAATTCTCCATATATAAATAGGAAGATTAAGGTGAATGCGGCGATTCTGTCGCCAACTATGTTGTAGAGGTTGATTGGTGAGGCTTTTAGCCACTCTTTTAGGTAGGTCCATCTGACGCTTTGCTTGAATTCTTTTGCGGTGAGCTTTATGTAGAATACAGCTTGGATGGCGTATGAGATTGTCATGCTATAAATTGCTCCCAGCAGACCTAGTTTGAGCTGTATAATTAAGGTGAAGCCGAGGATGACCTTGCAGATTTCGTATATGAGTAGGCCGTATCCGGTGGTTTGTGGTTGCTTGGCGAGTAAAACTGCTTCTAGGGCGGATAGTGTGTATATTTCAAGTATTTGGATTGATGTGATGGTGTATAGAATTGTGTAGGTGCTGAGTTGTAGGGCTGATAGAATTGTTGGGAGTAATGCGAGGTAGATGGAGGCCGATGCGATGGATATGAATATGTTGGCAACAAGTCCTGTCTTAGCTGATCCAGCATGGTCTCTAGCTACGAAGCGGGTTGTCCAGAACGGGAGAACGCCGGCGAGTAGGACGAAGTAGCTGGAAACGTCGCTAATGTTTCCCCAGATTCCAAACTCCGCTTCGGAGACTGTTCTAGTGATCATGAGAACGAAGGCAATTCCAGTTGCAACGCTGAGAAGCCTAGATGCAAATACGATGAATCCAGAGTATCTAAGCCTAATCTCACTCTTGACCATGCGATCCACGCTTACCGCTTATGGAACTTCTTAATCGAGTTTTATAAAGAAATATATAAGAGATGTGAAGTGTTAAGATTGTTGACACAATCTAAGTTAAGCTTACCGCGTTAGATTGACAGGCCTGTAATATTACGATTCTGAGTTTCTGTAGTTAATTTTGAAGTCAAATTGAAAACGAAAGGAAGAAATCAAAGATAAAAGTATTCGTAGTGAAGTTGAAAAGTTAAAGGAAGAGTTGAAGCCCTAGAGAAAGATTCGCGCCTCAGCCTTCTTGGCTCGCCACTTGCTAGTCATACTTATATTTTACATGCATCGATGCTACCGTAGATACGTGGCGTGTGATGCTAATGGCAAGTACAGAAAAGACTTTTGAGAAACCCTATTATAACGCAACACTTTCTATGGCGAAGAAAAATAGGTCGCGCGCTGGATTTGCCCTCGATGTAGGATGTGGCAAAAGTCCATACTTTTTTCATAATTGTATTAACAATTACATTGGAATGGACATTAATATTAATACCCTCAGAAAGGTTTCGCGCAATTTACCTGACACACGTTTGATATGTGCAAGTGGTTCTTACGCACCATTCAGAGATGGAATCTTCGATTTGGCTATTTGTACAGAAGTATTAGAGCATTTGGGAAATCCAGAGAAAATGGTCAGCGAAATTAGCAGAGCTCTAACCAAAGGAGGAGCAGCCGTAATCTCGATTCCCTCGCTTAGTCTACCTCAAATAATAATTCTATTGATCGCTTATAAAGTAAAGAAGATTTCTGAAAAACCTTACCAGAGTCCTGACCACGTAAGAGAGTATGCAAGGTTTAAGGTAACCCCACACTTCGAAAAAACTTCTAATCTATTTAAACTGTTTAGGCAGGAAAGATTAGAAGTTCTGGATGTTATAACCGTACAGTCATTGTATGCAAAACCAAAAATACTATACAACATCTTTCTTTCAAAAATTGAAAAAGAATTTGAAAGGATCTTCTCAAAACATCTGATTGGACATTATACCATTTTTAAAGCTGAGAAGACGTAGCCTTTTTCACTGGCATGTGCCGTCTCAGCAGTTAAAAACCCAATGCCTTCTTAGAAATGCTTTATTACTTTAGAATCGACATGGAATTGCGAGGCAGTGAATGGAGTGCGGATATGTTATTTAGCGAACGCTTCAAGTGTTCACATCCATAGATGGGTGAGGTATTTCGTTGGAAGAGGGCATGAAATCCACGTGATTTCCTTCGAAAACGCCCGAATAGAAGGAACAACTGTACACGTTTTGAAGCTCCCAGTACTTGTTAAGAATGCTACATTCCCGCTTAAAATGGCATCTATCCATAGAATAAAATCTCTAATCAAGAGAATAAAGCCAGATATTTTACATGGGCATTACGCAATTAACTATGGGCTTTTCGGTGCACTGTGTAATCTTAATCCATTCGTAATCACAGTTTGGGGTTCAGATGTTTTAATTGTTCCTGAAGCGCGCTTTCTATCATCGATAAAGAAGCCTATTGCAAAATATGCATTGAAAAAAGCAGATCTAATAACATGCGACGCCGAACACATGAAAGAAGCCATGAGAAGGTTAGGAATTGCTCCGGAAAAGATTGTCCTCATCTACTTCGGGGTGGACACCCGGAAATTTAGTCCGGGAGAAAAAAGTGAAGAGCTAAGAGCGAAATTAAGGATATATGACTCACCTACGGTGATAAGTTCAAGAAACCTTGAACCCTTGTATGATATTGAATCATTGATTAGGTCTTTACCCCTAGTCCTAAAAGAAGTTCCAGAATCACAGTTTGTGATTGCTGGAAAAGGTTCTGAAGAAAAAAGGCTGAGGGAATTGGCCAAATCTTTAGGCGTCTCAGAAAATGTAAAATTTATAGGTTTTATTCAAAATGACGAGCTTCCGCAGTATTTAAGTACCGTGGACGTTTATGTTTCCACATCTCTTTCAGACGCTGGGATTGCAGCGAGCACAGCTGAAGCAATGGCTTGTGGACTACCGGTGATAGTTACCGATGTCGCGGACAATAAAAAGTGGGTAGACAACGGAGTAAATGGATTTGTTGTTCCAGTAAAAGACCCGAAATCCCTAGCCGAAAAGATTATTTATTTATTACAAAATGAGGACATAAGAAAGAAGTTTGGAAAGGTCAACAGAAAAATAATCGAAGAGAGAAATAATTACTACAAAGAGATGGAGAAGATGGAAGACATTTATAAAGAGCTAACACGGAGACATGAGAAATGAGAATATTAGTAACTGGCGGTGCAGGATTCATAGGAAGCTACCTCTGTGAGAAATACACTAAAGAGGAGCATACAGTGCTCTGCTTGGATAATTTTTTGAGCGGAAACCTGTTAAATGTAAGACACCTATTGGATTACCGAAATTTCAAGCTGATAAAAGGCGACGTTAGGGATTTTGACTTTTTAGAGAGAATAATCCGTGATGTGGACGTAGTTTTTCATCTTGCAGCTCAGATTCATGTGGATAGATCCTACGTCGAACCTCGACTTACTTACGATATAAATGTAATGGGAACACAGAATATCTTAGAAGTAGCAAGGATATACGACGTTAAGAAAGTGATTAATGCTTCTTCCAGTGAGGTATATGGCTCAGCTCAATATGTTCCCATAGATGAGAAGCATCCTTTAGACGCTCCGCATCCTTATGGAGCTAGCAAAATCGCTTCCGATAGAATGTGCAACGCATATATCATAACATACGGCATGAACATCGCCATACCAAGGTTTTTCAACATTTTCGGTCCACGGCAAAGAGATATCGCATATGGCGGGGTAATATCGATATTTACTAGGAGAGTTTTGAACAACATGCCTCCGGTTATATATGGAGACGGGCTGCAAACAAGAGATTACACCTATATAGAGGATGCTATTAGAGCTTTCGATTTAATTCTCAACCATAAGTTGAGACTAGAGCCTATCAACATTGGCAGTGGTAAAGAAGTAAGTATAATCGATTTGGCCAACTTGATCATCGATTTATGTGGCAAAAAGGGAAAGATAAAACCCGTCCATGTAGAACCGAGAATTGGAGAGGTCAAAAAGTTGATCGCTAACACAACAAAAGCAAAAAAAATCCTGGGATGGAAGCCTAAATACGACTTAAAAGAGGGGTTAAGGGCATTTATTCAATGGTACAAGAAGTATGGACAAGAGGAGAGAATTAAACTTTGAACGAAAAGGAACAAAATTTACTCGCTTCGGATATTTCCACGGACATTTTGCGAAAAATGTATGTGACAATGGTAAAGATTCGGAAATTTGAAGAAAGAGTAGCAGAACTCGTTGCTCCCCCAAAAGAAATTATCACACCCTGTCATTTGTACATTGGAGAAGAAGCTGTAGCAACGGGGGTGTGTACTGCTCTGAAAAAAAGACGATTACGTTTTCAGCACCCATCGCTCTCACGGTCATTTTATAGCTAAAGGTGGTGACCTAAAGGCATTGATGGCGGAACTTTATTGTAAGAAAACAGGATGTTCAAAAGGTAAAGGTGGTTCTATGCACATTGCATCGCCTAATGTGGGGTTACCATGGAGTTCAGCTATTGTTGCTGGAACGATACCTTTAGCAGTGGGAGCGGCGTTAGCCTTCTCCTTGCTGGCTAATCTCAAACTTCCGATACCACCGCAGTCAGATAACAAATTCTTTGACATATACCAAAACTATGTAGTACAGTCAAAAGAACGAGATAAGCTTGTTGCATGCCTGAGAGAATTTGGTATCGAGATTTTGATTTTATGGCCTAAACCTATGCACAAACATGAATCATTAGGGTTGGGATATTTCCATCCTCCTAAAACAGAGCAAATCTCAACTGAGGTTTTATCATTACCAATGTATCCTGAAAAACATCAACTCATCAGGAGAAAATTAAAATGAAAATCACTTGGGATATATTAGAAGAACTGAGTCATATTTATGGTGAATCATTTTATTTGCTAGATTCTCAGAGATTTGAACGGAACTATAATGAATTCCTTAAAGCATTTCGAGATGTATATCCTAAAACTTTTATTGCATACTCCTATAAAACTAACTATATCCCTAAATTGTGTGCACTAATTGACCGTAAAGGGGGATATGCGGAAGTAGTTTCCGAGATGGAATTCGATTTAGCTATTAAACTTGGAGTGTCCCCACAAAAAATTATTTTCAATGGTCCTTACAAGAACGAAAAAACCATTAAGAAATGCCTATTAGGTGGGGGTATTGTAAATTTAGATTCGTTTTACGAGATAGATATTGTAGAAAAAATTGCTCAGGACAACCCTGAAATAAATATGTCTATCGGAATCAGGTGCAACTTTGATATTGGAGATTCTGTGACATCAAGATTTGGATTTGATATAGATAGAGAAGATTTTTGTCATGCTTTTGATAGACTGAAAAGGATTGATAATATAAGTATTAAAGGTCTTCATTGTCATTTTCCAAACAGAAATATTGAATCGTTTATTATCCGTGTCGATAAAATGTTGCACTTATCTAATCAATTATTTTCTTCACCTCCTGAGTTTATTGATCTTGGGGGTAGTTTTTTTGGAAAAATGAATGAATCACTAAAAAAACAGTTCAAATGTAAAGTGCCAAGCTATCAAGAATATGTAGAAGCTATCGCTGCCAAGTTCCAAAACTTTTACCAAGATCTGGATGAATCTGTGAAACCAAAACTTTTGCTTGAGCCTGGAACTGCGCTTGTGGCAGATACTATGAAATTTGTGGTTAAAGTAATTGATATAAAGACAATACGCAATAAAATTATGGCAACGGTTTCGGGAAGTAAATTTAATATAATTCCAACGTCGAAGGATATCAACTTACCGATAACCGTATATCGAAAATCTGAAAAAGATCGTTGTTATGAAGAATATGNCTCTATTGATATAGCTGGTTATACATGCATGGAAAATGATTATTTATACAAAGGGTATAAAGGGTCTTTGAAAATAGGAGATTATATTGTATTTGACAATGTAGGATCATATTCAATTGTTTTAAAGCCTCCATTTATTTTACCAAATTGTGCTGTCATCGAGTATAATTCCAAGAAGAAATCATACGAAATTATCAAAAGAAAAGAAGAAACCGAAGATATCTTTAGAACTTTCAAACTTTAAACACGAATGGTGCAACTATATGTCTACTGAAAGAGTTTTGTGGTTGGCTGGTCGTCTTGTGCCCGACAAGGACGCTAAGGTTCATATTTGGTCTCCGACATGTCAGTATGGAATTAATGTGTTCGAAGGGGTTCGATGCTATTTGAGTGATAACGGTAATCAACTCTTATCTTTCAGATTTAAGGATCATCTTGATCGACTTTTTCAATCGGCCAAAATAATGAGGCTTAGGCACAAGTACACGGCTTCTGAAATACAGAGCGCATTTGTGGATACGATAATTGCAAATGGATATATGGAGGATATTTCCGTACGTATTGTTTTCTTTGTAAATGAACCTGGTAGTTGGGCTTATAAAGGTGATTGTGAGATGATAATAGCGCCCATTCCTATGGGAAGGGCTTATGATTCTAAAATGGGTATCACTACTTGTGTAAGTTCATGGGAACGTATAAATGATAGGTCAGTATCGCCAAGAATCAAGGCAGGTGCAAATTACATCAACAGCCGGATGGCGCAGCTTGAAGCGTTAGATAATGGCTTTGATTCTGCATTGTTCCTCAATAGAGAAGGTAAGATTTCTGAAGCGCCAGGGTCTTGTATTTTTATTGTGAGACGAGGTGAATTAATAACTCCACCCATTACTGCTTCAATCTTGGAAAGTATTACAAGAGACACGATTATAAATATAGCAAAGAATGACTTTGGCTTAACTGTCGTAGAGAGGGATATTGATAGAACGGAGTTATATGTTTGCGACGAAATTTTCTTATGTGGAACAGCTGTAGAAATTGTCCCAGTAATATCTGTTGATAAAATAGTCGTTGGTGATGGAAAGGTAGGCGAATTAACTAAATCCATAAGACAAAGGTACTTTGATATTGTAAGAGGAAAGGTTGATGCATATAAAGAATGGATTCTTCCTGTTAATGAGGGGTGACTATTATGGAGTTTATATATATCACAAATGACCCAGAGCTAGCGCAGTATGCTCAGGATTCCGGTGTTGATCGTATTATGATTGACTTAGAGTATCTGAGAAAAAGAGAGCGTCAAGAACATCTAGATACCGTGATATCTAACCATTCTCTACAAGATATTAACAGAGTGAGAAATGTTTCTCATAATTCAAAGTTACAGGTTAGGGTCAACTCAATACACTCAGAGTCTGAAAGAGAAATCAACGAGGTTCTATCCCGAGGCGCAGATATTATTATGTTGCCGATGTTTAAAACACGCCAGGAGGTTGAGAGATTTATATCAATAATTAATGGCAGAGTTGCTGCTAGTTTATTACTAGAAACGTCGCAGGCATTGGTTCGGATTGATGATATATTGCGGGTAGACGGTATTGATGAAGTTTATATTGGTCTCAATGACCTTCATTTGTCGATGGGTTTAGATTTTATGTTTGAACTGTTGAGCGGAGGTATCGTGGAATATCTAGCAACAAAAATAAAAAAGAAGGGCATTCGTTTTGGTTTTGGTGGTATTTCAAGACTCGGTAGAGGTGTCGTTGATAGCCGTTTGGTTTTATCTGAACACGTAAGATTGGGGTCGCAAATCGTTATATTGTCTAGAGATTTTCATGGCAGGGCAAGGTCTTTAGACGAGTTGAAAATACTGATTAATCTTGAGGATGAAATAAAAAAAATCCGGTCATATATTTCCTATCTATCGGGATTGTCAGAAAAAGAATTGCTCCGCAACAGTGAGAAAATTTCTCATATAGTCTCAGAATACGTAGAAACTAGGGTACGTGAGCAACCTTTTAGTTCAGTGAAAGATCAATTTTAAGGGATTATTTGATGTTATTTCTGCAAGAAATGTGGAAATTTTTGAAGGTAAGAAAAAAGCAATTGTTCACAATGGAGCTATACCGATTTTAATAGACATTGGGGATGATCATAATATGGATGTAACACAGTCAGAAAAAGCAATCTCACCACAAACTAAAGCTGTTATACCAGTTCATTTGAATGGGCGATTGTGTGATATGAATAGGTTGATGGAGATTGTCGCTGGACACGATCTAATCGTAATAGAAGATGCAGCTGAATCTATGGGAGCATCAATTGATGGAAGGAAAGTAGGGTCATTCTCTGATAGTGCTATGTTTAGCTTTTGTGGAAACAAAGTGATAACAACGGGCGAAGGAGGGATGATCGTAACTGATTTAAAGGAAATATGGGAAAGGCTGAAGCTAATTAGGTCCCATGGTAGGTTAGAAGTGGAACCATACTTTGCGACTAAAAAATCATTAAACCATATTACCTTGGGGTATAATTGGAGGATGTCAAGCGTCACAGCGGCTTTGGGTTTTTCTCAGATGAAGAAGCTGGAAAGGATCATAGAAATGAGGCGGAGAAAAGCCGAATACTTAGAAAGCAAGCTTTCAGAAATATCCTGCATTGAGCTACAAAATCCGCCCAAGTGATATTTTCATGTATGCCAAATGTACACGATTCGCGTTAAGGGTGGGAAAGATGTTAGAGAGGCTCTTAAGGAACACTTAGCGACGAAGGGAATCATGAGTAAAATATACTTCGACCCGGTACACTTGACTTCTTTTTACAAAAGGAAGTTTCAGTTTAAGAGAGGAGACTTACCTGTAACTGAAAAACTTTCAGAGGAAGTTCTAACCCTGCCTATGTACCCGACATTGCGTAAAGAAGAGATGGATTACATCGCTAAAAGCATAGACGAGTTCATAGGCATGTGACCGAAGTGGCTGAGATGTGCATCTCTTTTGTAAGAGCTAAATACTAACCAGTTTCGGGCGCCCTCATAGAAAAGAGGATTGGTCGATATGAATACGCGGTTTGTAATTATGCTGGAGGCAGGTACATGCTGATGAATGCCTTATCAGTCATCATTATAATTACGTTTGGAAAGTAAATACTCGGAATTTATTAAGAGGTATTTCTTAGAAGGTAATAAGATGAAGATATTAATAACTGGTGGTGCGGGGTTTATAGGTTCGCATTTGGCAGAGAAATTAGCAGAAAGACATGTGGTTATCGCTTTAGATAATTTTGACCCTTATTATGATGTTAGAGTAAAGAAGAAAAATGTAAAAATTATTGAAAGTAATGGCGCTGAATTCATATTTGGCGATGTAACAAATTACGGTTTCGTACGCAAAATAATAAAAGAAAATGATATAGACGTTATTTTTCACGAAGCTGCGCGACCTGGAGTAAGATACTCTGTAAAAGATCCCTTTCTTCCAAATAAAGTGAATGTGATAGGCACGCTAAACATCTTGAAAGGTTCTTTAGATTCAAATGTGAAGAAGGTCGTTAATGCCTCTTCTTCGTCTGTTTATGGAAAAGTGGAATATCTACCATTTGATGAAAATCATCCCACTCACCCAATCTCTCCATATGGAGTTTCAAAGTTAGCGGCGGAGAATTATTGTAGAGTTTTCTATGAGGTTTATGGACTAAAAACAACATCGTTAAGATATTTCACAGTGTATGGTCCCAGAATGAGACCTGATTTAGCGATTTGTATATTTACAAAATGGCTTTTGAATAATGAGCAACCAATAGTTTTCGGTGACGGCGAGCAGACGAGAGATTTTACGTATATTGATGACGTAATAGATGCAAATTTAAGACTTTTAAACATAAATGGAGGATACGGTGAAGCCTTAAACATAGGGAGTGGTCGGAGAGTTACCATTAATTATATGATTAACGTTTTGAGAAGACTTCTTAACTCAAACATAGAGCCGAAATATGTTGAGCCCATAAAAGGGGATGCAAGAGATACTTTAGCAAATATTGGCAAGGCAAAAAAAATTATAGGATATAAACCAAAGGTCTCATTAGAGGAGGGATTAAGGAAATTCGTTGAATGGTATAAAAAGAATCCGAGTTTTTATGGATGAGGAGAATGGTTAAGGTCAGCGTTATAATTCCGGTATACAATGGTGAAAAATACATTCGCGAAGCGATAGATAGTGTATTAAATCAATCATACAAGGACTTTGAAGTTATAGTGATTGATGACGGGTCAAAGGATAATACATTACGTATAATTAAGAGATATAATCGCAAAATAAGATGGAAATCACAGGAAAATAAAGGACAAGCTTCCGCGATAAATGAAGGAATTAAAATGGCTAAAGGCGAATACATAGCTTACTTGGATGCTGACGATGTATGCTTGTCTGAAAGACTTAAAATTGAAGCTAAATATTTAGATGAGCATCCAAATGTTGGATTAGTATATTCCGATTTTTATCAGATAAATAGTACTGGAGAGATCCAGCGAGTAATAAGGGCACATCCACATAATAGTTTTCTTCTGCTACAAAAAAATTACATTGGAAGAAGCACCGTTATGCATAGAAAAGAATGTTTAGATAAGGTTGGTTTATTTGCTGAAACTATTAGTGGTGATGATGATTGGGATATGTGGATAAGAATTTCTGAACAATTTGGAGTTGGTCATATAGAGAAGCCGTTAGTGAAATATAGAGTGCACGGTGAAAACATTTCTTTAGTGAGGCCTAAAAGGTTAGCTTATAGAAGATATATAACGGTGAGAATACTTGAAAAGACATATAAGAGAAGAAAGAATCTATGTCTAAAACTTAAGGTACTAAGAGCAAAAGCTGAAAGAAAAATAGATCAAATGCTTCCTATACTTGGTGAAAAATTTCCTTGGATTTGGGGTGGAGCTGATAAAGTGCTAGATAGCGTAGAAAGAATGGCGATCCGCATATGGATGTAACTTTAACGTTAGATGATTTTTTATGCTTTCTCAGCTACACAATAGTTATGACATGCGATGATAAACGATGTCTAATGTAGAAGTTATGAAGAAATTATTTTCAAAGTACCCAATTTATGGGTCTGAAAAAGTATATGAATACTCTGCTTTCTTTCCAGACGTAAGATACAAGTCATGCAATGCAGAGTGGCTAAAGGAGAAATACTAGAATATAGGAGTTGAATCAATAATGTTTGCCATAATAAAGCAAAAATTTTCGAGAATAGCTTATTTGACTCCAGACTGGTTTTTTGCTTTATTATTGACATTACTTGGATGTTTACATCCGTATCGGGATTGTGAACTGATTATTTCCCGAAAAAATTGTTGGATGACGAAATCTAGGAACAAAACTATTCCAGTATTTATGCCTAAAAAAGGAAGATATGGACGTTCGAATCGAAAAATATTGGAGAAATATACCTATAGTCCTTTTGTTGAAGTGAAGGAAGGTGATGTTGTTTGTGATGTAGGTGCCTTCATAGGGGAATATACACTCTCAGTCGCTGATAAAGCAAGCCTTGTCATTTCTATTGAACCCGACCCTCGTAACTATCTTTTCTTGAAAAGGAATACTGAACATTTGAAGAATATCATTTTGATACCAAATCCACTGTGGAATGATGATGTCAAAATAGAATTTAAGTTAGGTGATAACCCCACTGATTCGAGTATTATAAACGTTGATTGTGGAATTGAAGGGGGGAGTTTATTTGTTCAAGCTAAGCGTTTGGATACCCTACTTGCTGAATTAAGGATTGACAAAGTTGATTTCTTGAAGATAGATGCTGAAGGGGCTGAACCAGAAGTTCTCATGGGGGCTGAAGAAGTTTTAACTAAAGTCAAGAAAGTCGCAGTAGACGTAGGACAAGAGAGATATGGTAAATCGACAAGTGCTATGGTTAGAAAAATATTGAAAAATAGGGGGTTCAAGACTTATCTCCGAGGCTATATGCTGTATGGGTGGAGAGATTAAGATGAAGAGGTGCAGTTCCGCAATCATTCATTCCATCCACTGGAATTGATGCGCGCGCGCTACGTGCGCATGCAAACTTGGCGTTGGAGTTCACGCGCGCATATCTGAAAAATGGGGAATTATAATCAACAATAATGAAAATTAATGAACAAGGTTCAGTATTGGGCAAGGATTAAGAGAAGCTTCCGGAAGTTATGTATAGGAGGCAGTTCGATGACAAGAGCGCTTATCACTGGAATAACGGGGCAAGATGGTTCATACCTAGCGGAACTATTGCTTTCTAAAGGTTATGAAGTGCATGGAATTATCAGCATGCATGCGCGCATATCCCTTGTACCGTTAAGAACGTTCCATTTCGGTTCGAAACGTAACAAAGTTCGAGCTTTTGAAATGTTATGTACAGAGATTGGATAGTCAAATACTCTTGCTGGTTCGATTTTCATTTCCAAGCCGCTTTTCGGCGCTTTTATGCAGTACTCGCACAAGTCTCTTATATTTGTGGCTTCCTATTTTGATGTTGTAGGCTTGACTCTTATAGTGTTTAGCGTTACACAATAACTATTGCCCGAGGCCTATAGCTGTGAATTCAAGTTTTCGACCGTATTCTTCTGGGTCGAAAATGCGCCTGCCGTCAATCACTACAGGTCTCTTCATATAATTAATAAAGTCATGTGGTTTAAGTCGTTTAAATTCGTCCCGCTCGCGCAAGTTTGGGATAGGTCACTATACAATTTTTTAGAGTTCAGAAGGCTTAGCGCGGTGAGCATTTAACATAAATAATGTGCACGCATAAGTATTACATAGCAATGAGTGGAAACGAATGAGGCAAATCCTTTTCGACCACGTGGGTCTCGGTTTTCACTCCATGTTCAACTATATCTTGGAAAACCCTCCTCAAGGTTATGAGTTTGTTTTTCCCAAACACTCAGTCAACGAAAAACCACATCTAAGCCGTAAACAACTTAACAAAATAATACGCGCTGTCCCTCTGAAGAAGAATAGCGTATGCAGACTCCTATGGTGCCAGTTAAGATGGTACACAGACGAAATCTTCAAAAAGTCGACTGACGTAGATTTGATTTTTTCCCCACATAAACTCGTACATTCAAGAAAAAAGCCATGGGTTGTTATGATAGAATACGTTGGTGACTTATGTCCAATAATATACGATATTAAACATCTGTGGCTTTATAGGCCCTTCATCGAAAAGGTTCTGAGCTTTAAGTGCTGTAAAAAGATAATGCCTTATCTTAACACTGAGAAAATGACGCTCTTTAAAAACCTTAACTCTGAGAGATTTAAAGATAAAATAGAAGTAGTCAACTTGGCTATTCCACCTAAGAATTTCAAAAAAGAATATGGCGAAGACAAAATATCCCTGCTGTTTTTGGGAACCGGACACAAAAGCAACATCTCGAGAACTTTTGAGGAAAGAGGTGGAATAGAACTCTTGGAAGCATTCAAAATTCTTAACAAAGAATACAACAATCTCGAACTAGTTATTAGGTCTCTAATTCCCCCATATATCCACAACAAGTATTCACAGATTCTAGCAGAAAAAAACGTGAAAATATTTGACCAAGTTCTGCCTCGGCACCAATTGGAACATATTATGAAAAACGCAGACATTTTTCTGTTTCCAGGCCACATTACTCCGGCCTTGACGATTTTGGATGCCATGAGTTATGAACTCCCTGTGGTAGCCACAAACTGGAGAGGTAATCATGAGATGGTGAAAAACGGTAAAACAGGTTTTCTCATTAGACCGCCTTTCGGATTGAGACCCGACCTACCATTGACGCGCGAACAAAAAGAGACACTTTCTGCACGTGGCCCAGATATGTGTTTAGTAAAGGAGCTTGCGGAAAAAATAAGCGTACTAGTTAAAGATGAGAAGCTTAGGCGAAGAATGGGGATTGCGGGAAGAAAAGAAATTGAAACTGGCAAATTCTCGATTAAAAGAAGAAAAGAAAAGCTAAAAGAAATATTTGATGAAGCAATAAAGAACTAACACGGTAAGCTTAACGGTGGGATTAACCATATCATTTACCTCATAATTCGCTTGATGATCCTAAGTAATCTTTTGTCTTGAAAAATTCTTATCTTAAAAGACTGGTGTTTGTCTGCTGACTGACAAGTTTGGATCGTTATACAAAGTCTCTAGAATGTTGTTAGACGCATCAATTTACCCTTCAAACGATATCTTAAACTGTTTATAGTTCCGAGATATGAAATCTTTCTTTTTTAATGATTCGAATTTGTCTCTGAGGTTTTGGAATATCACAATATACCCTCGAAAAGGGCCAGTTCTATCTCCTGGAAAAGCATCCTGTTTTGTGTAGCATGGGAAAAGAGCTTGGTATGTATTACTTTAATTCATTTTGGGCTTAACTAGATCTAAGCCACAGACTTTTTGGTCAGAGACTGTCTTGCCGCTGAATTCTTTACTACCGCCTCCACCTATGGCATAACCGAATTCCGGTCTATCATGAACTTCAAAATCATCAATAATTATTATAGCATTTGGGCAAGAAAACGATATCACGTAAATCTCGTCTTCAAGTGGCCAGTAGTCGTACCAGTGCGCATCCAAAAAGAATAGAGGTAGTTTGCCAAGACGGTTATTTTCCACCAACTCTTTAATATATTCCTGGGAAGAAGTTCGAGAAAGTTCCACATTCCTAAATTTTTTGAGTCGGTGTTTGGATTTAAAGAAGAAATCATCATTGATTCCACAGGTGAAGATCGGAAGATTACTCCATCGACTTGCTACGTAAGCTGTAGAATCCCCCATGTAGGTCCCCGTTTCCACAAATGAGGTAATAGGTAAACATGAAATGATCTCCTGGATAAGACGTTGAAAGACTCTATCGCAATGGAATCCATGTTTACCTCGATTCGGGAATTCATGAATATAAACAATTAGCAACCTGTAAAGCTCACCCAGCCCTGGTATGTTCTTTATTGAACGTTTCACATTCATAGGTCTCCAACTCTTATTCTGCGGAGTCGCGGGCATATTGCAAATTGAAACTAGCAAATTCTCTATTGAAATATATGTTTAACTGTGTCATAGGAGCACGCCTACCTTTTTGTAAAATGAAAGAGCCCACAGGCATAGTTAGAATTTTCCAAAATAGACACAGGAATATTTTTTCTGAAGTTTCCTCTGTCGTCTATACCGGAAAGTTCAACAAGCTCAAGTTCGCCAAAATATTCAACTATTTGTTTGGGCGAATGAATCCGGTGAGCATTGAAGCATAACCTTGGCTTACCTACCGGCAAAGAAAAGTATAAATTCCCACCCACGGCGAGAATTCTGGATAACTCCTCACAGGCTTTCTTTGTGCCAAGTGTATCAAGCGGGTCGCCGTATCGTCCTAAACCAATATGTTCAGCAACATGCAAGCATGACAAAGATGATATGGCGTTGTCCTCAAATGGTATGGAAAGTATACTTCCCTTCCTTGAGAATAAATTTTCCAAATGTGCCATCAACGGTCGAATATCAATAAAAGTCACTTTGGTAATGACCGTTAAAAATCCAACGAAGTCTACTCGTGAACCAACATCAACATGATGATCAACTTTGGCTTCATAAATCTTCTTGAAAGCCCAAATGTCTTGATAAAAATAGTGACTGTCGAAACTGGTGGTTTGTGTCTTATCATGAATGCATGGATAGGTGTTTACGATTTCAATTTGCTCTGCACCATGCAATCTAGAGTATTTAACTAAATCTTTAAAAAAACCAATGTACCTAGGAAACGCTCCAATTAACTGTATTGGATCAAATAGTGGCCTTATCCACCGATACAGAGTCCTATCTCCTATTCGGATACGCTTTCTCATACATTTACCTCACTAATTATGAACGTGAAATTTAGCATAGATGTCACCCAAAAGAAGTTTATCTTTCAATTGACCAATTTTCTCATATAATTCGCCTGGTGTTACCCATCTCTGAGATAAGAACTTCATTGATTCACCAAGTGAACAATTAAATTCCACACGGCCTAGTGATAGGAGGTGATCTATACACTTCTTCGCATCGTCAAAAAACTCTCTGGTAAATTCAAACGATATGAAAGGTATTGGTTTCGTTAATCCCTTTAGCACTGATTCTTCGAAACCTTCAACATCAATTTTGCAGAATTTTGGCGGTCCATGCACTTGAATTAAGGCATCTAGGGTAGTAATAGGTACCTTTTTTGTTTTTGTCCATTCATAATCTTTTGAGAATCTACCTTCATCTTTCCATTTACTAGACATTGTAGAAATCGTAGGTGCATCCTCACATATCATAAGCTCTCCGTATCCTTCACATTCTCCAACTGCCTTACCAACTATGATGACGTTTTTGTTACTTCCAAATGATTTGTAAAGTCGCTGCAAGCAAGCCTCTTGAGGCTCAACACAAACTACCTTTGCTCCCAATTCTAAAAATATCTTGGTAAATTTTCCCTCGTTTGCTCCAACATCAAAGCATAAATCACCTCTCTTGATGAATGGGGAATAGAATTCTAACATTTGTCTCTCATGGCGTAAATCCTTACGGCGAGCCGTCCAAAGTTTTACCATTTTTGCCGCAGAATAGAGTTTTAGTAGCTTTAGTATGTTGATTAATGGTCTTTTAATTTTTGCCGTTTTCTTAGTTGTGGCGGATTTCATATAACAACACTTTAAGCGATTTGATAGCTAAGCTTTCTGGCCTATCATAAGAGTACGCATTTTCTAATTTAACCATTTATTTTAAACATGCCTAATCATTTTGTAAAATACGTGCGATGACTGAAACGGCAGTTGACATCATTGCAAAAATTACGAGTTATTCTTATTGATAAGCACTATAGGTATATACATGGATTGTTACCTTTTATGATATAGACCAAAATTTCGAATTCAAAAGAAAGAATATCAAATGAGAAGATAAGGAGACAGTGACGATGAAAAAAACAAATGAAAGAAAAGCGCTTATCACTGGGATAACGGGGCAAGATGGTTCGTATCTAGCGGAGTTCTTGCTTTCAAAAGGTTATGAAGTGCATGGAATTATCAGAAGAGCTAGCACCTTTAATACTGCTAGGATAGATCACATTTACGTAGATCCACACGACCCTTATGCGAGATTTTTCCTTCATTACGGGGACATCTCGGATTCTGAGCAGATATCAAATATAGTTTATAATATTAAACCGGATGAAGTTTATCATTTAGGAGCGCAAAGTCATGTTAGGGTAAGTTTTGACATTCCAGAATACACAGGTAATGTTAGTGCCTTAGGCACTACGAGGATTTTAGAGGCCATCAAAAGAAGTGGAAAAACTGGAAATAACATCAAGTTTTATCAAGCATCTAGCAGTGAGATGTTTGGGAATTCTCCTCCTCCTCAGAATGAGGAAACACCCTTTAGGCCGAGAAGCCCTTATGCAATTGCCAAACTCTATGCTTATTGGATGACTGTGAATCATAGGGAAGGTTATAATATATTTGCATGTAATGGTATTTTGTTTAACCATGAATCTCCTCGGAGGGGTGAAACGTTTTTAACGAGAAAAGTAACTATGGCAATAGCAAACATTTTAGCTGGGAAGCAAAAAATTCTCTATTTAGGGAACCTTGACCCAAAACGAGATTGGGGATATGCTCCAGAATATGTAGAGGCAATGTGGAAAATCCTCCAACTCGATAAACCGAAAGACTTTGTGATAGGAACGGGTGAAGCACATTCAGTTAGAGAGTTTGTTGAAAGAGCCTTTTCTTACGTTGACCTTCGCTTCGGAAAACATGTAGAAATTGACCCGAGATATTTTAGACCTACTGAGGCTGAAGAGTTAGTTGCTGACCCAAGGAAGGCTAATAAGAAATTAGGTTGGGTGCCGAAAATTAAATTTGAAGATTTAGTGAAAATAATGGTGGATGCTGACATACGCAAAGTAGGTTTAAAGCCTCCCGGAGAGGGAGACGAAATCTTGGAAAAGAAGTTTTCGGATAGATGGTGGAAGGCGGATTAAAATGAAATTTTGGGCGGATAAGAAAATACTAGTGACTGGTGGGGCTGGGTTCTTAGGTTCTTTCATAGTTGAGAAGCTGATAAAGGAAAGAGGAGTAAAACCCGGAAATATTCGAGTTCCGAGAAGTAAAGAAATAGATCTGAGAAAATTGGAAAACTGTGTAAAAGCCGTTACGAGTATTGACATTGTTATTCATTTAGCAGCTAAGGTTGGTGGTATAGGATTTAACAAGAAGTATCCTGCAACTTTATTCTACGATAACGCAATAATGGGAATCCAATTAATGGAAGCTGCTAGGCAAGAGGGAGTACAAAAATTTGTTGTAATAGGAACAGTATGTGCATACCCGAAGTACACTCCGGTCCCTTTCAGAGAAGAAGACTTGTGGAACGGGTATCCGGAGGAAACAAACGCGCCGTATGGTATTGCTAAAAGAATTCTTCTGGTTCAAGCTCAAGCCTACAGAGAGCAATATAGTTTTAACGCTATTTATTTGTTGCCAGTTAACTTATATGGACCGAAGGACAATTTTGATCCTGAACGTTCGCATGTGATTCCGGCACTTATAAAGAAAATGGTGGATGCTCAACTAGAGCGAAGAAACGAGGTTGTTGTTTGGGGTACTGGGGAGGCTTCCAGAGAGTTTTTGTACGTAGAAGATGCAGCTGAGGGTATCCTTCTAGCCACGGAGAAATATAATAAACTCGACCCCGTTAACTTGGGCGCAAGCAAAGAAATCACTATAAAAGATCTTGCCGATTTAATAGTGAAGCTTACTGGATATGATGGAAGAATTATATGGGACACTTCAAAGCCTGATGGACAACCGAGAAGGTGCCTTGATACAAGTAAAGCTAAAAGAGAATTTGGGTTTGAAGCAAGAACTGATTTAGAAGAAGGTCTCAAAAGGACGATTGAATGGTACATAAAAACGTACGCCCAGCAACAGAAGAAAAAATAAAGGGATTCGGTTTCGTTTATAAGGTGTTATCCTTATCTCTTCGCTGCGCGCGCGCATTACGCTGGTTATTCTTTAAGTTGCTGCATACATTCCACCGCTGTCTCTAAAGCCTTCAAACCGTCTTCTCCGGACACAGGAGGTTTTGTCGCTTTTTCCAAACTGTTTATGAAGGCTTTAAGCTCCAACTTAAGCGGCTCCACATAAGGTATGTCTATTTCTGTTACAAACGCGCTTCTACGGGCGTGAGTAATTAATTCGCCCTTTGAATACTCCATTATCTTTTGGCTTATGAGATCTCCTAGAATAAACTTTTCAGCTGTAGTAGCTTCTATCCTTCTAATCTTGAGCGGCGTAATTCTGTTCGCAATTATATAAGCTAGAACTCCATTCTTCATCTCAAAGGAAAGCATGGTAGACTCTTCGATCCCAGATTCACGGTTGGCTATGAAAGCACTAATTTTTTTGAACTCGGACTTTGTTAGAAACCGAATTATGTCGATGTCATGCACAGCGAGATCTAGGATTACCCCGGTGTCTACTCGTTCTGAGGGTATCGGAGGCCCAACTCTAACTGTCCCGATTAAATGAACCTTCTCCCTTCCAATCCTCTCCTTCATCTCTTGCACCACTGGGTTAAACCGTTCTATG
>JGI2172J19969_10000311_pt1 | contig 20500 bp, 19 predicted proteins | sample DeeMarSWOR230_32_FD_19969 | JGI IMG/M metagenome (IMG submission 19969)
CATACATAACGTGGCAGAAGCTCTTGCAGCCATTGGACAAATGGACAAGGATCTTCTGAAAGCGTATTACGAGAATCCAGCGTATGCAAGAGTAGGTCTCAACGGCATATTCAAATTCACCTCAGACCACGATGTCCTCTCACCAGAATACGGCCCAACCTGGCCAGTAGGTCTCGTGAGAGCCTTCATTTGTCAATGGCAGGTCCAATTCGGCAGTGGTCCCATAGACGGCAGAATGGAAGTAGTATGTCCCGTCGACCAAGTCTTTTCAAAGAAGTGGGCAATCCCACCATGGATGTACGAACTCGTAGAAGATATTAACTATGATGGTGAAGTGGACATGAGAGACGTTGGAGCAGCAGCAAGAGCCTTCGGAACATACCCAGGCCATGAAAGATGGGAAAAAGAAGCCGACATCAACTTTGATAACAACGTAGACATGAGAGACATAGGCGCCATAGCAAGGAAATTCGGAACAAAAATCAGTCTTCCTGTTCCATATCCGTAGCACATTGGATATTCAGCGTCACACACTCCTCTTTTTTTCTCTATGATTTCTATTTCGTATGGTTAACTAAATACGTAGAGAAAAATATTTTAATCTGCCCTTCCTAATAGGTTGAAAAAGCATCAATCTACCTATAGTATCGGTGGTAAATGTTGATTGAGGAAATCATTCTATTCGGAGCAATTTCAGGCGGAGTATACGCTTTACTAGCTCTCGGTTTCACTTTAATATATGGAATATCCGGTATCACTAATCTTGCCCACGGTTCCTTTTACATGCTTGGAGCTTACATGTTTCATATCTTAGGTTTCAGACTTCTTGGTTCAGATACCCCCGTCTCAACTTCGTTTGTAGTTTTGATTCTTGCAGCCCTCATCGTTGGTATAATTGGTAGTGTGGCATACAGGTTAGCGATACACCCTGTTTTAGGCGATGAAGTCGCTGTGATGGTTGTTACGGTGTGCTTGGCCTTAATCTTTCAGCAGCTGGTCTTACTGATCGTCGGTTTAACATTCCGTGATCCCACTCCATCGGTCAAATGGCCACCAGGATCCTTCTTGACTACGTCTACAAATATTTTAGGTGTGAACCTAGAGAACTCCAAAATCTTAGCATTTGCGGTTTCGCTAGGTCTCTTTGGCTGCTTATTAGTGTTCATTTCGAAGACGAAAATTGGAAAGGCTATGAAAGCAGTATCCCAAGATCGCGAAATAGCGATGCTTATGGGAATAAACACTAAAAGGCTATACATGTTGACAATGGCCTTGTCCGCATCTTTAGCTGCCATAGCGGGCATATTGATAACAACTTCCACTACATATTCAGCATTAGCACCGATGTGGCGGTATCCCCTAGCCCTTTCCTTTTCCATTGTCATTCTCGGTGGCTTGGGCAGCATCAAGGGAAGCCTCATCGGAGGTTTCATCATAGGATACGCTGAACAAACAGTTGCCAATACAGTTCCGCAAGGCGGCGCAATTGTGGGTGTTGTTCCACTCATAGTTATGGTGCTCGTCTTATTACTGAAGCCTAAGGGATTATTTGGGAAGCGTATAGAAATGGAGGAATGAGATAGGGATGGTGATAAGTTATGTCAGAAGAGCGTATTCAAGCTTCGCTGCACATGTCTTTGACATTCCTCCGAGACTTATGGCTTTTATGTTCTTTCTAATTCTACTATTTCTCCCATTAGCAGGAATAAGCTCATCCAAAATGAGTGTGCTAATCTATGCAAATATATTCGCCATTTTCGCAGTCAGTTGGGATCTTTTGGTAGGTCGCACAGGACAAATTAGTCTTGGACATGCTCTTCTATTCGGTATAGGCGGCTATAGCAGTGCACTACTATTCAAATACTATGGACTCCCTACGTGGATCACAATACCTGCAGCCATGCTCTTCAGCATTCTAGTTAGTTTGCTTATAGGTTTTCCTTGCTTAAGAGTAAAAGGACCTTACTTGGCATTAGTGACAATGGCCGTTCCCCTCATCATCCAGTTAACATTCAAATGGGGTCCTCTTTACTCAATATTTGGAGGAGACACAGGAATTCGTGACCTTCCTAGATTTTTTGATCTAATACTCATAAGAGAGCAGCGAATATCCGTATATTATCTGACTTTGCTGTTACTCTTTATATCCTCAGTCATAATCTACAAGATTGCGAATTCGAAAACAGGAATTGTCTTCATATCTATTCTCGATGACGAAGTGGCATCTAAAGCATGTGGGATCAACATTACTAAGTATAAACTCATGTCCTTTGTGATAAGCGGTCTTTTTGCCAGTCTAGCAGGTTGCATTCACGCTCATGTTCTGGAAGGAGTAGATCCGTCTATGTTCTCTCTTACCATATCCTTCTTTGCAGTAATCATGACGTTCTTAGGAGGAATAGGAACAATCTATGGACCAATAGTAGGATCTTACATCTATTCCGTTCTGGATTCATTTGTGTTACCCGAACTGCCTAAGCTGCTCGAACGATTCAACGTAGATATCACTTCTGCATTCGAGTCTGCCAAACTCCTAATTTTCACTCTTATTGTACTCATCCTCGTCATTAAGTGGCCGAGAGGCGTAGCCAGATTCACAACTGATAAACTCAAAGATCTGGAGGAAGCAAGGGACTTGGATGAGAGAGGACCCAGAATCTGGAAGACATACAAAAAGAAAAAGAAGTAGTTACATTCAGAGGTGTTAACTATACATCTACTTGAAGTTGAAGGCTTGACCAAACGTTTCGGAGGACTGACAGCAGTCAACGATGTCAGTCTCCAAATTGAAGAAGGAGAAATGGTTGGTTTAATCGGTCCCAATGGAGCTGGAAAGACAACATTATTCAACCTATTGACAGGATTCATCAAACCAGACTCTGGCACCATAAAATTCGAAGGTGAAGACATCGTAGGACTTGCTCCCCATAATATCGTCAATAAAGGAATTGCCAGAACGTTTCAAGTCGTCAGACCGTTTCGCCATCTACCAATCATTGCAAACGTAATGGTAGCTCTTAAGTCTCCTAGAGGAGCTCAAAAAATCGAATGGCTTAAAACTATGGAACGGAAAGCTGCAGACCTCTTGGAGGACGTGGGCCTCTCTGAACTTGCGCTTGAACCAGCTGAGAACGTAGGTCATGGAGACTTAAAACGGCTGGAGGTAGCAAAAGCCCTTGCAACTGAACCAGACCTGTTAATGCTGGATGAACCATTCGGTGGATTGAATCCGCTCGAAACAGATTTTCTGACAAAGTCAATAACTAGAATGCATCTAGATGAGCCCAGTCGCGCTATACTCATAGTTGAACATAAGCTGTATGCCCTCATGAAAATTGTTAAGAGAGTAATAGTACTACACCAAGGCGAGAAAATAGCAGAAGGAAAACCAGAGGAAATAGCCAAAAACAAGAAGGTCATAGAAGTCTATATGGGAAAGGGAACCCACTATGCTTGAGGTAAAAGATGTAGTAGTCCACTACGACGGCGCAATAGCCTTGAACCGCGTCAACCTAAGGGTGGAAGAGGGAGAGTTTGTCGGAGTCGTTGGGCCAAACGGCGCTGGAAAAACAACATTGCTTCGCGCGATATCCGGCGTATTGATGGAGGTTGAACCTGGCAAGAAAGAACGGCCAAGTCTGTCAGGCACTATAACCTTCGATGGAGAGAGAATAGAGAAACTTGACGCATGGGAAACAGTAAAGATGGGCATCATCCATTGTCCAGAAAGGCGGAGACCTTTTTCGGAAATGACTACGCTGGAAAACTTGGAGATGGGAGCCTACCTACGAAAAGACAAAGAGGGAATCAAGAAAGATCTAGAATGGGTCTACAAACTATTTCCAGTACTTGAAGAGAGAGCAAAACAGATGTCTCAAACTTTGAGTGGCGGTGAACAGCAGATGCTTGCCATCGGAAGAGCGTTGATGGGAAAACCTAAACTTCTCCTGATCGACGAACCTTCATTGGGATTAGCTCCAATGTTGAAGGAAACTGTTCTTGAGTGCATAAAGGAAATTTGGGGTTCAGGAGTGACGATCTTATTGGTAGAACAAGACGTAGCCATCACCCTTGATTCTGCACAACGAATATATGTCCTCGCGCATGGAAGGATAGCTATTGAAGGAACCAGAGAAGAATTGATGAAGGATAGAGACGTAAGAGAAGTATACCTAGGACTGTGAACAGTTCAATCATTCATTTAATAATTTAAGAATAGACTTTTATTCTGGTTCAACATGTTTTTGTTGTGATCTACATGAAAAAAGACTCTGCTGCAGCATTGGAGAAATATGAAGAAAGACCATGGCTTAAATGGTATGCTGAAGGAGTCTCAGGGGACATTGAGATTCCAGAGAAATCTATACCAGAGATGGTTGATGAAGCATCTAAAAAATGGGGCAACGATACTGCAATAGTATTTTACGGTAAAAAATTGAAGCATAAAGAGATACGTGAGTTGTCACTGAGATTCGCAACGGCACTGCATGAACTGGGTGTCCGCAAAGGAGATAGAGTCGCCATATTATTGCCAAACTGTCCCCAGTTTATGATAGTCTACCATGGAATTCTCAGATTAGGGGCGGTTGCATCTCCTATGAGTCCTTTATATTCTCCGAGAGAGATTAAATATCAGCTCAATGACAGCGGAAGCAAAATTATCATTTGCCTAGACATGCTTTATGAAAACGTGGAGAAAATCTGGGAAGAAACAGGGTTACAACACGCAATCATCACAAGTATAGAAGAGTACCTACCTTCAATGTCACGATTCTTCTCTCGTGCAAGAGGCAAGACGCTATCTGTAGAGGTACCTGAAAGATCAGGGATACTAATGCTTAAAGATCTAATAGATAAATATCCTCCAGAACCTCCAAAAGTCGAGATCAATCCTAAAGAAGATTTAGCAGCACTTCCATATACGGGTGGAACAACTGGAGTGCCCAAGGGAGCGATGCTCACCCATCATAATATAGCTGCAATTCAAGAAGAAATGTACCAGTTCTTTCCTGACATAGAGGACGGTAAAGAATGCACAATAGCTCTGCTGCCTTTCTATCACATATACGGCCAATCGGTAATTATGATGACTGGAGCAATACATGGTGGACTTGGAATACTGTTTGCCAAGCCAGAACTAGAAGATATTATAACAGCCATGGAAAAACATAATGTGACACTGTTTTACGGTGTCCCAACTCTTTACAAATACTTCTTAGATGTGAAGAGGGCTAGAAGATTCAATTGGAAAAGGGTGAAATACATCTTTTGCGGAGCAGATACTCTTCACAAAGAAGTAAGGGAAGACTGGATGAAATTTATGGACAAAGAAATACGTGAAGGCTACGGCTTAACTGAGACGACAGCAGTAACGCATACAAATCCACCTAACCGAAACAAGCCAGGCTCATTCGGAGTTCCATTACCAAACACCCACATCGCCATAATTGATCCTGAAACGCAGGAGTTCCTTCCACCCGGTGAGGAAGGAGAACTAGTGGCGAGTGCACCTCAAGTAATGAAAGGCTACTGGAACAAACCTGAAGCAAATAAAGAGAGTTTTTTCAAAGCAGGAGGCAGAACATGGTTCAAGACTGGCGACATAGCCAAAATGGACAAAGAAGGATACTTCTTTTTCGTAGAAAGAACCAAGGACATGATTAAATACAAGGGCTATTCAGTTTTTGCTCACGAAATAGAGGAAGTGCTATACAATCATCCAAAGATCAAAGAAGCAGCAGTCATAGGAGTACCTGACGAAGATGTTGGAGAACGCGTGAAAGCAGTAGTGGTTGCAGACACGGATTACAGAGGAAAGCTTACAAAAGAAGAAGTCGCAGAGTGGTGTGAAAAGAACCTGGCCCATTACAAAGTTCCAAAAATCATAGAATTTCGGGGTGAGATCCCCAAAACAGACGCATTCAAGATAGACCACAAAAAGCTAAGGCAAGAACTCTTCTTAGTTAAAGAATAAGCGAGAAAACCAAAGGCATGAAAACGCATATCCATTATGTATAATTATGCAATTTTCCTCACCAACTTGATGAACTGCTATTGAAAAGAGTGGGGGAATGTGCTCTACGAGCCTTAGGTTACTATAGGAATTTTACCAAGTCCTCACGTCGTATTCTAGGCAGTTCTTTCTTGATGCCAGCGAGGTATCGGGCTACGTCTTTCATCTTCTCAATATCGTATGTTCCCACCATCATGATTGTTTCCATAATTGGTGAGCCACCTCCATGAACACCAGCTATCTGAGTTACTCCTGTTAGATCAGAAGCTAGAATGTTTTCAACGAGTCTAAACGCCCTATGCACATATTCGGATGAAAGCTTTGGATTCCGCATTATATACTTATTCAGTAGATCCCCTGTCTCTTCATTGTAGAAGTCTTCTTCAAACGGTAAAGTGCAGGCAAGACCTCCTGCAAGATCCGCTAGAAGTTCGTATTCATGATATATGTTTTCTCCAGCTAATCTTCTTCCCGCATTTGTATACACAGGATCAGGGATGTATGTTCCAGATGGAGATTCCCTGGCAAAATGCGCACTAGCCATTCCAGCGGCATATACAAGTTCTGACAGACCGATGAAATGGGACAATTTGTCACGAACATGGCTAGCTTTTTCAATGTTATTGCATTCCGCAATCAAAGCTGCAGCGCCTCCCAACACGTCTGTAACCGCAGGTTTGCACCCCGTATAACTATGTCTGTGATAAAGCGCAAACAGCAAAGCAAGAGCCCTTCCAAATTCCCATTCACCACACATAAAAACCCTATCCCACGGCACAAACACATCATCAAATATGGTTAAAGACTCTGCATCTCCAAACTTTGTGATCGGTGCGTCCAATTTTATCCTTTTACGCATATACACTGGCCGAACCACAAGTTTAACTCCATCCGTGTCAGCAGGAATAGCAAAAGCAACAGCCCAGTCACCTTCTTCTTTGGTCAAGGTGCGAGTGGGAATAACGATAATCTCATCAGCGTAAGGCGCAATCGTGTTATGTGCTTTTGCACCACGAACAATGATTCCGTCATCCCGTTTCTCGACCACACGCAAATACAGATCTGGATCTTCTTGTTCATGTGGTCTCTTGATTCTGTCACCTTTCACGTCTGTTTGAGCACAATTTGCAACGATATCATTCGCTTGAAAATATTTCAAGTAATTCAAAAAACGTTCATAGTAGTTTGTATCATGCTGCATATCTATGAGTTTTGTAACAACAGAAAGCGCATTCATAGCGTCTATACCCATACAACGTTGAATGCAGCCGCCCGTACGTTGACAGATAAGGCGAGTCATCTCCTGCTTCTTCAACAGATCTTCTTTACTCTGATGAATGTGGCAGAAACGGTTTATTTTTTCCCCAGTAACATGAGACTTTGCGGTACAGAGGTCTTCAAATTCAGGATTATGAGCCATGTCAAATGTAACGCTGACTACGTTGATGCCTGGAAGCAACCGTTCATCCACATGCCCTACTTTTTTGCCGCCGATATACACATTTCTCCTCATCTTTTTTAGTCGCTCAACATAATCCTCTTTCGTTTTAAGAACCAATATCTTCTCCTCCCAAACTCCTAAACTCAATCATCAGAAGACAATCAACATACTAGTTAATTATTATTTCTAAAAGACAAAGAACATGCAAAAAGTGAGCATGCCAAAGCAAGTTTGCAAACCGAAAAAGATAAATCATGCAAAGATTCGTAAACCCAAACAAAATCTAATACTAGATTTTAAAGGGTGTTTGAATTGCGTAACGTAGCGATTGTTGGAGTTGGCCACAGTAACTTCGGTAACCGATTTGACGTAAGAATCGATGAGCTTGCATGGGAAGCTTTCAGTGAAGCTCTAAAAGACTCAAACCTCACAGCCAAAGACATGGAATTTCTTGTAGTTGGATGTGCCGGCGGATGGAGTGCAGAATCTCTGCCCTCCGTCATTTGCTCAGAATACTGCGGTACACTCCCAAAAGGAAGTATGAGAGTTGAAGCGGCATGTGCAACAAGCAGTGCTGCAGTGACTACTGCGTATAACTTTGTTGCCAGCGGATACGTTGATTTGGCAGTAGCCTTAGGTGTGGAAAAGATGTTCGAATCTCCAAATCCTGTGCAGATAGAGCTTATTGGAAGAGCTGGAAACTACTTCTGGGAATTCGAAAACTTCGGGATGACATTCCCTGGATACTATGCGCTGCACGCTACGGGTTATATGTGGAAATATGGTTTAAAGGAGGAAGATTTAGCGGAGATAGCTGTAAAAAACCATTATTATGCAACGATGAATCCTAAAGCCCAATTCAAGAAAAAAATAGATGTTGACACAGTAATGCAGTCTAGATATGTCGCTTGGCCACTGAAACTCTTCGATTGCTGCCCTCTCACTGACGGCTCAGCTGCAATAATACTAGCCAGCGAAGATGTTGCCAAAAAAATTACTGATACACCAGTATGGATAAACGGCATAGGTGCTTCAACCGGAACGGGAAACTTGAGTAAAAGAGACATGTTTATGAATCTTGAATATTCGGGATTAGAATCTGCTGTAGAAGCTGCTAAGCAAGCTTACAAACAGGCGGGAATAGACTACAACAACGCTGCCAAATATTTTGACGTCGCATGTGTACACGATTGCTTCACCATTGCAGAGCTTATGGCTTATGAAGACCTAGGCTTCTGTCAAAGAGGAGAAGGACTGAAACTGATAAGAGAAAAACAGACCTATAATGGTGGGCTAATACCAGTCAACATTGACGGAGGCTTAAAAGCGAAGGGTCACCCAATAGGCGCAACTGGAAGCTCCATGATGTACAGTCTAACAAAACAATTACGCCAAGAATACGCCAAACTTGCTGGTGAAGAAGCTCAGGCAACCATAAGGAAAGGAAGGGCTCTTGCCCACAACATAGGAGGGACAGGACATTACGCTTACGTAACAATACTGTCATTGGAGAAACCACATAGATAGGAGGAGTTATAGTGTCTGACTTGAATGAAATTGCAAAAAAGAACATTGAAGAAAAAGGATTACCCTTAATCGATGAAAAGAAAACCAACTTACCATTATACATCAGTCTAAGGGAGCTACCTTTAAGATTCCAGTTCGGTACAGCCAAGATTCAAAAATTCTTCGAAGGATTAAAAGAAGGAAAAATCTACATGACCCAATGTAGAAAATGTGGCGAAAAATNCTTTCCACCTCAGGCTGATTGTCCAAAATGTCCCGAATCAGAAATGAACTGGATTCCGTTAAAGGGTGAAGGAAAACTTTTGACATGTACAATGATCATTGTCAAACCCTCGACTTTCACTCATTATGACAATTACATAGTGGGCATCGCCGAGATGGAGGAAGGTGTAAGAGTCTTAGCTTGGCTAAGGATAGACGACCCTAAAAAAATAAAACCGAAAATGAAAGTGCGTCTAACGACAGTGAGAAGAAAACCTGAAGGCTTCATAACCTACGAGTTCGTCCCATGCAAACAGGACTGAATAAGATAAGTTGACATACATTATTTCCGTATTGCCTGAAATTATGATGCATGAAGCATTTTCACAACTTCACAATACAAATTGACTTTTTGATCTAGCGTGCTCTCAGTTGCGTTATTTTCTAAGGCTTGGAAGAAACTGATACTTGCATGTATCGCTGGTTACCCCAAGTTTTAATAATTGAAGTATCTACTTCACATCATGAAGTGTGATAACATAAAGGTAGCAGGAACACTTCTATTTGTCGGCAGTATCCAGTTTCTTCTATGTATGATTATAGCAGAAACGTTATACCCGAATTACAGTGCGTCAGACAATTACATAAGTGATCTAGGCGTCGGAACAACTTCTCTCATCTTCAATTCATCCGTATTCTTGCTTGGCGTAACTGCGTTAGCCAGTGCCTACTTCATCCAACATGCATTCAATTCTAAAATAGTCCCTGTTCTTTTGATCCTAACAGGTATCGGGGCCATGGGAGTCGGGTTATTCCCGGAGACATTTCCAGAAATACATAGTATCGCTTCTTTGATTACTTTCACATTCGGAGGACTTGCCGCCATTATGTCTCACAAATTGGGGAAGCCGCCTTTCTCATACTTCTCTGTTCTATTAGGTGCATTCTCACTCGTAGCGCTTGCTCTCTTCATCACTGACATTCACTTAGGCTTAGGCAAAGGAGGAATGGAACGCATGATTGCATACCCTACCCTGCTCTGGGCAGTTAGCTTCAGCGGTTATCTCAGTAGCTATTCGCCCACACAATCACAACACAAGGCTTAAATGAAGTTTCAATTAATCAAAAAACGAGGTGCATTCATTGGCTAGAAATAAAGCATTGGATGGCTTGGCATGGGGAACATTCATTATTATGATAGGGATTGGATGGTGGGCTGGAGACTACTACCAAATTGACACTGGACCTTACCTAGCATTAGGGGTAGGATTGATTCTGATAGGGCTTAATGCTGTTAGAGCTGGAACTGGAATCGCAGTAAGCAAGTTCAGTCTCTTTGTTGGCATCGTAGCTCTTGCCATAGGTGGAGCTGGAATCCTAGGGTATTCTCTGAATCTTTTCGCAACAATATTGGTATTGATAGGTCTCTTCATAATAGCTTCTGCAGTTCAAAATCTAACGAAAAAGTGAAACATTATCTCAAGCCTTATCTCCTTCGAGAAGCAAAACTTCCAACGGTTAGTCAAGCGCATACGGCTGCTTCAACGTACACGGAATCATCCGTCAAAAACGGCGATGCCTTCTTCTAATATGCCGCTTCGTTTTGAACTGTCTTGCACGGGTTTACGGGTGCATCTTATACAATTTGTCAACTACTGTTTTCAGAATTCTATGATGCCTTTTCTCATCGTCTAGAATATGGTTCAACAGTTGCTTCAATCCTTCATCTTTTGTCGATGTAATCTCTTTTTCAACATGTACTATCATTTCAGATTCTCTCTTCATGTGGTCTTCGAGTTCTCTCTTAACCAACACCGGGTCAATATAGCTTTCGAGTTTATACTCCCACCACGCACGCGCGTCTAGTGATTCAGACGGAGGAATCCCCCGTAGTATTTCAAGTATTCCATTCAATATGTCAACGTGTTTCTGCGAGTCCGCACGTATTACTTGTAGGAATAATTTTGCAGCAGCATAACCAACTTTCTTTTCCGTTTCACTAACCTTTTCAACGTTAATGTTTTCAATACTGATTTGTTTTCTAATTAGCTCAGTCAATCTTTCTTTCGTTTCCATTCAATCTCGCTCCAACAATTCACAACGTGTGATGATTGCTTTTATAAAAGTTTGCATTTAACAAATAGCAAAGCCTTATCGAGCCCTAAGACCAAACCTGAGAAAGCGCACACGATCCAGTTAAAAACATGGTTTAAATAAGTTAGATGAAAATTATACCTGTTCAGTGACGAAAATGAGTGTTGACGACGTAAAGATTGGAACGATGAGCGCGTTTCTTCCTCCTTTCGATAAGGGCATCGACACCGTCAAGAGAATTGAGGATGCAGGTTATGATTCTGCATGGTGGTTAGATCATCTGATGGGTTGGGTACCTGAATCAATATGGACTCCAGATGTTGTTGAGTTGGCAGCGTTCCAAGATAATCCTCATGTGTTCTTTGAAACTCTCTGCACCCTAGCTGTCGCTGCATGGAATACCAAAAAAATATTCTTGGGGCCAAGTGTTACTGAAACATTCAGAAGACACCCAGCTATGCTAGCTCAAGCCTTCTTGACGCTGGATCATATATCCAAGGGACGTATGATATTAGGAATCGGTGCTGGTGAAGGAGAAAATGTCACGCCGTACGGGATTGAATGGAACCAACCGGCGAGTAGGCTGGAAGAATCCATCAAGATAATCAGGTTGCTCTGGGAAAACGACGAAAAAATCGATTTTAAAGGGAAATATTGGAAGCTGAAGGATGCAGTCCTTGGATTGAAACCCTATGAAGATGGAAAATATCCGCCTATATGGATTGGAGCCCATGGCCCTAAGATGCTTGAAATAACTGGAAGACTAGGAGATGGATGGTTACCCGCCATCTTAAATCTCGATTTCTACAAAGAAGGACTTGCAACAATAAAGGAATCTGCAAGAAAAGCAGGTCGAACCCCGGATGAGATAACTCCTGCCCTCTGGGCTTACACAGTCTTGGATGAAGACTACAGCGAATGCCTTAGAATGCTTGAAACACCACTAGCGAAGAACTACATGTTGACATTGCCAAATGACGTCTTTGAGCGATACGATATTCAACATCCCTTCGGTGAAAACTTCTATGGACTCCTCCACTATGTTCCGACTCGATACGATCGAAAAACAGTATTAGACGCACTGGAAAAAATCCCGCGAAAGATGTGCGAAGATTGTTACTTGCATGGTACTCCAGATGAAATAATAAGCCAAATAGAAAAGCTCGCCAAACTCGGCATGAGGCACATTGTTTTGTGCAATATGACTTTCTTCTTTGATATCCGCAAACTGAGAAGCTCTTTTGACTGCATGAAAAAAGTTTTACAATATTTCAAAGACTAAAGGTACAACCGGAAAACATGAGACTATCATCATATTTGATGTCAAATAATAGTCTTGGTTTTGTCCACTCTCAGGTCTCAGGCTCGAACATAGTAGCACTATTGCACGAATCGAATTGAGAGAATTATGATGGAGGAACGGAAGGATTTTTAGCGTACAGTTTGGTTTTTTCAATGTACAAAAATGGTATTTAATGAAGAAGCTATTACCGATAATATATTCTTGGTTAAGGGAAAGAATGAAGGCAGATTCCCATATTCACATTCCATTCTCATTCTAGACGAAGATCTAGTATTGATAGATACAGGTTGTGGTATTAGGATTCTGAAACAACTGAAAAGAAAATATGATGTAAGTTATGTCATCAATTCTCATACACATCCTGACCATTCTGCAGGCAACTGGGTATTCAAAGATAGGCCATTGTATGTACCAGAAGAAGGGTTTGATACGAGTGGAAATGTAGTGGCTCTTTCCAAGAGATTCGTAAGTAGAGAGCTCACTCAAGTTTGGCAAGGATTCGCGAAAAAGCAGATGAAATTCAAAGATTGCAGGCCTACTGACAGCTATAGTAGACGGACAGTCTTCAATTTTGGGAAAACGACACTTCAGCCTGTCTACACGCCGGGACATACAAAAGATCATTACTGTTTTATTGAACCAAGAGAGAGAATTCTCTTCTCATTTGATTATGATTTAACATCTTTCCCTTGGTATGGTCATAGAGAATCAAGTATTCCACAATTTAGAGAATCGGTCAAGAAACTTAGAGCTTTATCTCCGCAAGTGGTAGTATCATCTCACAGAGGAATAATCACCCGGAATATTGATGCTGAGTTTGACAAGTTTTACAGAATAATAGATGAAAGAAGTGAGAGAATTCTTTCTTTGCTAGAAAGTGAAAAGACTATTGATCAGCTTGTGGAATTTGCTCCAATTTATCGTAATTTTCGTTACGTTGAGCCACTGCTTCGTTACTGGGAAGGCCAAATGATCAAGAAACATTTGAAACAACTGAAAACTACTCAAAAAGTAAGAAGGCATAGGAACTCGTATCTCAGGATCAAAGAAAGTTAGACTTACACAAGATAGTGAACTGCTAGTTAGAGTAAGATTAGATTCCAAACAGATGTACATATGTCGGTCCTATCCTGGAATTCCTTCTGGAAACACTATCCAAAAAATTTCGAGGCTTCAACCGTTCATTTTTGCATATTCTTCTTTGAAGGCTTGCATCATCTCATCATATGGAATATCCGTGTATGATCCATAATATTTCACATATTTTACATGAGTTCTTCCTTTCTTGTCCCTCTTGTGAAAAACAGCGTCTTTCTCTCCGTCGAACTCAACAGGTTTTATATCAAGTTTATTGCACAGCTCTTTGTTGAAAGCAGGTGTTGCTCTTACCCATCTATTATTCAACCAAAGCTCAGAGTAGCCGTGATAAACAAACTTGTTTGTCCCCATTTTTTCGAAGAGCTCCTCTGGAATACGGTGGTTTATTACATCTGCAAATCCTAGTCTGGACTGTATGTGAGCTGCTCTGGCGAGTGCTGTTAAGAGTATTGCTTTTTGAGTGCAGTAGCCCTCTCCTCTTCGTAGTGTTTTGCTTGCACGATATTCCGTTATTGAAAAGGAATCGGGTAGTGGAGTGTAGAATATCTCATCTCTAACATAGTAGAATAGCACTATCGCCTTTTCTTTTTGAGAGTTGCACTTTTCTGTGAGTGCAGCAGCTTTTTCTTTTATGATCTTTGAATCAGAATCAATCACGAAAGTGGGTTGCAGATAGAGATTCTTTTCGTGTGAGCTCAATTAGATTACACCATTGAATCTATGCGTTTGAGAACGGAGGGTATACCTTTCACGATGTTGTCAATTACGTCTTTTACACTTGATATTCTGTCGATTGAGCCTACAACTTGTCCGCAGGCTGCTATTCCTGCATCAAGCTCTCCTTTTTCGAAGACCTTTCTCGTTTGTTCTCCGCTTATCAAAGGCATCAATTCCACCAAGACTTCTTCGAAAGAAGACTTTCTCTGTTTCAGTTCCTGCTCTTTCGCTAGTACTTTCATCGCGGTTTTGTTTTCCATTGCTCTTGTGTTCATTTTAATGGAGCGCATAACAATTGTTGTGTCACTTTCCTTCGCATTCACCATCCATTCCTTCAATTTCTGATGCATGTTGCATTCTTTTGTTGCCATAAATCTTGTTCCCATGACTACTCCCTCAGCACCCAATGCAAGAGCAGCAACAAAACTGCGAGAGTCACTTATCCCTCCGCCCGCTATTACTGGTATTTTCACAGCATTAACTGCCAACGGAACAAGTATCATCGAAGTCAAGTCATGTAATCCGGGATGACCACCACTTTCCACGCCCACTATTGCCACAGCATCTGCGCCAATCTTCTCAGCTTTTACAGCATGTCTTACTTCAGCTACTTTATGGATCAGTTTCACATTCCCGTTTTTCAAACGGTCCACGAATTCATCTGGACTTCGTACACCTGAGGTTTCAACTGCACTAATCCCTTCATCAACACATACTTCAATGAATTCGTCATTAGGCAACAGTCTTGCTGCGGGAAAAAGGCTGATATTCACTCCAAAAGGTTTGCTGGTCAGTTTTTTTGCTTTTTCAATCTCCACCCGCAATTCTTTGCCGGAGGCGAATACAGCTGAAGCTATGATTCCAAATCCGCCTGCATTTGAAACAGCAGCTGCTAACTCAGCATCAGAAACTGGAACCATACCGCCTTGAATTATAGGATACTGAATATTGAGCAACTTCGTGATTTCGGTACTAATCATTTTCAGACGCCCAGCTCACAAAACCATTACTCTGCACGTGTATGTATATCTTCTCATAATTCTAAAGAAATACTTTTGGAACATCATGCGTGTGCGAAGTCACCAATCTAAATTGGCATCTAATCCTTTATCATTGATAAAAGAAAATCATTCATCTTGCTCTTAGCATTGTTGTTTAATCCTTGTTAGTTCTTGCTTGTTTATTCTAGCTCTCTAATGAATACGTTCTGCTTCAACTCGTATTATGGCTTCACGGGGAGTTTCCTCCGGAACTTGATCGTTGACTTTTATCATCTTTATTGCATCGTTTGGACAATGATAGGCACAAAGTCCACATCCTATGCATCTTTCCTCTAGGAGAAGGATTTTCTCTGGCTCTTCATCATGAGGAGCATGGTATATATGGGCATCCATGGGACAAATGCGAATACATTTCCCACATCTATTGCACAGTTCATCGTTTCTTACGGGAACGAAATTTGATTTGGCAAATGCTCGGGGATTATGTAGTTCAGTGAGTCCTCTCAGAATTAGACAAGCACATGTACAACAGTTGCATATAAACGTGGGTCTCGTTTGAGCGTTCAAGGTAGAATGAACTAGACCTGCTTTTTCACACATCTCCAGCAATTCCAATGCTTGCTCAATGGTTAAGTAGCGTCCCTGCCCTCTCTCCACCATGAAATCCGCGGAATAATCGAAGACGAGACAGGTTTCTAATGGATGATCACATTTCTTCTTCGTTCTGCACGCGCAATTTATGACAGCTATTTTTCGGGAAGATTCTATAAATTCCTTCATTTTTTCGAATGGTAGAATTACCAAGTCTCCACTTATCTTCTTGTTAACAGTTATCGTCTTTTCAATCGGCATCACTCGTGCCCAAGGGTATTCGGACGCGCCGATCTCCATGCCATAACCTTTCAGGAAAGATTTCTCAACAATATCGGCTACTTTCCGTTTTTCATCAGAATCGCGACCACTGGAGAAATAGAACTCAAAGATTCCCGGCACCATAGGCAGAAGGCTGTAACGCACTTCACCATCCCTTTTACTTGTATACTTGAAAATCAATCCTCTCGAAACCAAACGATCCACAAGAGCTTCAACTTCTTTCTGAGACTTTCCAGTTCTTTCAACCATTTGATCCATTGTCTCCGAATCCTGGTATGGAGCCGTGAAATGGATTAGGAACTCTGCTTCATCTTCAGTGAACAAGATCCTGAGCAAATCCAACGTTTCTTTCATTCTCGGAATCTTGATAGGCCATAAACTAATTTTCTCTCTCAATTCTTCATAGACATCGGCTTCTTTCATAAACTCAGCTTCCTAATAGGAAAACATTCTATTCGCCTAATAAATATTGAAGGTACCGCCGCACGTGCAAATCTAATATTTTATGGATGCAGCATGTCGAAAGGACTGCCTGCTTGAAGCCCGCTTAGCTCCAATTTGCTATTAGAAAGCTGAAACCAATGTGTGCGTACACTGAGCTAAATTTGATAGGCTAGTCGATAGCCTTCATGGATTGCATCCAAGATTTTGCCTGGTTCTCGAGTGTCTCCTATGGTATAAGTTTCTGTCACTTCGGTTTTCAATGCCTTCGTTAGGGTTTTATCCGGTTCTGATCCCATAGCTAGCACCACATTATCTGCCTTGACGATTTGTCTTTCTCCATCTTTCTCGTAGACTACACTACCCTCTGTTATTTCCTCAACCTTTGCGTCAGTAATCATGACCACACCGAGTTTCTTGAGCCTCCGGTATAACATTGATATTGTCATAGGAACCATATTCATACCAATTCTTCCCATCATCTCCAAAATCGTCACTTCTTTACCTTTCTCAGCTAAGAAGTCTGCTGTTTCAGCACCAACCATTCCACCACCCACGACAACAATTTTTTCTCCGACCAGAGCACTGCCAGCCAATACATCGTTAGCAGTAACTNCCTCGCCATTTTTGATCTCAATAGTTCTCGGAATAAGTGGAACCGATCCAGTGGCAATAAACAGCACATCGGGTTTATTTTTTTCAACCAGTAGAGGAGTAACCTCTTCTCCCAAAACAACTTTCACTCCAAACTTACGAATTTGATTTTCAAGATACAACGTGATACTCTTCAATTCCTCCTTGTGGGGTGGAACAACAGCTAAATTTAGTTGTCCCCCCAACCTACTATTTTTCTCATACAAGATAACCTCATGTCCCCTAAGGGCTGAGACCCTAGCCGCCTCCATGCCTGCAGGTCCTCCACCTGCAATCAGAACCTTCTTCGGAACCTCCGTCTTCTTAATTCTAAGCTTCTCTTCCTTTCCCAACACAGCGTTGACTGAACAAACGATTTCCTCGTTGAAGAATAATCTAGCTATGCACTCATCACAAGCAGTGCATCTCCTAATATCATCTAACGCTCCAGCGGCAGTTTTCTTCGGTAACTCAGGATCAGCCAACAAGGCTCTTCCCATAGAAACCAAATCAGCTTTTCCTTCCTGCAAAATCTTTTCAGCAAGTTCAGGACCGTTTATTCTTCCCACAGCAATAACTGGAACATCAACAACTTCCTTTATCCCGGCAGCCAAGTGCACCATATGACCTCTAGGAAGAGCCATAGGACCCGTTGTGACCGGTACCGGAGAATCATAGATGCCTCCAGATACATGGAGAGCATCCACACCTGCATCTTCCAGCATCTGCGCAATTTTCTTCGCTTCTTCAAAGGTAAGACCACCTTCGATGTAATCATCTCCGTTGATTCTGCAAAGAATGGGGTAATCACCACCCACCTTGTCTCTAATACGCCCTAGAATTTCAAGGAGAAGTTTAGTTCTACCCCTCAGGTCTCCGCCATAACTGTCAGTTCGTTTATTTGTAAGCGGAGACAAGAACTGATTTATCAAATATCCGTGGGCGCCATGAATTTCCACCGCATCAAACCCAGCTGTCTTCATTCTCCTTGCTCCTTCAGCAAAGGCTTCTACTACGTCATGAATTTCCTCCACGGTCAATGCTCTAGGGGTTTCCTGTGTCAATCGACAGAAAACTTCCGATGCAGACACTGGCTGGGTTCCAATGATTGAGGAGTGAGATTGTCTGCCACCATGGAATAATTGAACCGCAACTTTAGCACTGTTCGCCTTTATTGTGCGTGCTAGCTGCTTCAACCCAGAGATTTTGTCATCGGTGTCCACAGCTAACTGTCTGATGCTGCCCTTGCCTCTGGACTCGGTATAAGCACCCTCAACGATTATCAGACCCACACCGCCCTTGGCTCTTTCNACATAATAATTCACTAAACGCCGAGTTACAANGCCATCCTCAGTTGCAAAGTTTGTACCCATAGCTGGCATAACTATCCTATTCTTAAGTTCCATAGTACAAATTTCAATGGACTCAAACAGGTTATCCATATTCAATTCACTCGTGCATGCAGCTACAAAGGCTATTGATCTTTTTGAAGTTTGCGAGTCACAGAAAGCGTATAAGACTTGATTGTTGGCTCGCACCACGGAATTCATAGATTGCTCCATGTGATTCAACTAATTATCAACTAGTTAGTTTCCAAAAAAAACTAATAATTCCAATTGTTGTAGCTTATGAGGGATCGAACGTGATTAAAGCAATATTCTTTGATCTTGGTGACACGCTTATAGTTGAAGATGTCATGGAGGATAGGCATTTATGGGAAGTGAAACTGCAAATGGTTCCCTATGTAAATCAGGTTTTACGCGAACTGAAAAATCGATATAAACTTGGGATAATAACGAACACGGACACTTCAAGAGAAGAACATGTTAGAATTGCATTAGAAAAAATTGGAATAGAACATTATTTTGATGTCATTGTCACATCTGTTGATGTTGGCTACGAGAAACCAGATGAGAAGATATTCCTTACGGCTTTGAAGAAGTTAGGTGTTGAAGCAAGTGAAGCTGTTATGGTGGGAAACAGAATATCCAAGGACATTCTAGGAGCGAACAGAATTGGTATGAAATCCATCCTCTACAAATGGAACGACAGATACACTGATAAAATTACATCGAACCTAGAAGAACCAACCTACACTATAAACTCCCTTGAAGAGATACTGTCAATTCTTTCAAACATTTGATAGAAACATTGACTAGCCTACTATAAGGCAGAGTAAATGGAAACATTTTTGTCAAATAGCCCGTATATGCGGTTCATTTTGAAGGCCACGCGTGTCAAGCAGCTGCATCATTCTAAAACAAGTTAAGTAAGATTAGTGCAGTTCCAGCGGTTAATGGTGTGACTAAGTTGTCGTCTAACGGCAAGGGAAGACTTTCTGCCAGCATCCCCACTGCAGCTGCAACAAGGGCTTCCAAGGAATTCACAAATAACATGGATCCTAAAAATGCACAGGTGAATCCGCAAATCGTACCCTCGGTAGTCTTTTTTCTGTTGAAGAAAAAGGGAGTTCTCCCAAAAATCCTGCCAAAAATGCTGGCGAAACCATCTCCGAGCGTAAGCACAGCAATGGACGCATAGGCTATTTGGGTTGGAAAAACTAGAAGTGAAAGAAGAATACCCATAGCGAAGGATATGGGCGCAGTCACAAAATGGTTGATTTCGCCGCTAGATGCATTTGCCTTATGAGTTATTGTTGAGAAAACTGGAACGTTGATCCCATTAGTTCTAGCCAATTCAGATATTACGTAGAAAACAGTTACCAGAAACAACGATAGAAGAACCCAATAATCATTGAAAAGGTGAACGCCAATGAAAGACACTGCAAAACCACTTATATGGATTGCTTTTCGCAGTATCAAACCGTTTGACAGACTCGAATATGCCTGCAGCTCAAACTTGGCCAATGTCAGTCTCGAGATTTCTCTCGGTTCTCGTTTTAATTAGGTTGTTTCAAACAAAACAATGTTCCAAAAGCCGACCGATCTGCCCGTACACGCATGAATTAAAAGCTGAATTTCAATACACAGGAAAGTTGGCTCTCCTTTGTTTGCGGCGCGTTCAGGTTTTTCCAAAATTGCTTCAACATCATCTTTGGTTTACTTTTTGCATGTAACGCACATTTTCGTTGTCTCCAGTAGCGCACATGTGTACATGTCGAAAGATGCAACAGTCTCATTTCTGTAACCTATGTTTCA
>JGI2172J19969_10000312_pt1 | contig 20496 bp, 11 predicted proteins | sample DeeMarSWOR230_32_FD_19969 | JGI IMG/M metagenome (IMG submission 19969)
ACAGGACCTAACTATGTCATTATTAAACCTGACAAACCAATAGGGCCTGCAAAAGGACAAGTAGGACAAACATATACTTATTCAGCAGTTGCAGTTGATCCTGATAACGATACTTTAAAATATTGTTTTGATTGGGACGATGGTATTTTAGATTGGACAGATTTAACTCCTTCAGATGTAATGGTGTCAATGAATCATACTTGGAGTAAAAAAGGCACTTATAATGTAAGGGTGAAGGTACAGGATGAACATGGATTGGAAAGCGATTGGTCTGAACCGTTACCAATTAAAATACCAAGAACTAATATAAGACTGATATTCAGTTGGTTATTTCCCATGCTTAGGATACTTTTTAATTAGGAAAAAAAGTAGAATGTAACTAACAATAAACATTTAAGAAAAATGAAAATAATTTAACGATTTATTCTTAATTTATTAATGTAAAAGGCGTTAAAGTTAATGTTACCATAAGTTATAAATAGTAGAATATTTTTATAAATTACAATAATATAATAGGATGGTATCATCTGTTACATCTTATTATTTTAAGAGGGGGAAAAAATGAAAAAAATTATCACTATTTTTATTATCAGTTTTTTTTGTACAGCATCTACTTCACTTCTTGCCAAACAACATCTGATTACACCAGAAGAAGTATTTACTACAAATATTATGGAAATTCAATATGAAAATCAATATGATATAGAATCTTATATACCATGGTACAAACAATCAATAAATTTTGGGCAACAACAATTGTTTGTACCAGGAGAGTTACTTGTTAATTTTCATACAGATGTTGAAATCAAGCAAGACTCGACTTCGCAAGAATATGTAGTTACTGGTTTTCCAGGAATTAATGTGTTGAATAAAAAATTTCATGTTGTATCTATAGAAAAAGTATTAGATGATGATTCTATCCCTTCTTTGGCAAATTGTTATTTGTTTCATTTGAGTAATAAAACCGATATTTTTAATGCAGTAACCCAATATGAAAAGATTCCATGGGTTGAATTTGCAGAACCAAATTATTTGTATTATCACTGTATGATGCCCGATGATACTTTCTTTGACCAACAATGGGCATTGCATAACACAGGACAAACTGGTGGGGCTTATGATGCTGATATTGATGCACCTGAAGCTTGGGATATTGAAACTGGTGATCCAGAGATTGTCATTGCAGTAATCGACACAGGAGTTGATTATACAAACCCTGATTCCGGGAATTATACAGAAGGAATTACAGAGGAACCATTTATTCTTGAGTCTCCTCATCCTCTAAACATTACGGGATATAAAACATCTGATAGTTTTCCTGAATATGATGCAGTCTCATTTCATATCTCACAATTTAATGTCCCATCTGTTTTAGGATTAATTATTAAAAATCCTCTTCCAAATAAGTTAATTGCAAAAAAGCTTATTAATAGTATGTTGTACAATGGAACAGGTTCTGATATCTGGACAAAATACAGTGAATATGGTAGTTCCAATAATATCATCTTTCAAGCATTTGGTGAAGATTATTGGGGATTTGCAATTGATAAAATAAAAAAACTTATCTGGCGGCCTTTAAGTGAGATGTCATCATTATTTGTTGATGGATACGATTTGTATTTTAAAAACCCTGATCCAATGGATGATCAAGGCCATGGGACACATTGTATTGGAATTGTAGCAGCAGAGACAAACAATACCCAGGGAATTGCAGGTATTGCACATGATTGTAAAATTATGCCAATTAAAGTCGGTGGTTCTTCTGCAATAGGTGCAGTGTCTCTAGTTGTTGTTTCAAAGGGCATAGTATATGCAGTTTTACATGATGCTGACATTATTAGTATGAGCCTTGGTGGTCCAAAAAGTAGAATAATGAATCTTGCTCTTAACTATGCAAGTAATAAAGGGGTTGTTATTGTTGCTTCTGCAGGAAATAGCAATATTAATGTAAAAATGCAATCTTATCCAGCGGGCCACCCTGATGTTATCGCTGTTGCAGCAACTGATCAGAATGATTCAAAAGCATATTTTACAAATTTTGGTTCCTGGGTTGATGTAGCTGCTCCAGGGGTTGATATTGTGTCATTACGTGCTCATGGAACTGATTTGTATCTATTGGATACTACTGCCCCTCCAGGATCTCATTTTGTTCCACCGTATGATCCGAATGCAACAGCATATCTGGCAAGTGGCACTAGTATGGCCGGTCCACATGTCGCTGGTATAGTTGGTCTTATTCTTTCGAAAAATTCAAATCTTACAGCATCAGAGGTTCGAACCATAATAAGATCAAGTACCGATCCAGTAGACTCCTTCTTGCCAATTGGTACAGGACGTATTAATGCATATACAGCTTTAGTAAAAACCGCACCCGTTGTTGCTGAATTTGATTCCTCTATAGATGATAAAATAATAAAAGGAGATGTTGAAATAAGAGGCATTGCAAAAGGTGCAGATTTTAATGGCTTTGATATTGACTATGCATTTGGCATTTACCCTTCTGATGATCAATGGATACCTCTGGTTCATTCTAGCACTCCTGCTGATGGAAAATTGGCAGTACTTGAAACAGGATCACTTAGGGAGGGTATGTATACAATACGGCTTTTATTAAATGCAAGTGGTTTTCTTTATAAGGATTATACAATCATAATCGTTGATAATCAACCAAACACTTTTTATGTCGATGATGATAATACGGATGGTCCCTGGTATGGAACCCAAGAAGATCCTTTTATTTCTATTCAATATGCAATAGAATCATGTGGTTCACGTGATGACGTGAGTGTTGCATCAGGGATTTATAAAGAACTGCTTAGTATTGGAAAAGAATCAATAAGTATACATGGTGAAAACAAAGCAAGCACTATCATCGACGGTTTTAGCCAAGGTGCATTAAGTATGACTTTGGCAAAATTTGTTACATTTGAAGGATTTACCTTGACTAATTGTTCTATTGGTATTTCCATGCTTAGATGTAAGGCTAATAAAATTTACAACAATCGCTTCGTAGACAATAAATTATCTGGAATTGCTATGATTTACACTGCAGGAAATATCTTTTATGATAATGATTTTATCAATAACACAAATCATACCTTTGGTTTTTATAATATTAATTTATGGTATAATCCCTTAAAACTAAGGGGTAATTATTGGGATGATTATAAAGATCGATATCCTAATGCTCGACCTCGTATTCTATGTCCATGGAGTTGGAATTTTCCATATAAAATTTTAAACACCAATTATGCAGCCCTTTTTACAATATTTAATACTTCTTTGCCTATTTTGCGATTCATATCAAACAATGATCGGTTTCCACTTATCAATCCTTCTTAGATTTCCAACCTTTTATCTAGAACAAATTTCCTTAAATATTTATCAGGTAGAATATAATCTATAAAATAAATAGATTTTAAATCTGAATACTAATTTAGTATTATTTTCTCTTCTGTTTATACTCTGCTTGTCGTAAAAACCGGTTTTTTATCGCCCATTCATAGATTTTTTCATTATGATCACCAATAAAAACCTCTTCGCCAACTTTATATTTTCTTTTTTCTGACCAGATTGTAAATGCTTTATGAACCACATATTTTTTAAGCCCAGTTGAAGAAAGATAAGCAAGTTTTGCATCAGATAAATCTGTTAGTTCTTTTAGTCTCTGTAATCTGAAATTCGTATAATTACCAGAATAAATATTTAATGAACCTTTATCCAGGAAAAAAATCGTATCAGCAACAACATCAAGAAATCTACGATCATGAGAAACCGTAATTACGGTGCCTGAATAAGAATTCAAAGCACTTTCAACCGCAGCTTTTGAATCCATGTCCATATGGTTTGTGGGTTCATCTAAAAGAAGAAAATTATAAGGTTGTAAAATCAAACGAAGTATAGCAAGCCTCGCACGCTCTCCTCCGGAAAGCTGATTTACCTTATTTAAAACCAAATTTCCTTTAAAATTGAACTGTCCTAGTAATGCTTTAGCATCGTTTTCAGAAACTTCCTTTTGATCCCTGCGAAGTTCATCAATTAGGGTTTTTTCTGGATCAAGTGAAAGATGTCCTTGATCAAAATAACCCAGTTTTACTCCAAAACTAATGTGAAGTTTTCCTTCATCAATTTTTTCATCCCCAGTTAGTATTTTTAAAAATGTGGTTTTACCACATCCGTTTGACCCTATAAGACCGATTTTTTGCCCAGAAAATACCTCAAAATTCAAGTGATTAAGAACGATTTTTTCACCAAAGCACTTACCTAAATCATAACCTTCTGCAACGTTCTTACCTGATTTAAAAACATTTTTAAATTTAAACTTTAATAGATATGATTTTAGAACAGGATTTTCAATATACTGTAATTTTTCAAGTCTTTTAATTTTACTAGCTATTTGACGGTCATATCTATTACGACGCGACATTTTTTCAATAACTTTTTTTTGTCTTTGTATTTCAGTTTTTGATTTTTTGTATTCTTTGATTTTTATATGTTCTCTTAGACTTTTTTGTTCTTCATATTCTTCAAAAGTTGACTCATATATTTCAAGATTATTATCCTGTATTTCAAAAACTCTATCAACAAGATCATCTAACAAATACCGGTCATGAGAAACAATCATAACTGCGTTAGGAAAATCAGCAATCAGTCTTTCCAACCATTCAATTGTTTCAATATCAAGATGATTCGTGGGTTCATCCAGCAACAAAAGATCACAATTCTTAGGTTGTGCAAATACACTCGCAAGAGCAACTTTTTGCCGCTCACCACCAGATAAAGACTTAGTTAAGGTATTTTGTAAAAGTTCAGGTAAATCTATCTCTTTAAAAATATTAAGTGTTTCTTCCCATCGTTTATTAATAGCAAATTTACTTGCAGAAACTGTAAGTTTCTTAATATTTTCAAGGATTTTTTGGTATCTCGAAGAATTATATATTTCAGGATCTTCTAATTGCTTCTCATATGCGTTTATTTGCTGCTTAATTAGTTCAGGTCGTGTTGTACGAATAAAAAAATCATAGACTGTTTTATCATTAGGGCTTATAGCTGTTTGCTCTAAATATCTAATCTGTAGATTATCTTCACGCCAAAGATCTCCACTGCTTGCACGTTCCCATCCTAACAATATTTTAAACAAAGTAGTTTTTCCACAACCATTTGGGCCAAGAAGCCCGATACAATCATCGTTACATATATCAAAGGCAACGTTTTCAAATAAAAGTTTACCTGCAATTGTTTTTGATAAATCACGGGCTTTAATAAAGACTTCCATAAGTGTGATAACAAGGTTCTATTGTATATCATTTTAGGTTTGAGATATCAAAGTTCATCTCAATTGTAGGTTAAGTAAAAATTATTTTTTAAAAAAATACATAGATATCTGTGATGTCTATCGAAATATTGTAGTCATTGTATGCCCTAACTTCTAATGTGTGAAGCCCCTTTGTTGCTTGTAAATTCCATGTAAATGGTGCTTCATAATCAGTATATTTGGATTCATTATCTATGAAAAATTCTACACTATTTGTATTTTCAGCATTAACTTTCACAGTCATATTCCCAAATATTCTTGCAGCAGCTCTTTGAATATCCAATTTTTTGTATATTGTTGGAAATTCTATACCAAATAAATAACTATGAGAAAATCTGGGTTTTTGAATATCCACTTTTGGAACATCAGGTTTTAGATTTCCATATATCCCATCTATATACATTATACCTGTTCCAGGACCATACCATCCTGCAAACATATCTGCATAATAGGACATTCTAAACCAACCATCTGCTCCCCAAGAGCTTCCCCAACTGTTTTTAACAATCCAGCATTCTTTAGAATCATCATATCCCACCATAGCAACTACATGTCCTCCTCTTCGAACGCCCCATCTATGTTTATATACACCTCCTAGATAGTAATTGAAATCTTTCCATAGAATGATACAAATAATTAATGGACCATGTTCTATTAATGCTGTTTTTATTGATTCTATGTCATGATCAACCCATCCCCAATTGGTTATTTTTATTGTTCTGTTTTCCCATCCTGGCAAGCTTTCAAATTGGTAATCAAATGCTCTATGTGGATCAGGATTGCATCCTTCATCAGGAATACCGTATTCAATAAGATAGTTTGCTGCATCTATTATGCTTACATATCCTTTTTCAATTGATCCATTTGCATAGAAAAAAAGATGTGTTTCTGAAAGATCTGGATTATATATTTCCTGCATTTGGTATTGCATTATTGTTTCAAGAGAAGCACAGAATGCATAAGCTTCACAGGTTGGAGCCGGTGATTGATCTTTAATAGGTGTTGTATAATCGGTTCCATTGATATTACGCCAACTGAAAAAAGAGGGTAAATCAGATTTTACTGGTGGATTTTCTACTTTTTCAGAACTTATTGGAGTTATAGGTATGATTAATATTATTAAGCATAATATTATTAGAGCTTTTTTCATATTTTTCTCCCTAAATTAATCTATATATGATGATAAATATATATAATTTGACCTTTTTATCAATTGTTATGGACTTATTTTAAAAAAATGATTAAAATTCAATATTTTTCCATTATTTGATTATAAAAATAGACTTTTGATGGATAATTATTAAAAACAAACACTTATAAGTAAAGTGTTTATAGCCTATTAATACAAAAAAGGAGATAATTAAATGTATAGAGATGATAGAGGTGGCCGATTTGGCGGACCTCCAAGAGAAATGCATAAGGTTACTTGTGCAGATTGTGGAAAAGAAACAGAAGTTCCTTTTAAACCAGACGGGTCAAGACCTGTTTATTGTAGGGAATGTTTTCAAAAACATAGGCGAAAAAGATTTTAGATAAAAAGAAATTTTTTTAATATAATTGCTTTTCACAAAAAATCTTTTTCTATTTTTTTATATAAAAAATAGTTAGATTTTTTAGTTATACTAATTAGTTAGAATGTCCATAATACTGCTATGAAATTTTCTCTTATTATTCCTCTGTTATACTCTTTTTGTATATATCCACAACAGGGATATTCTCCATAGGTTTCATTTAGTATTTTTATTGTCTTTTGTTGTCCTTCTAATTTTGTAATTTCTAATACTTTTATTGGTAAAAATCTAAAATTTCCTTCTTCGGTTTTATCAAGATATGATATTTTTCCAATAAGTATAATTCTTGACGATGTAAAAGGTTTTATTCTTGGTATTTTAACTTCTAATGTTGCCCAGTCACTCTCAGCATTTAATACATCTTTTGCCTTTGCTTTTATTGTGAATGTTCCTTTGTTAGCAAAGGTATGATTTACAATTACTTCCTCACCCGGAGTATATGGACCTATCCAACTAGTGTTTGTTCCGTCTCCCCAATCAATAAAGTAAAATAAGTCCTGATACTCAGAATCTGTTGACTTAACAGTGTAACTATAAATAACTCCAGGGCTTCCTTTATCCGGACCGTCCAACTTGGGTATTGTTGGTGGTTGATTGTTAGTTATTCCCAAATAGATTTTAAGAAATTCATCCCATTGTGTGTCTATTGCAAATAATGTTTCTTCATATGGTGAAGGTATTAAATCATATCTAAGGCTATCGTTATAATCAATTGTTCTTCGTGGGAAGTAAATGCTGAGTCCATGGGCAGGATCAGTTGGTAAATGCTTGTTTGCAATTACAGCTGTGTCCATTATATTCATAATATTATTTTTAATGTTTACAACAGATGTATCATTAATTGAAAGAAGTTCTAAAAAGTTGTAAAAATCTATGTAATAATCAATGTCCCATGTTAATGCATATATACGGGCACATAAAAGGCATGATGTAATTTCATCTCTATATTCGTCCAAATTATTTATGAATTCAACTGCTAAATCGTTGATTTCTGAACCAAGGTTACTTAAATAGCTAAGCTCAGTTGCAGCCATTGTAGTTATTATATCATATTGTGGGTAATTTTGTGGGATAAAGTAATTAACAGTTGTTATTGCAAATTCAGAAGGTGTCATTGTGGGAGTAGCAATTAAATCATTGAATGCTTCAGAATAAGGCCAGTCGCCTATTATTGCACATTCTGGGTATGCAATGAATATATCTACGCAATTTCTTATTTGATATGCTACCTCTGAATTACCTGTCATGCATGTTTCAATACCTAGTATGTCAAGTTTATCTGAACCATTGTTTGTTATATCATTTAAGGCGTTAAGTAACTCAGGCATTGTTATCATTATTCCGTCACCATGATCATCCCAGCATATACCTTGCCATCCACTACCTTTGTTGCTTGAAATAATCAATTCATAATTATTTGCAGGAAAATCATTTTTTACTTTTAACACGAAATCTTTTATTGTATTTGCATCATCCATATTTGATTCAGAGGGCCAGGTTTGTTCAACAAGGTCGGTTCCTACTATATAGTATAGTTTTGTATCTCCAACCTGGTTTTGATCTATTAAAATAGTTAATTGAACTTGAGAAGTAGATCCTACTTGTCTTATTTCCTGAAGTATTACTCCTTGTGCTGCGGATAAAGCATTGTCTCCATTCAAATAACACATAATCACCCAGTCTAAACTTCTATTTGAATTTTCATTTTGTATTGTTATATTATTTTCTGCAAATACTAATTGGTTACCAATAAATAAGACTACAATTAATAAAATTAGAAATGTTTTTTTCATATATTTCACCTACCCCCATATAATTCTTTTTTATAACATAATATTTGTTATTAATTATTTGTACAAAATAAAAACATTTTATTTGTTATCATTATATTGTACAAGATAAAAATTTTAGTAATAATTTGAATAAATTCAATTATAAAATCTTAAATTAATTAGATACATATAATATACCAGTTTAAAGATGATATTTTAAAAAAGGTGGAAAAATGATGTTGAGTAGAAAAATAATTCTTACTCTGTTTTTATTATCTTTGTTTATCATATACCTATTAATTATCCCAACTTCAATTGCAGAATTATCAAAACCACAAACCACTATTGGTGACTATTGGAACTACATTGGAAATTATATGGGAACAACAGCAACCTGCCAGGTTATAGTTACTGAGCGGATTAATATTACTATTGAAAATGAAATATATGATGTTTTTGTATCAGTTGGTACAGTTGATGGAAAAGGTCCTCATAATGCTTCAATACACAGGATTGAAACTGCTTATTTTCGTGTTTCAGATGGTGCATTGGTAAAAATAAACGATTATTTCAATTATTCTAGTGATGAATTAAATCAGACTGTTACATATGATTACTTATATTTTCCTGCTTTGGATATGATGCAATATCCAATTATTTTAGGAGAAAAATGGGAAAACAATTATCTGTTAAAAACAATCGATTTTGATTCAGGAAATATCTCTGAAACACAAACAAATGAGTCATACGAATGCGAAAAAACAACCTCTGAATTTGAAATGAATAAAACATTTGATTGTTATGTTATAAAAAAGACAGAGTATATTCAAGACCAGAGGTATGATACCAGTTATTATCTTTCAGAAGAAACAGGTTCTGAACCTGTAAGATTAGATGTTGAATACGATGGATTAAATATTGTATCATTAAGAATAGTTTCATATAATATAGCTAATTCTAAAGAGCCAGAGAGAAATGAAAAAACACCTGGTTTTGAGTTAATCTTGGTTTTGATTGTAATATTTCTTATAATTAATTCAAAACAAAAAAGGTAAGTTTTCATAAATATAAAACAAAATCAGCCCATTAAATCCCAGATTGGATTTTTCCAATAATCACGAAGAGTTTTTATATCAGACTCCATCACAATTTTTTTACCATTTTTAATAACTATGTTTTTCCCTTTTACTTGACCTATGCAAATGAAAAATATTTTTTTGTTTTTAAGTAATTTTTCAAAATCTTTTTGTTTATCTTTTTTCACCTCAACAATCCATCGTGTATTTGATTCAGAAAATAATTTGTAATCAGTTCGTAAATTTTTACCAACTTTCAAGATATCAATAATGGCACCTAAATCTCCGCCAATTGCCATTTCTGTTAAACAAACAGCAAGACCGCCTTCACTTACATCATGACAAGATGCAATGTATCCTTTAGAAATACTAGATAAAATACCATTTATACTTTTTTTAAGAATATTTGCATCTGTTCTTGGAACTTTACCACCGTCAATCCCAATAATTTTATAGTATTCAGACCCACCTAGTTCTTTTTCAGTTTCTTTGCCGATTAAATATACAGGATTTCCCTCTTTTTTGAAATCAACTGTCACACATTTTCTGATATCTTCAATTATACCAATACCCATAATTTCAGGTGTTGGTGGAACAGCTGACTTTACTGATTCATTATAGAAACTGACATTGCCGGATAAAAAAGGTAGATTCAATTTTTTTGCCATATCTCCTAGTCCTCTGCAAGACTCATAGAATTCTCCCATACGTTCCGGTTTTTCAGGATTGCCAAAGTTTAGACAGTCAAGAACTGAATCAGGTTTTGCCCCAACTGAAACTAAATTACGGCAAACCTCATCCATAACAGAACATGCACCCCAATAAGGATTTCTTTCCATAAATCTTGGATTAATATCCGCAGTAACAGCAAGACCCCTGTAGGAGTTTTCAAGTGGTTTAATTACAGTTGCATCACCATGTGACTCAATATTTAATTTACCCTGTAATGGTTTAATAATCGTGTTGCCTCGCACCTCATGGTCATACTGTCGTATTACCCATGCTTTAGATGCAATATTATGAGAAGCAAGAAGCTTACTAAAAACATTATTTAAATCAGGCATTTTAAAATCTTTTTCTTTTTTATCGGCCTTAGGTAATGAAAAAGGTCTTATGCAACTATCATAAACAGGGCCTCCTGTTAAAAACTCTAAATCCATTTCAAGGATTTTTTCATCTTTGTAAAAAACGCGCGCAACTTTTTCTTTAATTACTTTACCAATTACCACAGCGTCTATATCCCATTGTTTACAGATATGAAGAACCTTTTCAACATTTTTTGCGTTTACAAGAAACATCATACGTTCTTGACTTTCAGAAACCCATATTTCCCATGGTGCAAGACCTTCTTCTTTTAATGGTACATCATCTAAATGTATCTCAGCACCAAAACCTGATGCATAAGCAAGTTCTCCACAAACACAAGAAAGTCCTCCACCACCAAAATCCTTAAGACCTTCTAAAAGACCTTTTCTATTTGCTTCCAATGTTGCATGAATAAGCGGTTCCTTGGTTATCGGGTCTCCTACTTGTACAGCTGACCTACTACTCTCCTCACTTTTGTCATTTAGTTCAGCTGATGCAAATGTCACCCCATGAATTCCATCTCGTCCTGTTTTTCCACCTGCATAAATATAGATATTACCTGGTGCTTTAGCTGCACTGTGAATCAGCTCATTTTTTTTAAGAATCCCTATACAACCAACATTTACTAAACAATTCCAGGTGTATCCCTCATGGAAATACACTTGTCCGCAGATAGTAGGAATACCAATTCTGTTACCATAATCTCGGATTCCATCAACAACACCTTTAAACAAATATCTCGGATGCTTCACACCTTTAGACAACTTTTCAATAGGATAATCAAGCGGACCGAAAAACAAAGGATCAACAAAAGCAACGGGTTGCGATCCCATACATACAACATCTCTAACAACACCGCCTATCCCTGTTGCAGCACCACCATAGGGCTCTATTGCGGAAGGATGATTATGAGATTCAAGCTTAACACAATAGTAATAATTTTTATCAAAGTCAATAACCCCTGCATCTTCACGCGCTGCTATTTTATTTTTAGCCACACCAAAAACATATTTTTTTAGAGGAGTCTTTGATGATTTATAGCAGCAATGCTCGGACCACGCCTGACCAAGAGCTTGTAATTCTACATCAGTTGGTAGCCGATTTTTATCTTTAAAATATACTTTAATACGTTTCATTTCATCAAGATTTAGTGCTAGACCCATGGTATCGCTGATAACCTGTAATTCTTTATCAGATGCAGAAAAAAGATCCACTTCGTATAAATCAAAAAACCTACTTTTTTTTATAAATAACTTATCTAAATTCAATTGTACTCCCCATAAAATTATTATTTTTCAATTACCTCAATTTTATAAGTATGGATAACAGGATTAGTAAGTAATCTTTGGCACATCTGTTCAACCTTCTTTTTTACTTCTTCTTTATTTTTTCCATCTATTAAAAGATCAACTGTTCTAATTGTTTTTGCTTCTTTTACGTTATTAAAACCAAGCAAATGCAAAGCCTTTAAAGTATTTGCACCTTCAGGATCAGATACTCCTTTTTTAAGGCCTATTGTTACTTTTGCTTCAAACATTAAAAACCCGTGCGGAAAATAAGAAATTATGTTGATTAACTTATCGTTTTAATAATTATTTTATACAAAAGCATAAGTTATATATATTTTAGTATATATACCATAAAACATACTATCACTAAAGGATGCGGATGGGGATTGCTTAGTTGTATTCAAATAGATATTTAAAGGGAAACAAAAAATTCAAAACTGATAAAAAAGAAATCAATATTGAAATATTAGTTGATGATCTTTTAACTAAAAAAATTAAAAATGATCAATTTTTTTCTCCCAAAAAACCTAACAATCTAAAAATTATTAAAGATTTTTTAAACAAAAAAACAACAAAAAGAGTTCTTACTGGTTTTATTTTTATTTTGTTACTCTTTGCTCTATGGTCTTCTAGTATAACTTCACTATATGGAGATAATAGTTCTAATATTATTGTCTTTCTGGAGCCTAGAGCTGTTTATAATGGCGATACTATACAAATCAATGTAAGTATTCCTAGTTATTATAAAATATCCTATTTAACTGCAGATTTGGGCGAAAACAATACTATTGATTTATATTTATTAGATAACAGTAGTGATTATCATATCTGGACTGGAAACTGGGTTGTTCAAAATATGAGTCCCGGATATTATACAGCGAGAATTTTTGGAGAAGATATTGAAAATATTTCTTATTCATGTTCTATTGAATGGAAAGTTTTAAATTTTGAGGGAAGTGACGTTAATAATAATTCAAATAGCGATCATTCAAATGAAATTAATGAGACTATTTATGATATTGATTCTGGATTAAATGATTCTAGTAATGAAAAATTCCCTAATACTATTAATGATGTAAGTGATAATATTACTGAACCAGATCTTTCTATTAAAGAAGAATTTTCTGCTGTTGTCAAACCTGAAAATTCCATCAAAGCTTTTGATAAGTTTGAACTATCTAAAAATACTCTTGGACCTTCCTCATTGAAAATTATTAACATGACTTATTTCTGGGAATACTTTGATAAAAACAGTAATTGGTTTTTAGAGGTATTTGATTCTGAAAAAAGTATTTGGACAGATATAACAGATTCTCTAGAAGTTTATAAATATAGAAGTGAAAATAATTTATCTGAAAAAATTGCTTTGGAATTTACTGCTCCAATCACAGGTGATTATAGACTGACTTTTATTATTGATAAACCTCTTAAATCATATGTTAATAAAAGTGATCAATTTATTTATGAACTTACTTATCCAGTTGGTGATGATGAAGAGTATTTAACATTTTTTGATTTTAATGATATTGCGAGTATTCCAAAAATTATCATAAATCATGGAATCAAAAATATTAACGGTAGTGATATTTTCTATTTTAGTGCACAAAAAAATGATATAAAACAAGGAACTTACATTGTTCTTGATCCAACTTTTGGTAACACTGCAACATCTACTTCCACAACAACTATTGAAAACTATGTTAAAGGTGGATTATTCCAAATGGGTTCAATCGGCGGTACTGGAAATAGTATTAGTGCTTATTTATATGTAAATGGTGGTGCAAAAAATGCAAAATGTGCCCTGTATTACAGTAATTTAAGTCTTGTTCCAAATAGTATGACAGAGGAAAAAAGTTATTCAACTGGTTGGAATACATTTAATTTTGGAGCAACAAAACCTGTTTTACAAGCAAATACTTTGTATTATATTGTTGTTTGGAGCTCAGCTTCTGGTGGTGGAGGGGATTTGTATTATGCAACTAGTGGTGGTAGTGGTGTTTTTTCAGATTCTGAAACATATGTTGCTGGATCATACACAGGTTTTCCAAATCCATTTGAGAATGCAACTGTTAATGCAGATGGTCTTGCTAGTATTTATTGTACTTATACTTTATTTGATGTAAATCCTCCAACACCAGATCCTTTGACCTGGGCAACCGAACCATATAATGCAAGCTCTTCAAGTATTACGATGATTGCAACAACAGCAAGTGATTCAACACCACCTATTTCCTATTACTTTAATGAAACAACTGGAAATCCTGGAGGAACAGATAGTGGTTGGCAGGCAAGTACAACTTATACAGATAGTGGACTGTCTGAAAACACCCAATATGGTTATGAAGTAAAAGCAAGGGATAGTAACTCAACACCTAATGAAGGTAATTATAGTACCCCAATATCTTATGAATATACTGATGTGGATCCTCCAACTGATGGTGAATTAAATCTAACTGCTGGAATTTCTTGGGTGAATGCAACAGTTGAAGAACCACCAAATCCAACTAGTGGCTTGACAGGAAGTTACTTTAATTGGATTACTGGAGGTGCTGCAAATAGTGGTTGGCAGAGTGGTATTTATTTCCACAATCGAACAGGTCTTACTGAAAACACACAATATGGATGTCAAGTAAGATATCGAAATGGTGATGGTGATGCAACAATATATATTCCGACTGAAATTACCAATTACACTCTTTTAAATCCACCTACTGATGGAGAATTTACTATCGATGGATATGGTGTTACTTGGATAAATATGAGTGTTTTACATCCAACAAATCCTTCAACTGATTCAACAGCAGCATATTTTGAGTGTGTAACTGGTGGAAGCGCTGATAGTGGCTGGGTTACTGATTCAGAAAGTGGCAGATATTATTATAATGTAACAGGATTAATTGGCGATACAACTTATGGTTTCAGAGTTAAATATCGGAATGCAAATGGTTATGAAACAAGCTATACAAGTGAAAAACAACAAACAACCAATCCACCTCTTCCACCAGTTGTTGTAACCAATGAGTCTATGGGCGTAGAAGAAACAAATGCAACCTTGAGGGGATGGTTACAATTTAATGGAACTATAGATACAACATGTTACTTCTTGTTAAATGATACAAATGATTTTGGGATTCCAATTCTAAATTTATCAAAAGGAATTATTGCTAATGGTTATGAATTTGAAAATGACACATTTGGTGAAACAATATTAACTCAAGGAAAACTCTATTATTATAAGACACAAGCAAACAACAGTGCTGGATGGGTTGATGGAGATGTCCAAATGTTTTTAACAAAACCTGAAACAATTACCAGTTTTACTGCAACTATGTTTAGTGCAACACAAATCAATCTTTCATGGACAGATGAAGCAGGAGGAGATGGGGCTTATATAGAGTATGCTGAAAATTCAGAACCAAGTCCTTGGAATGTAGGAAGTGGAACACCTATTGATGCAGATGGAAATGTAACCTCTCCTTTTTCTCATACGGGTCTAAATCCTGGAACTACTTATTATTACAAAGCATGGGCTTATGCAACTGATGATGGTTGGACTAGTTCAGGTAATCAAACCGCTCCAAGAGGAGATAATCCACAAACTGCTAATGAAACAACAACTGGAGCTCCAAGTGTGGTAACAAAAGCTACAGAAGGAATAAAAGAAACAAATGCAACACTTGTAGGTCAGCTTCAATCCAATGGAACTTTAGATACAACTTGTTATTTTTTATGGGGGGTTCAAAATCCGCCAACTGATTATAATGTATCACAAGGTATAATAGATAATGGAGCAGATTTTAAATATGATACAAGTGGAACTGCTACACTAACACAGGGAACCTTATACTTTGTTGATACAAAAGCAAGTAATTTAGGTGGTTGGAATGAATCAGGTGGAGTGCAAATATTTTTAACAAAACCAAATCCACCTACTAATCTTATAGTTCAGAGAAATAGTTCATCGAAAATATATCTGACATGGAATACTGGAATAGGTTTCAATACTACATATATAGAAAGAAATCAAAGTGGTGTAACAAGTTGGGATAAAGGTGAAGGAATATTTCTTTACAATGATTCTGGAAACAATTATGAAGATACAGGACTTACTGATGGAGTAACTTATTACTACCAAGTATGGAGTTTTTCAAACTGGTCTTATGAATCAATTGAATTTTATCAATGGTCTGATAATAATGCAAGTGGAAACAATAAAACAAATAATATTCCAACAATAGATAATGAAGTTCCTACAAATGAAAGTACAGGTTTAGATTTATTACCTCAACTAAGTATCGATGTTAATGATTTTGATGGCGATTCTATGACAATCACGTGGTATAGTAATAGCAGTGGTTCTTGGCAAGTTTTTGGAACAAATATTAGTGTTGGAAATGGAACTTATTATCAAACAAATAACAATTTTAGTGATTACTCAAAAACATATTATTGGAATATTAGTGTTGATGATGGTTACGAAATAAATGATTCTGATGTATTTCATTTTTCAACAGAGAGTCTTTTTACTTCAGTTGATCCTATCTCCCCATATATAGTAACTTCATCTCCAAAAGTAATTACTGCAACGGGTGATATAGAACTTGATAAAGTTAGTTTGTATTATAAGTGGAGTGATGATAATGAAAGTTGGAATGCATGGGATGTTTTAACATATGATGATTTTGAATCAGGTTTTGGAAATTATACAGCAGGTGGTGGTGATTGCAGTCTTTATACTGGTGGTACATATGCTCATCAAGGAAGTAATGCAGCAGATATTCAAGATGATACAGGGGATGCTGCATCATTTTATCATACAACCGCAATAGATGTTGATACACCTGGCTATACATGCATTAAAATTGAATTTTGGTTTTATACTGTTAATATGGGTTTGGGTAATGACTTTTTTGTAGAATATTTTAATGGTACAACCGAGAAATTAATAAAATCTTATGTCCAAGGAACAGATTTTGTAAATGATCAGTTTTATTTCAGTACTGTTTGGATTAATGAGTCAGAAGAAGCATTTCCTTCAGATATGTATATTAAATTTAGATGTGATGCTCTAAATGATAATAATGATGTTTACATTGATGAAATATATGTAAATGCAACAACTCAGTCAGCTGGAGGAATTGGGGTGAATTGGACTTTATGGAATAATGTAAATAATCCAGATTCATCTTATCCTTGGGATTGGGATTTTGATTTTCCAAATGGTCCTGGTTTTTATGAGTTTTATAGTATAGGTAATAAATCTGGTTCAACAAATGAATCTGCTCCTTCTTTTGCTGATGCAAGATGTAGATTCAATAGATTACCAACTATAACAAATGAAGTACCAAGTAATGATAGTACAAATATACAGCTTATTCCTCAGTTGAGTATATCTGTAAATGACATGGATGCAGATAGTATGAATGTAACTTGGTACAGTAATAGTAGTGGTTCATGGCAAGTATTTGGAGTAAACAATTCAGTGTTAAACGGTACTTATTATCAAGCAAATTCTAACTTCAGTAATCCTGGTAATACTTATTGGTGGTATGTATCAGTTTATGATGGTGTACATACAAACAGTAGTGGGATATTTTACTTTAGAACAAGTTATCAACCGGTTTTAAGCAACCCTGCACCTGGTAACAACAGTATTGGTCAATATACAACGCCAGTTTGTAATGTTACTGTTTCTGATGCTGATGGTGGAACTGTTACTGTTAAATTTTATGAAAACACAACAGGTGGCTGGGTACTTCAACAAACCAATAGTAGTGTCGATATTACAAATCCTGCAAATGTTATATGGAATAACTATAGTAATGCTACACAGGATTATACAACATACTGGTGGATGGTTAATGTAAGCGACGGAAAGGGATGTTATGCAGAAGAAATATACCATTTTACTACTGCAAATACTTCAATAGAAGTCACACCTTCCAGATGGGATCAAGGAGTTTTAGTTGTGGGTAGCTCAAATGAAACAACAGGATTTTATTTCAATCTAACAAACAATGGAGATGCAGCATTATATATTCAAGTTAAGGCAAGTAATGCTACAAATGCTACAACTGGTGCTATATGGGCACTAAATGCAACACCAAGTTTTGACAATTTTACACTTCAATATAACAAAAGTAGTGGAGGGTCATGGACTACAATAAATCTCACATATGATTTATTCATGTCCAACTTAGATACGGGATCCTGGCAGACATTTGATTTAAAGTTAATAATGGCAACTTTATCATCAACAGTTGATCCTTTATCTATGGATTTAACTTTTAGATCTATTAAAGCATAAACAAAAACAATATCTAAAAAAATTGTATTTTATTATTTTTAAAGACATGTTTTAAATAAAAATTTTTTATCCTTTGAATTATTTAATTTGTATAGCTGTATAAATGTTGATAAAATAATCGAAATAACAACTAAAATTATGACAAGATTAATATTTATTTTTAAGGGATAACTGTTAAAACATACGACCTTTCCTTGAATATCATCTTCTTGAATATATGGTATATTCATATATGGATTATCTTGATCTTTCCACTGATTTGCATCCCCTTTTGTTTCTAATACTTCCCTATTGGTTGATTTATCAATTTTTATATTAGTTACACGATGAGCTATTAATTTTTCATTTGGCCATTTAATATAACTTTCAAAAACTACAATATCACCTGCCTTAATTTCTTCAATTTTTGTAGGTATCCATAATAATATATCACCTTTACCAAGAATCGGTTCCATTGAATCAGAAGCAATTAACGAAAATTGTAGTGATGTACTAGAAATTAAAAATGAAATTTGAGCTATGAAAATAATTACTATTATAAACATAATTAATTTTTTTCTGAATCTGATGAATCATCCCATCCCAAATTTTTTGAGATAAAATTGTAAACATATTTAGTTTTATTATATTTACTATAAAAAAAAGATTTTAACTGTTTATTTTTCTAATTAATCGTCAAAAATAAAGCTGATTAATATGATTAAATGTATAAATGTTTATATACTATTTTTTTTATTTATGAATTGTATTGTATGGAGATCTCACTGGGAGGGAGTGGGTGTTAAATTATTATTTTTTTGCTTTAATGTCGATATATCGTCAAAAATAAAGCTGATTAATATGATTAAATGTATAAATATTTATATACTATTTTTTTATTTATGAATTGTATTGTATGGAGATCTCACTAGTGAGGGGTTGGTGTTAAATTATTATTTTTTTTTATCTGAGTAATAATCGTCAAAAATAAAGCTGATTAATATGATTAAATGTATAAATGTTTATATACTAATTTTTTATTTATGAATTGAACGGGATGGAGAACTCACGACGAGGGGCGGATGTTAAATTATTACATTTTTGTCCTAATTGTGGTAGTAAAAAAATTGTAAAAAACGGTCATCATCATCAAAATAAAATTCAATTTTACTGTCCATCCTGTAAAAAATATTTTTATTTAGATTCTGTAAAAGGATATCCACCTACAACTATTCCTTTTCCTGTTATTGCTTATCTTTTGTATTTCAGAAGAAAAATCCCTGAATTTTCTAATATGAGAAAATACAGAAAATTTGTAATTTTCTGGCTAAATCAACTTAGAATTAGTAGTAAGGGTATCTCTCGTCAAACAATTCATTATTGGATTAATAATTATGATTCTTACCTTGATAGTATTATTACTTTTTCTGAATCTCGAGATTTTATTAGGCAGCGTATTACTAAGATATTTCCTCCCGTTCATAAGCCCTTATCTTATGGAAGTGCCTTAAAGGTTTTAGAAAAGAAGTTTGGTAAAGCATATTGTGTTGGTCTTGTCCGTACTGATCCTGTTTTTTTCCAGGAATTAGTGGACATTGTTAGCCAATATGGTGTGTTTGGTTGGGAATTTTTGAAAACAGATTTTGGAGGTGATAGCGTAAGCTATCGTTCTTTATCAACAGGATAGAGAGTTAATATGTTAGAAGAAGAAAGACTTCGGCAGATTGCCATGATTCATGGCAGAATTGATAGCAAATGCTATCGTTCTTTTATTTATGGTAGTCTTGGAAAGGATTCTTCCTCTAATATCAATGATGTTGTGGATCGTGTTCTTGCAAAGCATAAGAAAGAACATAAAATTATTAGTAAACCAAAGAAAAAACTCCCGTTGAAAAAGATTGTTCCCGTTGCTTTGATTAGCTTATTATTGGTTTTGAGTTTGCCTTATTTGTTGCCTCCTTTATTTGGTGATTTTGGTAGTGATTTAAAAGTTGAGTTGAATCCTAGTGAAGGTGTATATGTGAATGATACTTTGTATGTTAATTTGACTATTCCTTCTGGTTATAATATTACCATGGTTAGTGCTGATATGGCTGGTGTTG
>JGI2172J19969_10000319_pt1 | contig 20407 bp, 26 predicted proteins | sample DeeMarSWOR230_32_FD_19969 | JGI IMG/M metagenome (IMG submission 19969)
CATGCTTGATGAAGGGTTGGAACTGCTCGTTGAGCTGTGGTCAGGGAACCCTGTAACCCATGAGGGCACCTATTACACTGCCAAAGATGCCACTATTGTTACCACACCACTACAGACTCGTATTCCCATATGGATAGGGGGTGAAAGTAAAGCTGCATTGCGCAGGGCTGCCCGGTGGGATGGCTGGATTATAGGAACTATCAATGAGAAGTGTGAAACCATAAGATCTCCGGAAAAGCTTGCAGAAGAAATTATGTACATTCAAAAGTACCGCAAAAGTAATGCATCATTTGAAGTGGCAATTGATGGCATTTCAAAGCCTGATGAAAAAGATAGAGAGCTCGTACGTCAGTATAAAGAGGCAGGTGCTGTATGGTGGTTCGAGGGTATATTTGGGTTGCGGGGCAGTAAGGAAGAAATGCTGAACCGTATAAAAGCAGGGCCGCCCACATGACCCATGGAATGAGATACTGATGAATTAGAGACGAATTGGTTAGAATTCTTTGATAATCTAAAAGGTAGATCTAGAAGAAAAAAGAAAAGTGTTCAGGAACGATTTACTTCCGCATTCTTCTAAAAAAAAAGAAAAAAAGGAGAGGAAGCAATAATTAGGAAGCGAACTCTGTCAGGGCGTGCTGTCCTTCTTCAAGAGGTATTCCGAACAATTTTCTCAAGATAGCTTCTTTTTCTAACAATGGTCGATCTGTGTGCAGAATACCCTCTGCCAGCAGCCGGGGAAAGGGTAAATTCCTCCTATTAGCCTGAATCTGAGGTTCCATTTTTATGAGTAGTTCTTTTTCCTCCATATTCTTCACCATCAACTGCGTAGAGTCAGTACTTAAGAAGGTACACCGAGAGCACTGGAAAAGTATTCATGAATATCTGATTACACAGGTTAATCCAGAACCACTCTCTCTGGATGGGAAAAAACCACTAAATGCCCGTCTCTCACATAGCCAATGAGTGTTATCCCTGTAGCAGAAGCCACACTGGCAGCAGGCTCAATAATTGTCGATCGGGACGCTACAAGAGGAACACCCACATTTCCCGCTTTGACCACCATATCCCGGGCTATCCGACCACTTATAGCCACAAATGTAGAAGAAAAGTGGCAGTTGTTCAAAAGTCCCCAACCAATTACTTTATCAAATGCAGTATGTCTGGAAATATCCTCCACCAGTTCACATAATGTCCCATCTGCTGTAAAAAGGGCAGCTGAATGCACAGCATGAGTTTTCTTCCAGGTTTCAGTATCTGACTGCAACCGAGAGACACTATTCAAAATGACAGATGCAGGAACTGTTGATCCATGTATGATTTTGTCTGCCCCAATGTGAGATACCTGAAACTTTTTGGTGCGAATATGATCCAGTGTTTTTTCCGGATTTTCTGTTTCTACAGTAATTGCATCACAGGACACTCCAATACTGGTAATATCATCCAGGCTAACCATTCCTCCGCCCACCAAATAACCCACAGCAAGCTCTTTTATCTTTGAAGGAGATGCAGAAACTGACCCCACTTCAATTTCATTTACCCAGATGTGGTACTGCTCTTCTGAAACCACCCATTCTTTGGTCTCTATTTCTGTCCCTTTGATAAGGTCAACCCGGTTCACTGGGACTTCTCTTAATGTGTGCATGAAGAAAAATGCGTTTTAGCCATTTTTATAGATTTTCAATAGACAGCATTTCCTCCAGGTATAGTGGACACTTCCAGCATCTTGGATATTGAATTTTCCCTCACTACCTTCTAATTCTATTGCGACACCCAATCTCTTCAATTCAGTTTCTATTGCTTTCATAAGTTCTTTGTAAATTTCATGTAGTTACCTGTTGAGTTATCACCCTGGAACATCTCCATCATCAATCTTTGATTCAAGATCTGCAGGCTTTGATCCCTTTTTTCCATCTGGATCTGGTTTTGTATCCCCTGCAGTAACCTTACTATCAGGATCTCATCTGGTATCTTCTCGTTCTGTCAACAGATCTTCACTTGAATCTAAAACTGGATCGCCCATTATATCACCTCCTTTATTCTATCCATCTTTTCTGCCTCCTTCTGGAAATGTACTTATCGTAGACAACTCGGGGATCTTCTCGCTTCTCGATGTTCCATATAGGTGATATCTGGCTCATCTGTATTGAAGAGATACACATGTTCCAAAGTATTTGCATAAGAGCATTTTCTGACCTCTGGCCCTATGATGCATTGATTTTCATGAGCTTCTTTTATTACCTTAGATACAGAAATTATTGGCGCGCTCAAAAGATAGAGACCTTCAGAAAGGTGAATTTTCTGAGAGTTATTAGAGAGTTTCAAAAAAGGAAAAGACGATTTGGAGAATAGTGACTATCAATTTCGATTTACATCACGAATTTATAGATTTGCAAAGACGTGAGGGTTAAAGGCTTGCATGTGGTGTTATCTCTACCTTTTTCTACTTCTTTCCAACAATCTCCAGGTGCTGAGCAATCCCTAAGAGACTTACATCATCACAGTACTGCAGTTCCAGTTCCACTATTTTCTGAAACGTCTTTTCATCCTCCAAGAGACTGTTTGCTTTTTCTCTCGGAGTGGCAGATAGAAACACTGGTTTTCCAATAATTCTCGCCACCTCAAATCCTGCATTTTCGAATAATTTACAGAGACTCTGTGGCGTAAAATAGTGAATGGTGAATCCATTCTTGAAAGCGGCACACTCTGTTGCGAGAATTGGTTCTAGAGCATCCCATCTTTTCAACAGAATAATCCTCAGGAGCATGTGATGCAGGCTGTCCACAGAAGCAGAACAGTAACAGCCAGGTTTTAATACTCTGTACAACTCTCGTACTGCGTTCTCTGCATTTTCACAGTAGGAAAGAGGGTCTCCCTGGGCTAGAATCATGTCAAATGTATTATCCTCAAAGGACATATCTGTGACGTCCTCCCGCTGCAAAGTAACGTTCTTGATATTCTTTTCTTCCAGCTTTAACCGCGCCTGTCTGAGCATTCCTCTGGAAATATCTGCTAACACCACGTTGTGCCCCTTTTCAGCTAATGGGATGGTCCATTGCCCTGTGCCTCCTCCCGCATCCAAAATTAAACTCTCTTCTGGTTCAGGAAGGTATCTTTGAATGTTGTCCCAGGTTATTGCATTGTATAATTTGAAAAAAGGGGTCTTATACTCTCCATCGTAAAAGGGAGCTCTTTCATCGTAGTATTTTTCAACGTCCATGTGATATCTCCTTCTTCAGATGGGAGATTAACCCACCATCATTTATGATCTCCATCACAAAGGGAGGCAATGGAGTGACTGTATAAGATTTGCCAGTGGTGACATTTAAAATTTCTCCTGTTTCTACATTGACATCTAACACATCTTTGTGGTCAATTTTTGATGTATCTTCCAGAATCAAGGGGGGCAACCCTGAATTTATGCAGTTGCGGTAAAAAATTCGGGCAAAGGATTGGGCAATAATCACAGAAATGCCTGCTTCTTTCAGACAGGTCACTGCCTGTTCCCGTGATGATCCACATCCAAAATACTTTCCTGCCACAATGATATCTCCTTTCTGTACATTTTTAACAAAGTCAGGATCTAAATCCTCCAGCGCATGCTTGGCCATCTCGTGAGGATCGGAAATAGTGTAGGTATACTTACCCGGGAAGATGACATCAGTATTGACATCATCTCCGTACTTGAATACTCTTCCTTTCATTCAGACACCTCGAGGATCAGTAATTACACCAGTTAATGCAGATGCAGCCACCGTAGCTGGAGATGCCAGATAAATACCTGCGTCTCTGCACCCCATTCTTCCTCTAAAGTTTCTATTGGATGAAGAAATACACACTTCACCAGGGGCTAGAGCACCTTGATGGGCTCCCAGACAGGGACCGCAGTTTGGGTTGCAGATAATTGCTCCTGCTTTTATTAAATCGTAGATAATACCCTGCTGCACAGCTTCCATTAACACCTCAGCAGAAGCAGGAATCACCAGCAATCTCACCGTATCTGCCACTTTTTTGCCCTTCAGAATGCTCGCTGCTTCTTTCAAATCTTCCACCCGCCCATTGGTACAGGTACCTAACACTGCCTGATCAATTGGTGTGCCTTCCTGTTCAGTGACTGGAGTGACATTATCCACAGTATGGGGGCAGGCTATTTGAGGTTCTAATTCACTTACATCAAAGGCAAACGTTTTTTCATAGACAGCATCATCATCAGCGTTCAGTACTGTATACTTTTTATCTGTCCGCTGGTCCAAATATTCTTGGGTGGTTTTGTCAAAGGCTACCATTCCTGCTTTCGCACCCATTTCTGCAGACATGTTGCACAACACCATTCTCTGCCCAACGGTCATGGTATCCACAGTGTCTCCACAGAATTCCACTGCTTTGTAGTTGCATCCATCAGCCCGCAACTCTCCAATAATGTACAGAATGACATCTTTTGCTGATACGCTTTCTGGTAGTCCACCTTCTACAGTAATTTTAAAACTTTCAGGAACTCTCAGCCAGATTCTGCCAGTGGCATACACTGCAGCCATTTCTGTTCTGCCAATGCCTGCAGAGAAAGCACCAAAAGCTCCATACGTGGGGGTATGAGAATCAGAGCCCACAATGAGCATGCCTGGTTTTACATGTCCTTTTTCCGGCAATACCTGATGACAGACGCCGGCCTTAATATCATAAAAGTTAGTAATGCCCTGTTCTTTTACGAATTCCCTGATCAGTTTATGATTTTTGGCATACTCTTCATTGGCTGCAGGAGCACAGTGATCGATGGGGATGACAATCTTTTCTGGATCCCATACAGTGGGGACCCCAATTTGCCTGAATTTTCTGGAAATGGCAGCAGTATTCTCGTGTGACATGGCTAGATCCACAGTAGCATCAATGATATCTCCAGGGGCTGCTTCTTGGTTACTGGTCCTTCCCAATATCTTTTCTGCCATAGTGTGACTCATGGATATGGTGAGAAGGTGGCATATTTAAAGGTTCATGAAAAAGGGGGGTTGTCAATGAATACAGTTCTGTGAGCACTGGTTCTAAAATTGATCATCTGGTTTATGTCTTTTCTTGATTCTTTTGTTGGGGTAATCAATAGTACAGAAAAAAAGTGGATTTATTTACCTCAGGTTTTTTCAATGCAAAAGGACTCCAAATTTACATTTAAGAAATTTTTTCATTTTAAAGTACATATTATAGAATATATTTCCTTTAAAGATATATTTATTTTACAATTTATTATTTAGTAGGAATGATTAATTAAATAATTTTATATTATCATATCTGCTAAAATGATTTAAATTCATTAAAATTCTATTTTATAGGAATTAAGATTAAAAAATAAAATTAAATTCTTTAAATTTTGTAATTTTGGAAAACTATGGTATTTCAATTAATTAACCTCTTGAGGCGCTTTAGAGCTTCTTCGTATGCTTCTATAGTTTTCAATGCATACACGTGAGCAGCTATGTAGTTGTTATAAAACACCTTTCAACCAAAGGTTACAACTCTTCAGCTTTTTCAATTTCGTCGTAACCAATGCATCAATAGACATTTCTTGTGCTTTGGGTATGAAGAGTAACTGTTCAAACCCATTTGAAAAGAGGAATAGCACAATTAGAGCTTGGAGAGTGGAATATCTCTCTCATAACAATATTCTGAGAGGGAGGTGATCAGGCCGCCTTGATCTGCAATGGATCCGATATTCTCCCATATGGGAAAGAGGGTGAATTTCCTTTCCTTTTTTTCTACCTCAAGATGGTTTTCGTCTAGTCTTATCTCCGCAATGTTCTCCCAGCCTATTCTGGTTCTTCCAAAATTTAAGACGAGCTGCCTATCAGTGATTGTAATGTGGGGGTGTGCAAAATGTGGTAGATGTCTACTGATAATACTGCAGTTAAGTAGAGGAACACAGTATGGAGAGCTCCTTCCTTCATGAGAACATCCATTACATCCGGATTGTTATGTACTGCTATTGCCAGAGAAGCAGTGACCACCACCCAAAGAGGAACTAAACTCCACCACCCTTTTTTGTAGTGAAGAACGACTAAAAAGAGGAGGAGTATCCCATAGTATGTAGAAGAAAATGTGGGCCCACACTAAAGACTTAAAAGAAGAAATGCGTATTTCCACCATGGAAACCCTTTCAGGAACTATCGAGGACTACCCAGACTACTATGACATCATCTTCGGCACCCCTCGGTTTGAACCTGGCCAGTTCAACGTCAAAACTGAATGCGAATTCTTGGATGAAATTTTTGAGCACTACAACATAAAATCAGTCATTGAATTGGCCTGCGGTCCCGCATATCACGCAGTTCAACTAGCAAAAATGGGATATGAAACTGCAGGATTGGATATATCAGTTCCAATGCTGAAATTCGCTGAAAAAAGAGCTCAAAAAGAAGGAGTCACCCTCAGACTCTACCATCAGGATATGCGAATATTCAGGTTGACCGAACAGTACAATGCCGCCATCTGTGTTCTGGATTCACTCCGTTCATTAACTGAAGCAAAAGAAATCCTTTCTCATTTGAAATCAGTAGCTTCAGTTTTAACAGAAAAAGGAATCTTTGTAACTGAATGGAGCCATCCAAGAGATTGGATTGGAGAAAGAACAGTTGAAGATTCATGGACAGCAGGAAAAGGTAGCATTACCGTTGAAGCCAGCGTACAATCAACCATGACGGATGTTGAACAGCAGCTCACCACCGATATACTGGAGTTTATAATAATAGATGGTGAAAATCAATATAAGATTACACAAGAAGATGAAAAGCGTTTGATTCTCCCTCAAGAGTTTCTGCTGCTTGCTTCCATGTCAGAATTCGAATTTATTTCGTTTTATGGAGCTTACGATACATTAATTGATCTAAACAATCCTAACGCATGGAGAACTATTGCAGTCCTTCAAAAAGTGTGATTATTACCATAGAAATCAAAACCTTTTTATTTATTCAGTGCAATAAGAGTATATGATCGTCATTGGAGGTGGGTTAGGAGGACTTCTAGTGGCAGCCCTATATCCCAAAGTGACGCTATTTGAAAAAACACCAACTCTTGGTGGCCGGTTTCGCAATTTACCGTATAGAGGATTTCAATTGACCACAGGTGCTCTCCACATGGTACCCCACGGTTCCAAAGGTCCTTTAGCACTATTATTGCGAAAAACAGGAGCAAATTGTACTATTGTGGATTCTGATCCCATTGCTACCTTTTACTATGATAGGGATATGCGATTTAGGCAAGTTCTAAAAGAAATAGGGATTGCCCAGAGGTTGCGGTTATATTTGATGGTTTCAGAAATGTGCTGCAAACGAGGAAATTCGCAATCCTTTCAGGAATATCTAGAAAAGAGGACCTGTAATACAATGGTTATCAATGGATTTAGATCGTTCTGCATCTGGGCTTTGAGTCTGGCACCATCTGATGTTTCCTGTTGCGAGATGTTCTCCATTATGAGATCTTTGGTCAAGTACAAAGGGCCTGGTGTTCCTATGGGAGGCTGCTCAGGTGTAATCAATGCACTCAAAAAAGTGATTCTAGAAAAGGGAAACAACATTATTCACAAAAAGATAGCTGAAATTCGAGCTGATGAAAAAGTGTATGGGGTTACTGATGAAGATGGAAATGAATATGATGATTCAGTAGTGGTCTCAAATATTGGTGTGAAAGCGACCTCTCACCTGGTGAAATTCCCGCAGGAGTATCAAAAGAAAATCGATGCCTTAATCCCTTCTGAAGGCATAAAGTACTCACTGGCTGCAAAAGAATCATTGGTGTGGCACAATGGAGTTATGCTCACTCCCGGGTTACAGTACATTGGAGGTATCAATCAGGTTACCAATACAGATCCATCTCTCGCTCCTCACGGGTACCACCTGGTGATGGCCCACCAAAAGCTGACCTCATCCAATTTCAAAAAGGAAAAGAGGAAAGGATTAGAGGAACTGGAAAAGCTGTTTAAAGAAAAAGACTACGAACTTTTGGCAACCCAGATTCATAGAAAGAACAATCCAGTAAACCAGGCTGCTTCCGGACAGGATTTGGACCAGAAAACACCCATTGAGGGATTGTACTTAGTTGGTGATTCTACAAAGGGGAGGGGAGGTATAGAAATAGAAGGGATAGCTCTTGGTGTGCAGCGGTTAACCCAGATAGTACCTCCCAGTTCTGGAGCCAGTGTACTGGCGACTCAGTGATGCGGTACCATACATTTATGAATACTGGTTGACATGTCTTTCCATGACCAACATTGAAGCCTTAAAAGAGCTGTTACGCATCCCCAGCGTCTCCACAATTCATCAGGGAATTGAAGAGTGCGCAGAAAAAGTTGACCAATTTTTAGAAGAAGCAGGATTTTCTTCCCAGATCATAGAAACAGAAGGCCACCCCGTTGTATTCGGAGAAAAAAAAGGAAAATCAGACAAAACTCTCATGTTCTACGACCATTACGATGTTCAACCCCCTGAACCCTTAGAGGAATGGGGTTCCCCCCCGTTTGAACCTGAAATCAGAGACAATCGATTGTATGCGCGAGGAGTTGCAGATAACAAAGGGAATTTCATGGCCCGATTGGCAGCAGTGGAAAGCTTTGATGAACTACCTGTTACCATAAAATTTGTGGTGGAAGGTGAAGAAGAAATTGGGAGCCCACATCTGGAAGCATTTGTCAACCAAAACAAAGATTTATTGGCAGCAGACGGCTTGATCTGGGAAGCAGGATACAAGGATGCAGCAGGAAGGCCCACCATGCTTTTAGGTGCCAAGGGGTTATGCTACGTGGAGCTGCGAGCAACAGGCGCCAACAGAGACCTGCATTCTGCCTCTGCAGTGCTGGTGGAAAACCCAGCCTGGGCCATTGTACAGGTTTTAGCCAGTTTAAAGGACGCTGATGAAACTATTCTACTAGAAGGATTTTATGATGATATAAAGCCTCCTGAAAAAGAAGAACTAGAGTTAGTGGATCAAATACCGTACGATGGCAAATTAGTGAAAGAAATGTTAGGAATAGACAAGTTCCTTCTGGATATGTCTGATAAAGAGGCAGTGTCCAAAATTCTGTACGGACCCAGCTGCAACATTTGCGGCATTCTCTCAGGATACACAGGCAAAGGGAGTAAGACAGTCCTCCCTGCTCACGCTGTGGCCAAAGTGGATTTCAGGTTAGTACCAGATCAGAATCCAGCAAAAATCTATGAACTATTACAAGCCCACCTGAAAAAGCACGGATTCACCGATATTGAAACAGAATTAATGGGACCTTTATGGCCTGCCAGAACATCGTTTAAGGAACGATTCGTTACTGTGGTTAAGGAATCCATGGATGCAGTATACGATAAAGAAACCATTGTCTACCCCACCATGTCAGGGTCTGGCCCCATGTGGCTGTTCACTGCAGTTTTGGGGATTCCCACAGTGTCTATTGGAACAGGAGATGCAGAATCACGAGCCCACAGCCCCAATGAGAGCATTAATTTGACAGACTATTCAGAAGGAATACAGGTGATCAAAGAGCTTATCACAAGATTCTAGGTGACTGCATGGATAAGGTGTACTGGGTCACTCATGAGCTGGCTGGTCGGTGNGGGCCTGCAGTATGTCCGTGGGATGCAAAGAAATTATATAAAGCAGGGTTCAGAGCAATTATTTCTTTAGATGATGCAGTGAACACGGAGGAAATTGTAAAAACATTTGATCATTTCCCTTTATATCTCCCTGATGTCCCTTTATCTACACTTGAATTGAGAGAACAGTTTTTGAAAGCTGCTGAACAGTTCATTCACATTGTATACTCTTATAAAGAACCTATTCTGGTCCACTGCCATGCAGGAAACGACCGCACAGGTGCCATGCTGGCCTGTTTTCTAATTCTTAATGGGAAAACAGCTGATGAAGCAATTGCTGAGGTGAGAAAGCACAATAAATATGCCATGACCACCCCAGGGTATGAAGAGGTGGTTCATCTCTTTGAGGATGCTCACTTTGCCTGCACAAAACCTTAAATACTCTTCAAAGAATCAGCAGTGATCACACATGATTTCGTCAATAAACGAAATAATCGTGCCTGTGCTCATTTTGTGCACCATAGGAGTCTTTGCGTATAAAGCGAAGGTAGTCCGTGGCTCAGGACTGTGGTCAGGGTTCCTTATTGGATTTACTGTATGGATATTTGCCGGCTGGAGGTATTTTGTCATTTCTCTAACCTTTTTTGTGTTGGCTGGAATGGCCACCAAATACAAATATGAGCAGAAGAAGAGACGAGGAGTAGCAGAAGCCAAAAAGGGGGCCCGGGGGTATGGGAACGTCTTTGGCAATGGGTTGGTAGCCATGATCTGTGCAGTGTTAGAAGGTATGTATGGAGGAGGGTACTACTTGGCTGGATTTTTGGGAGCAATGGCCAGTGCAACCTCAGATACAGCAGGAGGGGAGATTGGCAGACTCTCCAAGACGCCTCCGGTGTTGATCACCACCTTTGAATCAGTGGAACCGGGAACAGAAGGAGGTATCACTGTACTGGGAGAAGCAGCAGAGTTAGGCATTGCGGGTATTATTGGGTTGTTAGCATGGATTCTGGGACTAAAAAGTGGCAATTTCTATGGATTCAAGCTCTTTTTAGGTATTGCTGCAGCTGGGTTCATTGGAGCAAATGTGGATTCGGTATTGGGAGCTACCTGTGAAACACATTTGAGTTGGTGGGGGAATAATCAAACCAATTTCTGGGCCTCTGTTTCAGGGTGTCTATCTGCAGTGGCAATATACAACTTTTTGGGTTAATTCTTGGTTTCTTTTCTTCTTCTTTAGGGTTAGGTTTCGTAGTTCATTTCTTGTTAAACAACACATTTGGGAACTTCTTTGACTGTCTTCAAAGATATTGATGTCTTGGTGGCTTTGATACCATTGATGTTTGAAATCTTTTCTTCAATTATGTGGTGAAGATGCATAATATCTCTGGCCACACCTAACGCTAATATATCATGGTCTCCAGTGACCACACTGATCTGGTATAATTCAGGATAACAGGCCAATTCTTTCTGAATAGCTTTCATTTTTGGCAACTCCACATCCAATTCCACCACGAAATTTATGGGATGCCCCGCCTTTGCTTGGTCTATAATGACGGTAAAGCCTTTGATAATTCCTTTTTCCATCATTTTGGTGATACGATCACTAATGGTCTGCGACGATACGTTTACCTGGGCTGCTAACTCTCTGAATGATATTCTTCCCTCTTTTCTCAATGCCTGCAGCAGGGTTCGGTCCAATTCATCCATTACATCACCTTTTCAATGTCAAGTAATAAGTGGTTATTACTTGATAAATTCAAGTATTTTCTCTTCCTTAATAAAGGTATGGTAACATTTATATACTCATGGCTTGATTTGTTTCTGGTGATCATATGGAAAAACCGCAGATTAGAACTGAACTTCCCGGTCCCAAAGCGAAAGAAGTGTTGCAGCGCGACGAAAAATACATATCATCTTCTTATACCAGAGGGTACCCGTTGGTGGCCAAAGCTGGCCGGGGGATGCTGATAGAAGACATGGATGGCAACACGTTTTATGATTTTGCAGCCGGCATTGCAGTGTGTGCTACTGGTCACTCCCATCCCAAGGTGGCAGAGGCTATCAAGAACCAGGCAGACAAATTGATTCATATGTCAGGAACTGACTTCTACTACATGGAACAGGTGGATCTGGCTCAAAAATTGGCAGAAATCACGCCGGGGAATTTTGATAAGAGAGTGTTTTACGGTAATTCAGGAGCAGAAGCAATAGAGTGTGGTATCAAGCTGGCCAGATGGTATACCAAACGGGTGAAGATGTTCGCCTTTTTGGGAGCGTTCCATGGACGGACCATGGGAGCACTATCGCTGACTGCCTCCAAGGCGTTACAAAAAGAGCGGTTTGCTCCCTTTGTGCCAGGAGTTATCCATGTACCCTATGCGTATTGCTACCGGTGTGCATTTGGACAGGAATACGGGGAGTGCACCTTTGAGTGCATTCAGTACATTGAGCATGTCATGGAGAAGCTGGTCCCTCCCACTGATGTAGCAGCCATCTTTGCAGAACCTATCCAGGGAGAAGGAGGGTACATTGTACCTCCCCCAGAGTACTTTGGCAAGTTGAAGAAATTGTGCGAAGAACACAATATCTTGCTTGTGGATGATGAAGTCCAGGCAGGGTTTGGCAGAACAGGAAAGATGTTTGCTATTGAACACTGGGATGTGGTGCCTGATATTATCTGCATGGCGAAAGGAATTGCATCAGGTATGCCCTTAGGAGCGTGCGTGGCCTCGTCTGAGATCATGTCCTGGCCTCCAGGAGCGCATGCGTCCACATTTGGAGGAAATCCTGTTTCCTGTGCTGCCTCTTTGGCCACCATTGAGTTGTTGCAGGGTGGATTGATAGAGAATGCAGCCAAAGTAGGTGCATACATTTTGGGCAGGTTACAGGAGATGAAAGAGAAATACCCATTGGTTGGCGATGTCCGTGGAAAAGGGTTGATGGTGGCCTGTGAATTGGTGAAGGATAGAAAGACGAAAGAACCTGCCAAAAAAGAAGTGGAAGCTGTTATATGGGATGCATGGAGAAAAGGAGTTCTTCTGTTGCCCTGTGGGAAAAATGCAATTCGGTTTGTTCCTCCACTGATTGTCACTGAAGAACAGGCAGCTTTTGCTCTGGATGTCTTTGAAAAGGTTATCAAGAACCAATAATCTCTTTTCTCTTTTTTTTGAATATCCAATTAACTGACGCACTTGTAGCAGACTATTCCTGTAGGAAACTACTTCTGCAAGAGGGTTATCTGGTATTTGCTGCAGCACTTTGTGATATTCTTTATTTGTTCCCCTTGGAGATTGTTCTAAAGCAATCAGAATTCTTGAAAACCTTTATATGGATTGACAGCACTACCTGTCAGGTGACAATATGACAGAACATAGAATACCAGGTTCACTGGCCAGAATTATCTTTAGAAGTGTGGAAGAACACATAGGGAAGAATGGTCTCAATATGTTTTTGAGAAAGGCAGATCTTGAATACTACATAAGTAACCCACCTCCTGATGATGAAACTCCCACCATTGAGATGTCAAAATTTAAGAAAGCCATTGGGCTGGTAATTGAGTTGTTTGGGGAAAAAGCTGCCAGACCGTTACTGTTACGCTGGGGGAAACTTACCTTTGAGTATGCGTTAAAAGAGAAACCCACATTATTTGGATTGGCAGGACTGATTACTACGTTTATGTCAGACGAAAGGAAAACCAGGTTCATACTGAAGAAAGTTTTAAAAGAATCTGAAAATCTTTACGATGTTCCTCATATTCTCACAGAAGATGAGGATAGTTTCAATATAGAAATTAGAAACTGTTTCTACTGTGGTGATGTAACATCAGAAAACTGTATATGCTGGCCCCCTGTGGGGTTCTGGATAGCCATGATGGAATGGATTACAGGAAAGAACTATGATGTGAGAGAAGTAGAGTGCAAGGCGCAGGGAGCAGAATCGTGCAAATTTGTTATTCCAAAAAAAGCTATGTAGCGCGTATTCAACTTTCTGGTTTTTTTTATAACTCTGCGCAAGATTTGCTGCAGAAGTCCAGAACTCACTGCAAAAAGATTTTTTAATATGTATACACTGGTAATACTATGAAATTAGGTACACTAATGTGGAGGAGACACACCAACCCGTGGAGTGGATGGTCACGGATGCTGACATTTCCTTTTCTATTCATTGCCATCTGGTACCACAACTGGATTGCCCTGGCTGTTGTCATTGTGTGGTATGTTGTGAACCCGTTTTTATTTCCAGAACCTAAGAGTACTGACAACTTCATGAGCAAAGCAGTCCTGGGAGAGAAATTGTGGACAGAGAAGATTCGTACAAGATTTCCCAATGTGCTAAATGCATGTAACGGGATTTTCTTTGTTGTTGCACTGTATGCTTCTTACAGAAATATGCTGTGGCATGTGATTTATCCAGCAATCCTCTCCTTTACCTTTAAGATGTGGTTCTTGGACAGGATGGTCTTCATCTACGAAGAATTCAAGTGATAGTTCAGGTTCAGGATCTCTCTTCTTGAGTAACAGTAAATGCTTTGCCTGAAATACTTCAGCCTCATTCCACTACTTCGAATTCTCCGCTGAACTCATCGATAAACGTCTGTTACTGATTTCCAGCTTTTCTTATCTCATCTAGGACTTTTCGTGCCTCAGGGCTATGGGACCATGGCATTTCCAGCTTATCACAGGGGTATTCTGTACAGTACGCACAATTTTGTAGCCCTCTTTCTGTTCCGCATTTGTATACCTCACACACTGCACAGAATGAAGCCAATTCCCTTCCACTGGTGCACCCATCGCAGTTGATATCAGTCACTGTGAGGGGCCACTCTTCTGTTGACCATTCTTCAGCAGTCTTTTTTCTCAGTTCAAAATCATCTGTCTGTTTGGCAATAAAAGCGGGACATTCACTGCAGATGAGCCCGCAAAATGCTATTACTTTCTCTTCTGACATTACAACACCTCTTCATTTGATAGGAACTTTGTGCAGTTCTCCTAGAGGGCTCAACCCAGTCCAATAAAAGCTTTTCGGTCACTGAAAGCAAAATTACAGTAACCGCATAGTATATGTGCAGGTGTAAAAAGCAGATAATCTCAGAGGAGATTCTCTCTCTTAGCAGTTCTTTCAAAGGCAATCTTGAACCATTCAGTGTAGTTTTCTGTATGCACTTTCATATCCTTATTCAAAGATGCAACGGGAACCCATTTATATTCTTCTACCTCATCAGGATTGGGATTCACCTCTCCATTATACCTGCCAATAAAAACATGATCGAGTTCATGTTCTGTGAGATCTCCCACTTTTGCCTTGTATATAAAGTGAAATGCTTCTCGTAACTCACAATCAAATCCCATTTCTTCTTTGAGTCTCCGGTGAACAGCTTCTTCCAGCGTTTCTCCCACTCGTGGATGACTGCAGCAGGTATTGGACCACAATCCGCCGGAATGATACTTGTCTTTTGCTCTCCTCTGAAGAAGGAGTTCTCCTTTTGAGTTGAATACAAAAATAGAAAATGCTCTATGCAACTTCCCTGTCTTATGAGCTTCCATCTTTTCTTCAAATCCAATTTCTTTGTCATTTTCGTCCACGAGGATTACTCTTGCTTTCATCTTCACCGCCTTTATCAATGTGATATCCTTCTTGAAGGTCTGCTTTAGCTTTCTGAAAGCACACTCTCAATGCCATATTTATAGTTTGCGGTTTGATTTTACATTTTCTGCTTAGGTTCTTTATACCCTGTACTGAAACCATGAGTATGACGGATTCATGAAGGTTTAAATGGGGAAACAACTGAGTGTCTGTATGGAATTACCATCAGATATCCAAGAGCTTTCCCAATACTGCCAGTCTGTGTACCTGACAGCAGAAACAGTAATCCACAGGTGGGGGCACATCATTCGTACAGCAAACGGTGCAGCATGGGTTGTTAAAGCGTTGGGAGGAACCAAAAGGGAGCAGCAGCTGGCATATGTTGCGGGGATTTTGCATGATAGTGTGAGGCCACTTACTGAACAGATATGTCACGCACAGGCCAGTGCAGAAAACGCATTGCACATACTCAGTACGTACTCTGCATTTACAGATGTTGAAAAACAGGAAATATACCTCGCCATAAAAGACCACCGAAACCCTGTAACCTGGAAAACCTCAGTACATCAAAGCGTGTACCTATCAGATAAGATTCTGGAACACATGGGGGCATACCTGGATTTCAGGGCTCCAGTCTGGACAGGGGAGCTATCACATACTGATTTTCAAGGATTGGAACCAGTTGAAGCAGTTATCCAGTACTATAATAACGTGTCTCAAAAGTTTCTGATAGGGCAATTCCCAAAATTTGTGGAGGATTTAGTGCTTTATCAGACATCCTGGAACAAAAAATATCTGAAAACACTCAAAAACGGCGATTCATGGGCTGTTAACATGGCAGAAACCCTCTATTATGCAGGGAGCAGAAAAGAAGATTTCGATCAGACACTTCTTTCTTTTCAGCCTGAAGGGGACTTTCAGAAAAAATGGACCCATGAAATGAGAGAGTACATTGCTGGAAAGAAATTTCCGTACTTTCAAGATTTGCTGAGACTCTGACTTTTCAGAGCACAGTGCATTAGTACCCTTATAGATATGTTTAAGTAATACTCTATCTGTTTTCATTCATGGTAGTGCATCTTGTAGTAATGAGAAGCAGGAGGTGGAACTGGTGAGGATCATCATTGGCATTACTGGTGCCTCAGGTGTCATTTACGGGATCAGATTATTGGAAGTATTGAACGAGGAGAAATTCTTGATAATTTCAGAAAATGGGAAGAAAGTAATGCAGTATGAAACAGATTGTACTGTAAAAGAATTAAAAGTAAAATTGAAAGCAAAAGCTGAATACTACGAGGATCATCAAATAGAAGCACCGTTTTCTTCAGGGAGTTTTTCATTTGATGCCATGGTTATTGTTCCATGTTCTGTATCCACTTTGTCCAAAATTGCTTCTGGTATTGCAGACACATTAATTACCAGGTGCGCGTGCGTGGCCTTGAAAGAGAGGCGGAAGCTAATCTTGGTACCCCGGGAAACTCCATTGAGTTCAATCCATCTACAGCATATGGCATCTCTATCTGCTGAGGGAGTAGTCATCCTTCCTGCCATGCCTGCCTTTTACAGTCTGCCTCAGTCAGTTGATGACATGGTTGACTTTGTAGTGGGTAAAATACTGGATCAGTTGGGAATCGAGCATGATTTGTTTCAGCGATGGAACAAGGATAGACAACAGAACTTCTAGCCTTGCTGGATTCTGTGTCTTGTGCGCATTTTGATACGTTCTTTAGGTGCAGCTACATATCTATTACTACCTGATAACTGCAGACCCGTATCCCACGATGGCACTGGTTTCCCCGGAAACTTCAAAAGATGTTCTGTACTCAAGAATTTCAGGGGTTTTCAATCCCAGCTTTTCACATGCAGTAATCATGGCTGAAATACACCCGTGTCCACAGGATGTGGTTTTTTCTGACGCTTCGTGCACCATTTCTTTGGACATTTTTTCAATTCCAGTCAAAAATTGACCATCTACTTCCTTCATCCACTCCAGTGCGTTGTCTTCAGTAGTAGGCCGAAATCCATACATAACTCCATAATGGGTGAGATCGCTGGACGCCACTATACCCACATTCTTGTCCTTTGATGCCTCTGCGATAGCTGTTCCCACTTCCAGGGCAGTTTCTGCATCCTGCATAGCCATACTGATGGGAACAAATTTTTTTCCACCAATATATTGAATAAAGGGGAGCTGTACTTCTATGGAGTGCTCCTCTGAATGCGCAGTTGGATCATCATCGAGAATGCTGCAACTATGGTAAATGTGGTGAGCCAGTGGTTCATCGATCTCAATGTCGCCAAATGGAGTACTCCACTTTCCAGAGGTCATGATAGCAACTGGTGACCCTAACCCCCTGTGGTTTGGCCCTAAAATGACAAATGTATCCGGGAGCAGCTTTCGAAATTCTGCAAAGGTGTAGGCTGCCACCTGTCCAGAGAATACATAACCTGCATGGGGAACAAGTCCACCCATGGAGTGAGGTGTACCAGGCTGAGGGAGCCCTCCCAAATTGCTGAAAAAAGAGTCCAATGCGTGACGTAATTGTCTCTCAGAACCAGGGTAGAACCCTATTGCTACACTTCGTCTGATCATGAAAGAATGTGTGCTAAAGAGTTTAAATAATTATGCAGTCAGACGACTCTTACACAATATTGTACAATAGCAGTATGTTCAATACAGGGTGAAGGTGGTACCTATTCTTTTGGTTCAAAGTCTTCAAGGGGTACAGGCATGTCAGAATCGTCTTTTATTTCCCCATTGGCTTTCAGCATCTCTCTGGCCAGCAACCAGTACACCAAGGTTAATGCTTTCTTTCCCTTGTTGTTGGTGGGAATGGCAATGTCCACATTGGTAAGCATGTTCTCTGAATCACACAGCGCCACCACAGGAATGCCAATGGCAGTGGCCTCTTTTAGCGCTTGATAATCTGCTCTGGGGTCTGTAACAATTAATACATCAGGTTCCATGAACTGTTCACAGCTGGGATTGGTCAGCATGCCGGGGACAAACCGGCCTGACACTGCGTGAGCACCTGTCCACTTAGCGAACATCTCCACAGGCCGCATGCCGTACTGTCTGTTGGATACTACCAGTATTTGGGGAGGATCAAACTTGGCGAGGAATTTTCCTACATCTGCAATCCGGTTGTTGGTCGTTTTCACATCCAGAACGTATAGCCCATCCTGGCGTACTCTATAGATATACTTTTCCATCTGTCTGTTCTTCTGCTGGGTACCAATATGAATGCCTGACGCTAAATATTGATCCAGTGAGATGAGAAGATCTTCATCCATAATTTCACCTTTTTGAAGGAGTGGGGCCGCCGAGATTTGAACTCGGGTGTCCAGCATTTTGGTCTGTAACTGTGGCAGATCCCCAAGCTGAGAGGATGGACCAAGCTACCCTACGGCCCCTTCAACCATGCGTTTCATACTTGAGAACATCATCCAAGAGATCTACGTGGGTGAGCATCATTCGTCTGCAGCAGTAGCGTTCCAACCCCAAATCATCCATGATTTTCTTGGGAGGTTCTCCTTGGGAAACTCTGCGGGAAAACTCTTCCCAGAGATGGCCCAGCGGCTTTCCGCAGGTAAAGCAGCGCACAGGGATGATCATGGTATCACCGGTATGATTTCTGTTTTTTGGCTCTGGGTCCTTTGCTGGACGCATTGGGTTTGTGGGGCTCTGTTCTTCGGGAATCTCCTTTCAACATGGTCTTGTCATAGTCCATGTAGATTTCCTTTAAAGCCATGTCCTGGGTCCACTCCACCAGTCCCCTGGCAATAGCAATTCGTACCGCATCTGCCTGACCCATGCACCCGCCTCCTTTGACATTGACTTTGATATCCACATTGTCCACAATGTCTCCAGCCAGAAGTAACGGTTCCTCAATTTTCAACCGAGCCATTTCCGGCTGGTACAGGGGGAAGGGTTGGCGGTTTATGCGAATTCTTCCCTTTCCTTCTTTAAATACTGCTCGTGCTACAGCTTCTTTCCGTTTTCCTGTTGACTGTACAATCTTCATCTGTTCACCTTTTTACACCTTGATGTTGTATCCCAAAAACTGGGATATCTCACCCATGGTGACGTAACGGGAGGTTCTCTCCAAGATGTCATCAATGGGTACATCGTCGGCCTTTTTATACTTTTCTGGTGTACCCCTGAAAACCCGCAACCGTTTCAAGGCATCTCTACCCTTGCGCTTCTTGTAAGGAAGCATTCCTCTGACTGCTCTTTTCACCATGCCTTCTGGTGTCCTGGGAAAATGGGGCCCTTTCCGGGGCTTGGCAATATCTGCTCGATCTATTCGCTGTTTATACCTTCTGAATATGTACTCTTTTTTTCCGGTGATAACTGCTTTCTCTGCATTGACAATGATCACTTCTTCTCCTTCCAGCAATTTTTTTGCTGCAAAGGAGGCCATTCTTCCCAGAATTAAGTTTTCTGCATTGATAATCATGTTATCACTCCACAATTTTGATATTCGTGCCCTGAGGATTCTCTTTCAGCAGCTCTTGGATAGGCAATGCTCTTCCTGCAGCTTCAATTTTCTTTCTTGCTGATTGAGAAAAGGCAAACGCAGAAACTGTCACCGAATGATCCAGAACACCTGCACCCAGTACTTTTCCAGGGACCACAACGGTGTCTCCATCTTTTGTGTGCCTGTTAATCCTGGAGAGATTGACTTCTGCTTTGTGTCGAGTGGGTTTTGATAATCTCTTAGAAATATCAACCCACAAGGGGACATCATTTTTGTATCCCTCTGTTCTCAGCAATTCAATCAATGAAACCAAATTGGGATTGGTTTTTTTCACCTTTTTCATTAGATCACCTCTGAACTCTATCGCATTTCTGCTCGCTCAGACATTTTTTGTGGAAATTGTTTCTCATTTTATAAAGGTTTGGGTGATCGCAAGGTGGTACTGGCTGCAGAGTCTCTTAATCTGCCAGAGGGTGAAACACTCTGTTACCATCTTGCATATTGAGAAAAATTTAAAACCGGTAGCTGCTAAAAGAAGATGGTGATTGTATGCAAAAAAATCTTCGAATAGGAGTTCTTGTAATTGCTGTTGGTGTACTACTCTTAGCAGGCTGCATGAACCAAGAGGAGGGAACAGTACAACAACCTGGAGCAGAAATACCAGAAGAAGAACCAGAACAGATACCAGAAGGAAAAGCTACTATCTCCTATTACAATATCAATGTTACTCCTTCTCTCAAAGATCGTACCCTGTCAGTAACAGCTGAACTCATTATTGATATC
>JGI2172J19969_10000323_pt1 | contig 20257 bp, 16 predicted proteins | sample DeeMarSWOR230_32_FD_19969 | JGI IMG/M metagenome (IMG submission 19969)
CTAACAAAGACGATGGCATTAACCCAAAAGTCTTTACTTGCATGTCCTTTGATTCTATCTGCAACTGAGTCTGCTTCACCAATATAAATTACCGGATCATTGGATTCTGGATCGGTACCCGCTAATATATAGACTCCAGGTCTATGGAGTTCTTTCCTGTCTAGAAGTTCTTTTAATTCTGTGCGTGGAGCTGAAATAGCCTTTCCAGTCCAATTTGATATTTCAGCCGTTCTTAATGATTCGGGGTTTCCTTTTACTAAAAATATCTTGATTGTCGCAGATTGCATTTCAAATTTACTTTAAACGTTACATTCGAAAAGAAGTCCTTTTGGTTAGAGCAATTATATACCTATTATCATATGTTAACAAGACATAACTTTTTTGGAGAACAACCATCTGCCGATAAAAAAGGAACGTTTTTAAAAAGCATACGATCCGTACTTAGACCGATTGAGCACGGACCGTCTGCAGGAGGTGAATTAACAATTATGTCTATCACAATCTATTATAGCAAGCATAAGAAGGCTGTCTATAGTATTTTAGTCGCAATGCGAATAGTACTAACTAAATAACCTTTTTATATCACCTTCACAGAATAAATGCCCAGATTCCACGATTTAGCAAGATATTAGTTTGACCTATGTAAAGCTATTTGGTAGCTACGAAAAGACTATCCATATAGTCTATCGCTCATTACTAGAATCAAAAAGGGATAGTCGAAAATAACAGCCCGATAGACTGTTACCGTGTTGAACAAATCTCGGTATTGTTCAATCTTACTTGACCTAGCATAAAATCATAAGGCTAAATATTATGAACTAACTCGTTTACCAATAGGGGGAAGAAACCGAGAAGGTTTTTAGTTTTCTATTATGAGTGATTCCGGCGGGGTGAAGGACGAGGTGCAGTAATATTACTAATTCTCTATTCTCTCTATACCGATTGACCGCTATAGTACCCGAGGCATAAGCAGGTATGAGTCATAACTACCGCCGGTACGAACGATATGATTTCCCTTGTTTCGAGTTACCGGACTAGGCAGATTCATGCCACCAGGACCACCTTTCCTGAAACGGTTCATGACGTTAAACCCGGCTATAATGAGTTCAAGTTTTTCACCTTTGTGCCAGCGCATGCCTATAGGACGAATTTCAATATCCAGCGGAACTGCCTGGCCCGGCTTGAGGAGTTCCTCATTATCGTGAGGATGATAGGGTAACCAGGGAGTTGACTGTGATGCATCCGGTCTACGGTGAGATGCCCGTAATCGGCCATCTGGACCGATAAAACCATATCCGCCTAATACGGATTTGCCGTCAGCGTCCAGCTTATGCACTAGCACGAATACATCTGCATCGTCAGCAGTATCGGTTTCAATCCATAAGTGCAGGCTGACATAGCCGGTAAACTCAGCATCTTTTTTAAACTCGAATGTAAACCTTATCTCACTCTGATTATCATCGGCTTTATAGCGAACTACGGATTCCCTATCTGTGGGGTTGAGGGAAAGGATAGCTGTAGAGGCGTCCAGATATAGTTTCTCATACTGGGTCCTGGCTAATGGCCATTCCTCTTCGGGACGGTTAACCGTGTCAGTTCCTCCGGGATCCAGAATTGAAAGGCGTACTCTCGGTGTCTTCTCCCAGCCGTTTTCAACATCTTTCAGGAAATAGTCAAAGAAACGTCGAAGATCTTCTGTATATTCATAGTAGTCAGGCCATTCACCAGTGTTATGTACCCGCAGCCACTTCTCCTTAGAAGAGATACGGCGGAATGCATCGATAGTATGGTGACCTCCCCAGCTTGCCACGATATAAGCTGGAATCGTAATTTTCTCCAGTTGAGGGGCTTTATCGCGCCAGTATGCGTTCATCAGAGGGTACTTAACAGCCATAACAGCCATGTCTTCCACACGATTAAGGCCGATCTGTGTACTTGTGTTGAAATTATTGAAGGCTGTATCGGGAATGCCGCCACGCAGGACATCATAACGATACAGATCAATATGACCCTCCCATGGAGCTATTGCGACCAGGTGTGGTGGATTTTGTACGGCGGCAAACCATTGAATGATTCCCAGCCAGGAATTACCGGACATNGCTACTTTGCCGTTACACCAATCCTGAGTAGCCGTCCACTCAATAAAGTCATTACAATCATTGGCTGAAATAGTGCCCCAGTAATAAATATTTCCTTCAGAATTAAATGAACCCCGGGCATCTACATTTATTACAGCATAACCATGATTACACCAGTAGGCAGGATCGGGACCTTCGAATTTCTGCAAGCCGGAAACCACACTGGGAGGTACACCCGGAGGTGCCAGCTGGGGAAGCGTTTTACCATAAGGACTCCAGCTTAAAATAGCTGGGAATTCACCAGTATTGGCAGGAAGGAAGATATCCGCATAGATAGTCACGCCATCGCGCATTTTAACACCGACATCCCGCTGCCAGATGATATCGCATGGCATCGCGACGCCGTTCTCAATAAAGGTTGTCCCTTTCTTCAGTGTGGATGTGCCGGGTTTGAACTCAATTTTAGACGGGGTTTGCAATTCGATACCGCGGTTATTCGCATCAAACGGTTGAGCTTTGCGAAAAGCGACTTCAATGCTTTCCGTTCCGAATTGTATCGTTTCATACGAAATTTCATCGGTCATTTTGTCTTCACCTTTATGTATTTGAGAGCACTTCTTGCTGCAATACGACCAGTACTTAAGGAAAATCCCATGGCGTTGCCGGGTAATATATTAGGATAAATATCTTTATATAGGTTGCAGACCATATCTCCTCCGGCAGCATAAAGTCCGGGAATCACCGAAAAATCCTTGGTAAGAACCTCGGTCCTGTAGTTGACCTTTACTCCCTCCGGGGTTCCCGTGCTGCCTATACTCCTGCTGGCATAGAATCTCGGGCGCTTTACCGGTCTGAGATATCTTGCGTTTTTATTGAAAAGAGTGTCACGGCCTGTTTCACAGCATTTGTTATATTCCTCTATGGTCTTTTTCAGACCTTCTTTATCAATGCCGGTCTTTTCGGCCAATTCTTCGATAGTCTCAGCCACGAATACCATGTTAGAACCTTTTTCTAGTATCTTTGCTATTTCAGCTTCAAACTCTTCCCGGTTTACTGTTGTCGTGGGTGTTCCCGCCTGCGCGATACCAAAACCCATTGGAAAATCCAGTCCGTTCTGGACAAAATATTCTTTCATATCTTCATCGAAGATGCGGAAAGTACACTTGTCTTTCTGAAGTGATACAGCGTTTCCCCCGAATGGGGTAGTAACTGTAACCTCCTCGTTTACAAACCGCTCACCGGAAAGGTTTACCATGAGATGAGGGTGCCCGAATGCTGCGGTGACAGGGCTGGTCAGGTTAGTGGCTGAGGCTTTATACTCTCCACCTCTCGGCGGTGGCATGGTGCCTTCGGTAGCTTCCGCTCCCACCTCCCTTGCCATTCTGATTCCTTCTCCTAACAAACCCGGAATACCGAATGGAGCCCGGTGGTGACCGCCAAAACCACCGGTGGCTAATATTACCGCTTGGCAATCAACCCTAACCGTTTTTCCTTCCTTGTCTTCGGCTTCAACTCCGGTAATTCGGCCATCTTCCTTCATTAGTTTTTTTGCCGGTGTCTTGAGCAGTATCTGAACTCCAAGTTCTTTGGCTTTTTCTTCGAGTTTGCGCATTAAAGTTGCACCACCACCCAGACCCGGCTGGGGAGGGTCCGGTTTAATGATGTGTGCCGTATAGTACCCACCAGGGCCGTGAGATGTCAGGTCGGTAAATTCCACTCCCATATTCTCAAACCATTCCATAGTCTCCGTAGACATGTCTATCAGTGTTTTTACAAGACGGGCATCCACCGACCACTGCATGAAATCCATATATGCACGGAAAGCTTCTTCCTTGGTTAGCGAGTATTGCTTTATTCGCTGGAGTTTGCTTTCGACACAGAATAACTGGTTTGCCCTGAGAGCGGTACCTCCGGTATGAGATGTTTTTTCAAGGGCGATTACGCTAGCTCCGCCTTCAGCAGCCGTGACCGCCGCTGCCAGTCCGGCTGTCCCGGCAGAGAGAACTGCTATATCTGATTGATACTGTTTCATTTCGATTCTCCTTTTTTCTCAGGTTTCAGGTATTTACCCCAGGCATTATACTGTTTTATTTTTTCCTGAGTTTCCGGCATGGCTATCTGAGGTTCTTCTTCGGTACGATGCCTCATAATCCATTCCATGTGGTGCTTCTGTTTGGCAGCAGAAAACCGGGGATTTTGAATATCGTCCGCATTCCAGTCAACCTGATACCTACCTCCTTTATATGATACCCGTCCGTGTGTTTGACAGGTGGGGCACATAATATCAGGAAGTCCGTTCTCAAGATAGAAAACATTACAGTGGCATACCGGGCAGGAGATGGGCGAGTCATCTCCCAGATATTTTACCTCCTCGAATGGCAGCTTCATCGATTTCGCCAGGTTATGTCCGAGCAGCCGGCTTCTGTCTATTGCCCACTGGTTATCAGGCGTCAGTGCTGCGCCTTTATCAGCACAATGGTCTATCTGAACCTGGTCAACAANGGTTGAAAAGTGCTGTATTAACAAATGAATTGTGGGTAAACCGAGACTGGTCCAACCGTCATAACCCGAACCGCCTACTGATATGGCCGCAGACAGTTTTTTACGATCATGCACATATGGGTTTTGTAAGAAAAGATGGTTGATTTTCTCACTTACGCATATAAGGGAGCCCGGTGCCCTGACATGGTATACGGGAGCAGCTACAATCAAAGCTGAATCTCCTAACATAGTGTTCTCAAGAATCCAGTCGGTGTCATCGTGAGGGCATTTTGCGTTTCTAAAACAGGCGCCGCAACTCGTGCACGGCAGGATTTTCAGATCAATCGCACGGATAATTTCTGACTCTACCCCATCCTCCTCAGCGGCCATCAGCGCTGCCTTTAAGAATGCCTCACAATTACCATATTTTCTTCCAAAAGACAACCCGATTATCTTATCCATTACACTCCTCCTTAATAGACCAATTTTATTACCGTGATTTCACAGGAAAATAGCTAGGAAACGGGCTAAGTACCCAGGGGCTTTACTGATCTACTCAAGAGCGCCGTTTACTACAAGGTCGACCACTTCCTCGTCTGACAGGCCGAGTATTTCCTTTAGTACGTACTCATTGTGTTCTCCGAGCAGCGGCGCCCGTTCTATTTCACAGGGTACCTTTGAAAGCTGGAATGGAGATGCCATGGCATGGTGTTTTCCCAGTCTCGGATGGTCGAGTTCCTGAAAAAAACCTCTGTGCATGGTCTGAAGGTCGTGTTCAAGCTGGTCTTCGCCAGTCTCAACCACTCCGGCAGGAACTCCTCCCTCCTGCATAAGGTTCATAACGTCGAACGCCAAGTGTTGAGTCGTCCATTCCTCGACCAGCCTATCCAGTTCGTCTTCGTTTGCTTTCCTGTTCGCCAGTGTACCGAATCTTGGGTCTGTTGTCCATTCCGGATTCCCGATAACTTTACAGAAATTCTTCCACTCCTCGTCGGTAGTCACGGCAATGGCGCACCACCGGTCTTCGTCTTTACAGCGGTAAGCGTTATCTGCCTTTTGCCGGTCATTAAAGTCCAGCAGTCTTTCTCCGGTCAACTCTACACCACTCAGCTTATTCATCACGTTTTCCACCGTAAAAGGAGTCGTCCACTGTTCGACCAGTTTCCGGAGTTCCTCTTTATTTGCTTCCCTCGACTCCTGAGTGGAAAACTTCTGTTTTTTCGTCCATTCCGGATTTTCCAGAACACCGCAGAATTTCTCCCACTCCTCATCGTCGGAGATGTTTATCACACAATACCTGGCTTCATCCTTGCAGCGGAAAGCGTTGTGAGGGGCAGCAGTATAGGAACGGTTGCCCATCCTTTCAGCAACACGGTTATTCACAAAGTAATCAAGGATAAGAGGACTTATAAAATGCAAGCCTGTCTCAAACTGGGCGGTATCGATATACATTCCCTTGCCGGTCCTCTTGCGGTATAAAAGGGCTCCGATAAGAAGGCAGACATTATATTGAGGGGTTATAAAATCGGTATATACCCCGATCTCAGGCGGGGGACGATCATCCCATCCCGTTAAGTGACTGAACCCTGAAAGCGCCGAAAGTTGGAATCCCCAGCCGGGATGCTGTGAAAAAGGTCCTGTCTGGCCCTGCATGCAGGAGCTTAGCATAATTACGTCCGGGTTAACTTTTTTTATTTCTTCATATCCCAGCCCAAGTCTGTCAATCACTCCGCCGGCGAAGTTTTCCACCACGATATCAGCCCAAGCAGCTATTTTCAGAGCTATATCTTTACCCCTGGGATCATGAAGGTTGAGGGTAACTCCCAGCTTGCCGGTGTTCCATTGGGTAAACTGTATGGAAAGATCGGGTTCAGGAGCCTGTATTCTGAAAATTGCCAGATTGGTCCTGCCCTCTATCCTGACTACCGTTGCACCGTAGTCGGATAATGGCTTGGTCGTTAACGGTCCTACGATAACGCGGGAAAAATCACAGACCTTTACTCCTTCAAGCAGTTTCTTCGGCATATCTTCTCTCCTGCGTTTTCCTTAACTAAATAATCCTGTCCCGTTTCAGTTCACTGAGTTTTTCCTTAGAATATCCCATTTCTTTAGTATAGATTTCTTCGTTATGCTCGCCAATGAGTGGAGCGCGATGTGTTACCCTTGGCGGGGCTTCCGTAGTCTTGGCCCAGGGACCCGGATACGTTATGGAGACGCCCAATTCTGGGTGTTCCAGCTTTACCCAGTAATCCCTGGCAGCAAGCTGGGGATTAGCGGCTATCTCGGCAGTGCTGTTCAGTGGATAGACCTGGGCATTATGTTCAAGTGCGCCTTCCAGCAGTTCTTCCTTGGTATATCGCAGGAAAAGTTCCCGGGTCGGTTCTGCGATTTTTTCCAGTATTTCAGGAGGAGTCTGAATCAAATTAAGAGTTTCCCAGTCATACTCTCTAATAAAGTCGGTGGCTACTCCTTCACTCTCCATCCATTTAACCAGCGGGGTATTCCATCGTGGACCCGCGGTACCTCCCCAGTACATCGCATACACGTAACCATCTTTACATTCCCATATCCTACCCAGAATAGCTTTACCTCCGCCACGGTGCTGGACTCTTTTGTTGAAATCCCAGAAAGCCGTGACTCGTTCGGGGGTAATTCTCGTGGTCGAATCGTGGATAGATACGTCGATGTGCTGTCCTTCACCTGTTATTTCGCGGTGGTAAAGAGCCATTACCACGCCTTGGGCGGCCTGTCCGCCACCATGAAGGTATGTCTGGAAATGATGGCTGATTCGGACAGGGGGACGGTCGTCATAACCTACGGAGGACATATATCCCCCCATGGCATAAAGGGTGATATCTGAATATTTAAAGTCTTTATAGGGACCTGTCTGGCCGAAGGGAGTTATGGAAGCATAAATTACACCTGGATTTACCTTTTCAAGCTCAGCGTAGTCCAGCCCGAGCTTCTTCATATATCCGGGAGGAAATGATTCGATAACGATATCAACTTTCTTTACCATCTCCCTGAATATTTCCTGTCCTTCAGGCTTTTCTATATCCAAGGTGATACCACGTTTATTGGTGTTGTATGAGAACCAGTAAAGACTCTTTTCCGGGTCAACCTCGTCATGATAATAAGGACCTATGTTACGGGCGTAATCGCCGCCTGGTTTTTCTATCTTTATTACATCGACTCCTAGATCTCCCAGTATCTTTCCGCAGAGAAGCCCCTTCTCGTCGGTCAAGTCCAGAGCCCGGTAAGGACTTAGCATACCTGAAATATTTTCTCCCTCTGCCATAAAGCAGACTCCCTCCGAATCATCGCTGATTTGAACGAATAATAAATGGTATCACCTATTAGTGCAAAAAGCCGGACATGACTGTACTGCCGGGAAATCCATCCTGTGATATAGCTACGGAATAAGATACCCCGCAGCTATTATCTCCAGTATTTATTAGTACGTGAACAAGTCGAGGCCGCCCATTACGTGTATATCCTGGCCGGTGATATATTTGCACTGCTCCGACACCAGAAAGGCTACCAGTGTGGCCACGTCGATAGGTTCACCCATCTTGCGCATCGCTACCTGGGCAACAATTCTCTGGAAGGTCTCTGATTCGAGTATCTTGCCGCCACTTGTATCCACTACACCGAGGGTGACCGTATTGGCGACGATACCATGCCTAGCGCCTTCCAGAGCTGCCGTTTTTGCCAGGGCAATAACGCCTGCCTTCGCCGCCGAGTAGTTAGCTTGGCCGAAACCGCCCTGCACGCCGGCAATGGACGAGATATTAACTATACGTCCATACTGTCTTTCGACCATCTGGTCCCAGAGTTCTCTTATCCAGTACCAGGGGCCGTCAAGGTCGATTTTTATCAGGTTCTTCCAGTCTTCGACCGTAGTTTTCTGAATGCGTCCGCCGCCACGGAGAAGGGCGGCATTATTGACCAGGATGTCTATCGGACCTATCTCGGCGATAATTTTCGCCGCGCCTTCCTTGACCTGCTCGTATTCACTCTGGTCGACTTTAAACGCCATAGACTTTACTCCCATTCCTGAGAGTTCTTTTGCAATCTCCTCGGCGCCCTCGATGTTTACGTCAACGCAGGCGATGTTCGCACCTTCGGCAGCTAGGGTTTTGGCTATTGTGTGACCCATAGCTCCCTGACGACCGGTGCCGGTAACTATTGCATTCCTACCTTTTAGTCCATAATCCATTAGAGTCCTACCTTCTTTCTTGTATTTTAATAGGATTATTCGCCTGTGTAATTCGGTTTCCTTTTCTCTATAAATGCTGTGCGGCCTTCGGCAAAATCCCTGGAGGTCATGGCCTTACCTGATAGTTCACTTTCAAGTTTTAAACCATCGAGAAGAGTCATATCAAGCCCTCGATACAAGGCTTCCTTCGCTGCCTGTATTGCCAATGGAGCTGAATCACATAACTGAACAGCTAACTCTTTAGCAGTCGTCATTAAGTCCTTCAGCGGAACAACCTTGTTTACCAAGTTTAAAGTACAGGCTTCATACGCATCGATACGCTTCCCCGTCAATATCATCTCGACGGCTTTGCCGAAAGGAATAATCCGTGCCAATCGTTGAGTTCCACCCCATCCGGGAATTAACCCCAATGTAACTTCGGTCAGTCCGAGTTGTGCATTTTCCGAAGCTATCCTGATATCGCAGGCCAGGGCTATTTCAAGACCTCCGCCAAAAGCGTATCCGTTAATGGCAGCAATAAGAGGTTTCCACATCTCAAGGCTGCGTACCAGTGTGCCTTCTGGACGTGTATTCGGATTCCCCTGACCGTCCGGCCGGGTTTCTTTTAAATCCATTCCCGTACAAAAAGCTTTTTCGCCGGCACCGGTAATAATACACGCCCGGAGCTTCGGATCATCTCGGAAGCTTATCAAGAAATTACTCATTTCGATAAGCTCCTCTGCATTGAGTGCATTGAGGACTTCAGGGCGATTTATAGTAATAATGGCTATTCTGCCCTCTGTACGATACTCAATCGGCATTATTAGACTCCTATTGACAGTGTGCCAGGATTATCTTTTTGTCCCCGGATACGGCTTATCAACCCTTGAGTTCCTTGAGATTTTTATACAACTCCAGTGCATCCGGATTGGCTAATGCATCCCTGTTCTGTACCGGTCTTCCATTTATGATGTTTCTAACGGCCAGTTCGACTTTCTTACCATTTATGGTATAAGGGATATCAGCCACGGGTATGATCTTTGCCGGGACGTGGCGTGGAGAAGCGTTATTCCTGATAACATTTCTGAGTTTCTGAATCAAGACTTCGTTAAACACCTCTCCCTCAATGAGTTTAACAAAAAGGATGATACGGACATCATTTTCCCATTCCTGCCCTACTACAAGACTGTCCTGGATTTCCTCTACAGTCTCAACCTGACGGTATATTTCGGCAGTACCGATTCTCACTCCACCCGGCTTCAGAGTGGCATCAGAACGACCACTGATTATCAGGCCGCCGTTATCAGTGATTCTGGCATTGTCTCCGTGACGCCATACATTGGGATACATCTCAAAATAGGTGCTCCTGTATTTTCGATTATTTTTGTCATTCCAGAAGCGAAGAGGCATGGAAGGGAAAGGAGTGGTGCAGACCAACTCGCCTTCCTTCCCTATGACAGATTTACCTTTGTCGTCGAAAACATGCACATTCATACCTAACCCGAGCCCCTGCATCTCCCCGGCGTAGATGGGACTGATAGGATTGCCAATCCCAAAACAGGCGATAGCTTCCGTACCTCCCGATATATTATTAAGGAATACATCCGGCTTGATGTGTCGATAGACAAACTGATAATTTTCAACTGAAAGCGGGGAACCGGTTGAGATCATCGTCTTGAGACTTTCCAGATTATAACTGCCAACTGGATTTACTCCAGCCTTCTCAACCGTGGATAGGTATCGGGGGCTGGTGCCCCAGATATTTACTCTTTCCTCCTGGATGAGTTCGAAAAGCGTAGTATCATCTGGAAAGAAAGGCGAGCCGTCGTAGAGAATTATTGAAGCGCCTTGAGAAAGCGAACTTACAAGCCAGTTCCACATTACCCATCCGCAGGTCGTGAAGTAGAAAATCGTGTCCTCTCGCTTCATATCGGTATTAAGCATGAGTTCTTTCAGGTGCTGTAAGAGAATACCTCCTGCTCTGTGTACAACGCACTTAGGTTTGTCCGTGGTGCCAGAGGAATAGACGATGTAAATGGGGTGGTCAAAAGGCAGTTGCTCAAACTGCATTTCTGACTCTGCCTTAACAGAAACATAGTCATCAATGAGAACCGAGTTCGGGATTTTGCTAATCGCAGGAGATTTTTCAGTGTAGGGTATAACAACGATCTTCTCAATTGAAGGGATTTCATCAAGAACAGACGAAATACGTTCTAGGGAATCATACACTTTACCGTTATATGAATAGGCATCAGCTGTAAAGAGTACTTTCGGTTCTATCTGTTGAAAACGGTCAAGAATTCCCCTTACGCCGAAATCGGGTGAACAGGATGACCAGATGGCACCTAAACTGGTAGTAGCCAGCATAGCAATCACCGTCTCGATTATATTCGGCATGAAGCCGGCCACCCGGTCACCAGTTCGCACCCCCGATTGTTTCAATGCTTCCGCAAGATGGGCAACCCGATCGTAGAGTTGAGCGTAGGTCAGTCTCAATGTTTCCCGTCCTTCACCCTTAAATGTAAGTGCGATGCGGTCGTCTCGATACCTGAGCAGGTTCTCAGCAAAGTTAAGCCTGGCGCCGGGGAACCACTTGACACCAAGCATATCGTCTAGATCGGTAACGACGCTTTCATAGGGCACAGAAGCCCTTACTTCACCGAATTCCCACATTAACGACCAGAAATCCGGGATGTTGTTAACGGACCACTTTTGCAGATTGGCGTAAGTGTTCAGGTTCAGTCCATGTCGTTCATTAACCAGATTTATAAATCCGGTTAGATTGGCTGTTTTTATTCTCTCTTCTGAAGGTTTCCAGATAGGTTGTTCCATGAAAATAGTCCTTCACTCCCTGGTATATAGTTCTTGCGTAGGAAAACCATGATCGAGTTTCCACTCATGCATTCTCTCGGATACTCTCGCCCTTTGTGTGGCTGTTTTATGCTAAACAGCCCTCTACTCGCGTCGCTACGAGATTCAATACTTTGAGTTAGCTGCGCTCCTGCCGTGGACTAATAACTAACTACGACAAGCATACTGACCGTCTTATTGCTCTTATTAATAATCTCTCTCCCCTCATTTGGGGCAAGGTACAACGAGTCCATTGGACCCAATGTCACTTCCTCGGTCTTGGTCTTGACGGTAATCTCCCCGTCCAGGACCAGGTATACCTTTTCTGTGGGTGAATCCTCGTATGCCCATTCAGCACCCCCATCGGGGAGGAAATATGACAGGCCCATCCAGAACCTCTGAATTCCGGTCTCCTCTTTACCTTGTAGTCGCAGGGCTGTCATATTGAAATGCTTGGCCGCTGCATAAGGTTTGACCTGCGACAGACTAACTTTCTTCATATCTTTCCTTTCCTTCGTCGAAGCTTCGGACTATTGAGTGCCGTATTTGTAAATCCTGTCGGGGACATTGTTGAGCTCATCTTCATCGATGAAGGCAACCATGCGGACTATCGAACCATCTCCCATGTACCAGCGTATCGGGAAGCCAGCGATTCTGCACCTTTTACCGACTACCTTGGCAATATCACCTCCGACATTCTCCCAGCCTAAAATACCATTGCGCAGGATAAGATTGTGGCAAGGTTCCCACTCCGGGAAATCTTGTATCACTTCACGTCCGGTAAGTTGCTTGTATTCATTGCAGATATCTATTCTCAAAGGTCCCGGTCCGTGAGGACCAATAGCGGTATGAAGCGGGTGATCCAGGGCCTGCTGGTCGACCCCAACCGCTTTTGCTTTGTGTTCGACGAACCACTCGCCGGCTTCTTTTCCTAGACCTGGAGAATAGCAGAAATACTGGGTATTATCACCCCAGTATTTATTCCATCCAGTATGGACGATAATGATGTCGCCCTCTTTCATCGGCAGCTTCTTATTGGCTGCATCCAGGTCTTTGGCGGTAATCAGTTCCCATTTCTCTTTCGGGATATCCCAGACCACGGCATCCCCGTAATAAGAAGTAAGAGGAATTTCGTGTGTGAATCGCCCCCCTTCGAAAACATGGGCTGGTGAATCAGCATGAGTAGTACAATGCATGACGGTAGTCACCGTCTGAGAGAGTACTCCTGACTTGGCATGGTAGTGCATGCGCTCAATCTTGACATCGGCAAAATAAGGCCAAAGCGGCGAGCCATTTCCGAACGGATGACTTAGGTCTACCAGAACTTCCTTACCCATATTATCTCCTTTCAGATTGGATGCTGATTAAGTATTTTTATTCACCAAGTGGTAACCCCACCGTCGATGTACAGGATCTGGCCAGTTACGAAGTTGGAGGCTTCCGAGGCAAAAAATATACAAGGACCCACGAGGTCCTCGGTGAAAGCCCAACGACCCATTGGGATGCGAGCTTTCATGGTCTTGGCATATTCCACATCGGCAAGCAATTCCTTGGTCAATTCAGTCTCCACGACCGTCGGCGCTATGGCGTTGACCAATACGTTATGTTTTGCCCACTCGCAAGCCAGGGTGCGCGTCAGAGTGTCAACCGCTCCCTTGCTGGCACAATAAGCGGCATAATTTGCCGGTAGACCGTACCTGCCTCTTACTGAAGAGATATTGACAATCTTCCCACTCTCTTGTTTGATCATCACCCTGCCCACTGCCTGACAGCATAAAAAAGTTCCTCGAGCGTTGACATCCATCACGGTTTGCCACTCGTCAATGGGGAAGGTGTCGGCCGGCTTCCGAATGGCTACCCCTGCTCCATTCACCAGAATGTCGATGCGTGGGAACTCCTTCAGGGTATTTTCTACCATATCTTCTACCGACTTTGCGTTAGTCACGTCCGCAGAAATTGCCAGTGATTTCTTCCCTTTAGCTTTTATCTGCTTGGCTACTTCCTCGAGTTTAGCCAGCCCTCGGCTGGTGACTACAACATCAGCGCCGGCATCAGCTAAACCCAAGGCTAGTGCCCGACCGATTCCGCCGGCTCCCCCAGTTACAATGGCAACTTTCCCACTCAAGTTAAATAAATTCAACATAATGCCCCCCTTTTCGTACATGCGATACTCGCCAGCACGGTTAGTCAAAGCCCGCGAACACGCGGGCTTTGACTTATCTCAAAACCTTTACTGGGAGATAGATAGGGGCCGAGGCCCCTATCTTTTCCCAATCAAGCTCTATTTCAGGTCCTGGTCAATCCAGACATAATGTATCCAACTGGGTTTGTAGCCGATCAATCCCTCACCGTGATAGTTCTTCAGCCAGGGTTGCCAGAAAGTGTACAAATTCTGACCTACGCCAGGTATATACCAGGCTTGTCCCAGTACATAAGGCATAATCTCTCGGTGTAGCTGGTCAACCTTCGCCTGGTCAATGAGGTTATACTTGAGAATTTCGTTATAGGTCTCGTTAACGCGAGCATCATTAACCCAGCTGCGGTTAAAGGTGTTGCTACCCTGGAAGGGAAGTAACTGCGCGTATGGGCCCGGCTGAACAAAGAAACCGTAGAGCATCTCATCGTACTGTCTTCTCATGAGGGTATTGAAGAAAGCACCCATCTCCACGAGTTCAAGACTCACATCTACGTCAATCAGACTCCACATGTCCTTGATTATTGACAGATAATCAACCCAGGCGGGCACACTGGCGCAGATGATTTTTGTCGTGAAACCATCGGGATAACCGGCATCTGTCAACAACTGCTTTGCTTTTTCCGGTTTATATGAATACAGCTCCTGCACCGACTCAGGCATTTCCTCCAGCGGCATATAAGCCTTATCGTAACCTTTAGCATATGCCAGCGGCCAGGCAAGTATCTCCGCATCGCCCTCATAATACTCGTCGACAATCATCTGAAAATCGATTCCCATCATAAGCGCATGACGGACATTTTTATCGCTGAAGGGTAGGGCAGGATTGTCCTGTCTCATTGAGATAGCCCAGGGTCCAGAAACGTGTTTCTGATACTTTAACTGCGGAGAGGTTTTCGTCAATTGTGCCCAGATATCGTGGCTGAGGTCTCCCAACCGGTCAATCTTTCCAGTGCGAAGCGCCGCCAGTTGACTTGATGTGTCACTTATAATCAATATCCGGATACCGTCAAGATAGGGTAATTGATTGCCCTTTCCTGTTCCTATCGGGTCCTTCTGCCAGTAATTGTCATTCCTTTCAAAGTAAGCTGAGGTCCCGGGGACCAGGTCCGTCATCATGAAGGGACCAGTACCCACCTGGTTCTGCCATTCGGTAACGTCTCCATACTTCTCAATAACCTCAGGTGGCCATATCTCCCGTTCACCGATCATCAACCAGAGCGGATCCAGGTCAAATATCGAGGTTTTTATGACGACCGAGTCACCCTCGGCCGTTACAGTTGTGGAATCCGGCATGGTAGGCTGGGTAATCCGTAAATATGACATCGGGGACTGAATATGCCTGTTGAGAGAAAAGACGACATCATCAACGGTCATTTCCCGACCGTTTACCAGACGACTGGCCTCGCTGTTTGGATCCAGAGAGAAATGCACACCCTTACGGATGTGGAAAACCACCGTTCCCGGCTCGGGGACATCGAAGCTTTCCGCCAGTTCACCAACAGTGTAGTCTATACGTTTCAGGCTGCTTACAGAAAAATCGATCTCACCGGTGCCGGCTGCTCCCTTCGTCCAGTCGCCAACGACAAGGGTATCATTTACCAGGAATACATTGTTGAGAAAACCCTGCGGGAACATGGCATGATCGTAACCCTGAATGTCGTCACTCTGCATCATGTTCAACGTTCCGCCATATTTCGGTACCTCTGGACCTGCTGCCACCACCTCCTCTTCTCCCTCTACCACCTCTTCCTCTTCAACCTTCACTTCCTCTTCTCCAACCTCCACTTCTGCTTCTTCCTCTGCCGGACCGCAGGATGCCATCACCAGGGACAGCACCATAAAAAAGCTCACCAAAATCCACACAATTTTCTTCCTCATTGCCGTTTTACCTCCCCAATTTTATAAAACTAGGCTAGTTTGATTAGGCTTCTCTAAACATCTTCATATTTGTCCTCCCCTTGTTCGCACATATTGTTATTGTTTATGAAGGTTTAACCCTGTATTTCTCTATCGGTATAGGCTCGGTCGAAAGCTTCATTTTTTCTCCGTCTTGCTTCAGGATTATCCATTTAAGCCAGTTCTTGTCATCTCGTTCAGGATAATCTTCACGGAAATGGAAACCCCTGCTTTCTGTCCTCGCCATAGCGGCTGTGAAGGTCATCTCTGCGCACGCGGTCATACTCATTACTTCGTGGCACTTGCTCAGGTAGTGGAAATCCTTCGCGTGCAGTTCCGGCAGCCTTTCCTTCACCGCTACGACCATAGAGAGGGCTTCTTCTAATCTTTCTTTGCTCCGCCGCAAGCTATACTTCATCGGAGCCACTGCATCCTGCAATGCACTGATAGCATCCCAGGGTGAATATTTCTTGTCACTGCCCATCGGGGCGAAGGCCTGTTCTTTCAGCTGGCTAACCTCGGCAGCATTGACCTCAGACGGGGATGCCTCGGCTGCATAGCGAGCAGCAGCGGGGCCACCCCACCCGGCACTGATTACCGCGTACATGATACCTGAGCCTGGCATTACTCCTGGTGGCGAGGCCACAGCTCCGGCCACGCAAGCTCCGGAGTAGCTGGTATCCCCGATAGCCCACAAGCCGTCCAGACAGGTCTTCATGTCATGGTCAACTCTGATGCACGAGAGCTCGCCGTGCAAGGGCACAGCAATTTCACGTTTCTCGGTCGGTTGTCCGTACTTTTGCTCTTTATCTTGAAGGAGGCGATTCCACTCCGTCACCTTCGGAAGACCGCGTCCCGTGCCGGCCCCGCCGCCGGTTTCGTCTCCCGGAGGTCCACCTCGGGCTTCACCCTGTTCTCCGCCAGGGGGACCGCCACGCGGTCCCCCCATCCCTCCGGCGGGCGGCTCGAAGAATATTGGCCCTCTTCCTTCGGCAACTTCCTTTTCCAGTCCTACAGCCATCTCAACGGGCAGGAATACGCCTGCGGGACCCGCCTTTGGCATATACTTCTCGGCCATGTTCTCTCCCAGCGCGTTTACAAGGAACATGTTGCCAGCCATGCCACCGTCTAGGTCCCTGTATACGACGTGCCCGTAAAGGTTGCCGTATTCGGCGTTACGCATCTCCGCTCCTGCCCGGTATGCAGCAGCGATTCCGTCGCCAGTGCCGGCAGACCAGAACCGCCTCACTTTGTAACCGCAGCTACCATTAGCAAGGAGTGTAGCCTTGGCCTTGAAGATAAAGAAGCGTCCGTTCACAATATCGAAGCCGACTGCTCCCATAACCCTGCCGTTCTGCTGCAACAGCTCGAATGCGTGTGTCTTGTTTTGCATCTTGACGCCCAACTTGCGGGCTTTGGACAACAGCGGTACCATCATATCTATGTCGATGAAGGTCGATGAGTATTCGGGCGCAAAGGCAGCTTTCAACGTAACGAACTTGCCATCCGGGGTCTTTGCTATATTCGCCCCCCATTCTGCCAGCTGTTCTATAGTACGGTAAGTGTCCAAGACGTATTTACCCAGGAGTTCCTGGTCGTTCAGGTAAAAACCGGCGTTGCTTACCTGGAAATCGATGAATTTGTCGGCGTTATCACCGGGTGCAAGAAACGCCAGGAATCCTCCGATTTTCGTTGCTTTACCTGCCCAGCCGATTGTCTGTTTGTCTACCATGAGAACATCGACGTCCGGGTATTCCTCTTTGGCCCTGATGGCGGCGGTGAGACCACCGATCCCACCTCCAACTATAAGCAGGTCTGCTGAAACTACCTCACCTAGCTCCTCTAAACTAGTCAACTTGCACCTCCTATTTTTTATCGTGTGAGGTACCTGGAATCGTTCGTTGCGATTGTCAGTATGAAATTCGCAAAAGGGAAGGAATAACAGGAACGACCTCGATTGCATTAACGGGACAGGCGACTTCACATGCCAGACACCAGACACAATCCTCTGGATAGGCGACGATTGGTTTTTCCTCTTCGTCGTTCCAGCGGATAACGTCAACGAAACAAGCCCTCATACACATCTTGCATCCGTTACATATATCCAGGTCTATCTCTATTCGCTCTACCCAGTTCTTAGGCACTGTTTCCATGGCTTACCCCCTTTTAGGCTCTTAAGATTCACTGCGGTTCAACCAGTCATCGCGGTGCTTACTTGATATAGACAATCTTGGAGCCTTCCTTCTTGATCTTCATAGAGCATTGGCGATTTATTGCAGGGTCAGGAACGGCCTGCCAGATTCCCCACAGCGCCGGCAGGAAGTTCTTGAACGTACTAACTTCAGCGATGTTGTGTGCACGCCACCCGCCACCAGTGGGTTGCTTTCCACTTGGATGTGGAGGTATTGGTTCTGGTGGTGGTCCAGGTGGGCCCCCGCCGGGCGGCCCGCCAGGCATCCCGTGCATGCAAGAACGCATCTTGCACCCACCAGGAATCGCTTCCCACTGATGGGAGAGTACAACCCATTGAGGTGGGGTTCCAGGAGGACCTCCCCCAGCAGTAAGCAGATGCTCATAGGTCCAGAAGTCCTTTTGTTCCTGAGTTCCGATGTTTGGGTCCACCCATTCGATACGGATATCTCTGACAGGACTGTAATCAATGCTCTCTGTGGCTATCTGGACAGCCCCAATATGGCCGCCCAGGGGCGGTACAACTTCCCATTTGAAACCCTTGTGCTCGTCCGGGCACCACAATTCGTAGCCCTTCTCCATATTGACCCACCACCAGTCGATCATCTCTGGGGTGACGCCAGGAATGATGTGATCTACAACTGTCCATCCCTCGGGAAACTTTTCTTCTGCCATTCTATTTTCTCCTTAAATATAAATGAAGTCTTATATAAGATTATATATGATGTCATAATGGATTTCATAATGTTTATCATATTAGCATATTCCACAGGACACGTCAATAGATGCCGGTGGTATTTCACACTTATCGCACACGATTTTCCTCATAGACAGAGATGACAATGGGTGCCGCACCTGGGCAGAACAGGATTGACTTCTCGTAACGTGATAAAATGTGATAATATATAAACGCTGAAGAAAAATATAAGAAACGGTAGATTAAAAAGGAGAGACAATGTCGAAAGCTAATGATCCTAGGATTGTGTTGCATGCTTTGTTCGACTCGACAAGGGAAATGATACAGAAGGCGGTGAAACTAGAGCTTGCGCAATACCACGTAAGCCAACCGCAGGTCAAGGTAATGCATATGCTCGCGCAAAGCGACGGAGGATTGACTCTCAATCAGCTATCTGATCAGGCCGTTAGAGAACTAAACTCAGTTACAACGCTCGTAAGCAGAATGCAAACAAAAGGACTTGTCAGGAAGGTCAAGAGACCAGGAAATAGCAAGACGTATGTGACCTTGACGGACAAGGGTACGGACATTTATGACAATACCGTTACTGAGCGGGCGATATGCCTCATTTTTGATGCCCTCTCAGATGAGGAAAAGAAACAGCTTACTTCTTTACTATCAAAACTTCAGATAAAAGCTCGGGCCTTACTTGGGCTGGATTATAAACCTCCGTTTTTACAGCAAGATTGATCCGTAATAACACTACGGTTGAGGTCCCATAAAGCGGATTGAAGCCGGTGACATTCTGGATGCTGATCCAGGTTACTGACTCAACATATAATCATTCGCAGTAACCATACGCCAGTATAAAAGGAAGTCCGTTAGATTGAACAATTGCTTGTTTTGTGTAATTAGCTATCGCAGGCGGTGCTATTCTAGAAAAACTTCTTGACAAAAATGACCACTAGTGGTAATGTAATAACGGCTCTGGAGCAACCAGGGCCGAAGGTATTTATAGAGGGGTTGTCAACCTGATTTATCGAGCAGTGTCAACCTGATTATTTAAAAACTGAATAAATTTTAGACCGATTCCAGCCTCAAAGATGTCCTGAAAATCGTAAAAATGTCAAGATAACTTTTAATCAGGCGCTCTCCATTCCGTCAAATCAAGCCGCAGCATCGGAAAACCACTCATGGTGTATGTCCCCATGTAACCTCACTAAAGGCCACTAATTGATAACTCGAGGAAAGCTTCTACGCCCTGGTGTGGGAAAATCACCTTTGGTGGAGCTAAGGGGATTGGAACTCCGAGGTCTGCTGCTACTCCTCCTTCAGGATGAATCAGGCACCTGCGCATGTACACGACTTCTAGAGAGAGTCTCATTTGGGTGTCGTAATGTCACAGAAGCGAAAGGCTAATTTTCAGCCGACAAATAGAACGTATATCGTTGCGTCGGACGGCAATACTGTAAACTCATGCGAGGAAGAATGTATGGCCACCCAATTTGTGTCGGCGGATTTCTGCGCTAATCAGTATATGTAGCTTCCCATGGTGTTCAGTCTCTCTCCTTAACAAGGAGAGGGGGAGATATTAAAACTGGTAATTACTTTTCTCGGATTTTCTGTTAAAAGTGGACGAAACCCCGTCTTCATTTTCTCCCATCCCCAGCCTGGACGGGTAAGATAGGCTC
>JGI2172J19969_10000326_pt1 | contig 20154 bp, 26 predicted proteins | sample DeeMarSWOR230_32_FD_19969 | JGI IMG/M metagenome (IMG submission 19969)
TTTTCTCTTGTCTTTTCAACATTGATTCCTTCATAAGATGATGCTGGAAAACCAGTATAAATCCATAAAAAAGCACAAATTTTACCTTGTTGCCTGCCTCTCTTTTTTTCTTCAAAACCTTTTTTACTAATAAATATAATCTCCCCTGGTGCAATATATTTTTTAATAGTAAAACCTAAATTTGGAAATGCACAGGTTTCACTAGTAACAGCTATTTCTCCTTCTTTTTCTCCAATTATTAAAGGAGTTATACCATTTCGATCTCTAGCACAGTATATACCTTTTTTTGTTAAAAGCAATAAAGATATTGATCCCATTATCTTATCATACATTCTTTCTATGCCATTAACAATGTTTCTACCTTGATTTATTAAATTCGCAACAAGTTCTGTAGTGTTAATATCACCACGTTCTATCTCGCTAAATGAGATACCTTTCTGGATTAGATCATTTACTAAAGCTTCTTTATTATTTATTAGACCCACTGTACAAATCGCAAATGCACCAAACTTGCTTTCAAAGCTTAATGGTTGAGGATCTTTATCTGAGATTACTCCAATTCCTATAAAGGATTTAATCTTATCAGAACCCTCATAAAACTTTGATTTAAATTGTGAATTTTTAATATCATGTATTTTTTTTACAGGAGTTCCTTTTTTATTTATAAAAGCAATGCCTCCGAATTCAGTACCTAGATGTGTATGATAATCAGTTCCATAGTAAAGTGTTGAAATACAGTTATTATTACTGACAATGCCAAATAAACCGCTCACAGGTTATCCCCCGCCTAAACAGTAGCACTAAATGATATTTAAGGATTTTTCAATTTTTTATTTATTGATAAATTAACAATAAAGAAAAATTAAAAAAAAAATTTTTTGTATTTAATGAAAAGAAAATATATATATATTCATTTAATTATTATTTTAGGTTAGGTGGGTTTATTTTATGAAAAAAAACAAAATAAACAATGGCATAGTTATGACTTTTATAAGCATTTTAATTTTTTCGTCTATATCTCCATTTACTGTTGGTAAAATTTTACAGAAAAAAAATGATTTTGTTAATACTAAAAGTTCTGTCACTTTTATATCTAAATCATCTGGACTTGAAATTCCAGATAAAGAAGAAGGTGATACTGAGCTTGAATTAGCTGATATCAATAATGATGGTAATTTAGATATAATTAGTGTTGGGGACCATGGTTCCCCTTATATTAACAGTGCTCAACATGGAATAATGGTTTGGCTTGGTGATGGAGCGGGTACTTGGTCCGTTAATCAAGTTGGTAATTTTGGTTATGGTGGTATTGAAGCTGGGGATTTAAATCTGGATGGATATCTTGACGTTGTTTGGGGTATTCATCATGATTATAGTAGCACTCCTGGTTTTGGTGATACATTAATAGGTGCTGCACTTGGAGATGGAACTGGTTCAAACTGGATACCCTGGGCAACAGGTCTTGGAACAGCTGGTGAGGATTGGGGCATGTTTGAAACTGATCTAGCTGATTTTGATTGTAATGGTTTACTTGATATCATTTCTCAATCATTTGGTTGTTGTAATAGTTATCATTTGTATAGAAATAATAATGATGGAACATGGACACATATGTGGACAAATACAGGAGGAAACACCTTCAATAACTTAGAAACCGCTGATTTTAATTCCGATGGTTATCCTGACTTTGCTGGAAACCGTGATGGATACTTTGTTTATCTTGGAAATGGAGGATTTAGTTTTACTCTATCTCAAAATAGTCTTCCAGCATCTAGTTGGAAAGGCTTTGATTGCGGAGATGCAAATAATGATGGATGTGACGATATCGTTATTGGTTACGGCTCGTCTGGTGTTCGTTGTTATACATTTGATAAACAAAACAATGATTGGGATTTAGCGTCAGACGGTCTACCAACATCTGGGACATGCTATCCACAATTTGGTGATATTAACGGAGACGGATTTCTTGATATAGTTTCTTTTGTTGGCCCAACAGGTTATGCATATCTAGGTGATGGGACGGGTAATTGGGTTGCTGACGGAACTTTTAATATGCCTTCTCCAGGCGATTTCTCTGCTTTTGTAATTGACGGTGATTTTGACCATGATGGCCGTGAGGATGTTGTAATACAGGCAGCACAAGGTACTTGGCCTTCTTATCAAAATCAATTAAAGGCTTTTTCTCCATGGCTTGAACCAACAGAACTCAATACTTTAGTTTCCTCACCTCATGGAGGGGAAACATTTAGAAGTGGTTCAATTCGTGATATACGATGGCTTTCAGCTGTTCCACTTTCGCAAGGTGATTCTACAGTTGAAATTCAGATTTCTTTAAATGGTGAATTAGGACCTTGGGATACAATTATTTCGGATATCCCAAATAATGGATGTTATCAATGGCTTGTTAATTCAGGCGGGTCTGAAAACTGTAGAATAAAGGTTATTGTTTCAACATCCTCATCTAGTGCAACTGCTGTTTCAGCTTCTGATTTCAAAATTATCGGTTTTAATGTTGATGCACATGGACCATATAGCGGATTTGTCAATGAATCTATACAATTTACAGGTTCAGCAGAAAATGGAACACCGCCATATGATTTCCATTGGGATTTTGGGGATGGTGGTTCATCAGATGAACAAAACCCAACATATATTTATTATGATGAAGGAAATTATACAGTTACTTTATCAGTTACAGATGACACTGAAAAAACTGTTATTGATTCAACCTGGGTTTTGATTACAAATGGCAGCCAACCACCAACTGCTCCGATAATTAAAGGTCCAGCAAAAGGAAAACCTAGTATTGAATTAATCTATACTTTTAATTCAACAGATATTGATAATAATGATTTAATCTATTTAATTGAATGGGGAGATGGTACAGAAGATGTAATATCAGGTCCATCTGGTACAGAGGCATCTTATTCTCATAAATGGGTAAATAGCGGAAAATTTACAATTTCTGCAAGAGCAAAAAATGTATTGGGAGCAATAAGTGACTATGGACAGTTAAGTATCAACATACCTAAAAATAGGATTTTCTGTATTCCATTTTCACTTAGTTTTTTTAAAATGATTCTCTATTTAATAAATAATAACCTATTGGCACTATAGTTGTTTCTGTAGATTTTTATTACGTAAATAAATATTCAGTCTTTGTTCTTTATATTCTCGTTTTTTATAATCTTATAAGAAGAAGTTATACTAACTGAATTTTTCAACATTGCATAAATTGAGCAGTACTTTTCTTGTGACAAATAAATTGCCCGTTCAACATGCTCAGATTTAATTTTTTTACCATAAAATACATATTCTAAATTTATTTTTGTAAACACTTTTGGATAATTCTCTGCTTGTTCAGCAACCATGTTGATTTCAAAATTTTCTAATGGGGTCTTTTTTTTATTTAAAATTGATACAACATCTGCTCCTGTACAACTACCTAGAGATAGCAAAAACAATTCCATAGGTGTAGAAGCAGCGTCTAACCCACAAGTTTCTTTTGATGTATCAATAGCAACCCAATGGTTACTATCTGATTTACCTATAAATGAACAACTTTTGATTTGTTTTATGATAGCTTTCATGATTCACCTTTATTTTATAAAGAGTTATTTCTATATAAAATATATTGTGATAAGTATTAAAAGTTGATAGTAAGTTGGTTTTTGTTCAATCAATTTTTTAATTACTAAAAATTTTTAAATAGAAAAAAGATGAATAAGTTTGGGAATCTCTCTATTAAGTTTTGTAGTATATTATATTATCTACTCTCAGTGTGGTAAGAGCGATACTTTGAAATTATTTATATTCCAAGTGCCTCTTTTATTTTATCTTCTTTAAAACCTACTACACATTCTTTGTTATTTATAACAATTGTTGGAAAAGAACAAGCAGGATTCCATTTTCTTATATCGTTTAATACATGCTCTTTATCAGATTCATCTAGTAAATCAACAAAAATATAGGAATACTCAACACCAATATTGTTTAGTAAATCTTTTGTTTTTTTACACCATACACATGTACTAAGAGCATAGAGCAAAATTTTACCTTTATTTTTACCTTTTATATGTTTAATTTCAATCATCATTCATCTCCTTTTTAATATATCTATTTATATATACAAATTCACCTAATGTCTTTCTTTTTGGTCTTTCTTTTTCAGCTTCAACCTGGTTCTTAGAAAGAACAGGGTCAATTTTATCTGAATGTTTACCAACAATAACCAAAGTTATAACATCAATATTTTCAGGAATACCAAGAATCTCCCTTGTTTTTTTTGGACTGTAACCCGCAATAGGATGAGCAACAAGACCCAGCTCAGTTGCTCTAAGAATTATAGCACAAGTAGCCATACCAATATCAAAATGATAATAGAATCTATCTCGTATTATACAATCATCCTCTTTTCTACCAAGAACAACTATAATCATAGAAGCTTTTTTTGCCCATTGATTACCAGAAGATAATACCTCATGCATCTTTAACAAAACATCTTTATCATAAACAAAAATATATCTCCATGGTTGATTATTGAAACATGAAGCGGTTATTTGTGCACACTCTGCTAGGTCATTAATTAAATCATTAGTAATCTTAATTGGCAACAATGAACGATACGCTCTACGTTTTATAATTGCTTCTTTAACATCCATAAATATCAACAATTAAGCATAGCCAGAAATATCAGGAGCTCTCCAGGTTGTATTCTTGGCACAATCTGAACCATACTCAAGTGAATCTTCAACAGTTTTTTTTAATAAAGCAGGATACATAGCACCCACAACCTCACGAATTGGACGGCCCTTACAAAAGAATTTAAAGGTAGGGGTACCCATCACACCATATTTAGCAGCAATACCGGGAGTTTTGGTGATATCAACAGAGGCAAAAATTACATCATCCTTGTATTCATTTGCATACTCTTCAAAAGACGGTCTCATTTGCATACAATAAGGACAAGTAGGGCTTGAAAACATTACAAAAATGGGTTTTTCTTCATTTTCAAATAATTTTTTCCAGCTTTTATCATCTAACTCAATAACTTCATTAAAGTTCATAATAACCTCCATCCTTTCAAATATTTCCAACAACACACATATATATTACACTTTCTTCGACACCATCAACACCAATAATTTTGTTTACCTCATCATCATAAAATGCTGCAATAGGGCAACTACCTAAATTTAAACTCGTTGATGCAAGAACAAGGTTTTGGGCAATGTGCCCTGTATCTAAATAAATATATCTATAGGCTCTTTGTCCGTATTTACACTTCGAACGTTTAAAAATTGCAGTCCAAACAAAAACAACACTTGTAGTTGCACACATATTTTGATCCAAAGCAGCTTTTGCTATATCAATACTTAAATCACCTAACTTTAACTCTTCAAGAGCATGATCTTTTATTAAATAGTGATAAACACCTTTAGGCACATTTTCAACATTGTTAATAATAAGATATGTTTCAATTGGATAAAGAGCTCCTGCAGATGGTGCAGTTCTGAAATCGTATCCAAATTCTTTCCTCTGAATACCTGTAGATGCCCAAAGAAGATAAGACAATTCTTGAATATTAATCGGTTTTTCAGAAAAATCACGGATGCTTTTTCTTTTTATTAAAATTTCATTAAAAAAATTTTTTGTTGAAATATTCGGTTTAACAAGTTTAATTTTTTTGCAATTAGGATAAATTTTATATAATTCAGGTTTATTAATCCAATCATAACCGTTACCTAATGAATCTCTTGAATATTTGGTTTCTTGATGGAATTTATCTCCAACTTTTTGACTCATAATTCCTCTAAATAAGTTAAAATTTCTTTGATTTCTGGTAATTCTGAAATTTCATATATTTTAACAAAATCAATTTCTTGGTTTTCATTTATTATGATATTTGCTCTATCTGAAAATCCATCTTTTTCTCGAAATACTCCATACATTTGCGCAACCTCTCCATGAGGCCAAAAATCAGATAAAAGTCTTGTTTTTTTGATTCCAAGAAAATCTGCCCAAGCATTTTTGGAGGGAACAGAATCGATATTTACACCAACTACAATCGTATTTAGTTTTTTGAACTCATCAAAATTTTGTTCTAGAGACTGCATTTGTTTTGCACAAATTGAAGTCCAGGCAAGAGGATGAAATGACAAAAGAATTCTTTTTCTTTTATATTCTGATAATTTAAATTCTTTTTTATTTTGATCAAAAAGTGTAAAATTTAAAGCCTTATCACCAACTCTGAAACATTTCTTTTCCATCATAATTTCTCCTAAATCCATTCTTCTTTTATTTTTTCACCCTTTATCCCAACAACAATTGATTTTATTGGGATTTTTCTTTTTGCATTTACAGATGCCTTTTTAGCAAGAACTAAAAGTCCACAACAACACGGAACTTCCATAGTCATAACAATGATGGTATTAATCTTAGAATTATCTATTATATTTGTTAGTTTTTCTAAATAAGAATCAATATTTGAATCAAGTTTCTGACATGCAATTACTTTGCTTCTATTTTTAAGATAATTCTTATGAAAATTAGGACTTCCAAAGTCCGTGAATATTACAATATTCTCTTGCAAGAATGTTTTCAGCTTTAATTTCAAATAAAGCTTGTGGCTTATCACCAGGTTTTAAAAACTTGCGGTATGATCCACCATCAGTAATTATTTGAATCCATTCTATATAGTGTTTTTCTTCCATTGGATGATCTTGATTCTGACCAACTTTTACTAGAACACCGTCTTTTGTTTTTTCAATGTAAGGAACATGTTTTTCAATGGAAGAATCCTGTGTTTTTTCTTTAAGTAGTTCCATTGGTTCACCACAACAAACAAGTTCTCCAACACCAGCATGTAAAACTTCAACTATATTTCCACAAATATTACATTTGTATATTTCTTTATCTTTTGTCATTATTTTTTACCTCCAAAAATCCTATTTTTTCTTTTTATTTTTATAATCTTTTATAGCTTCATGCAAAGCATCTGCTGCCAAATTAGAACAATGCATCTTATGAGGTGGAAGACCTTCAAGCTCATTAGCAACATCACCACGTGTTAACTTCATAGCCTCATCAATGTGTTTACCTTTTGCCAGTTCTGTTACCATGCTACTTGTTGCAATTGCCGAGCCGCAGCCAAAGGTCTTAAACTTTATATCCGTTATTATATCATTTTTTACTTTTATGAAAATCTCCATAAGATCACCACAAACAGGATTTCCAACTTTACCGTAACCATCAGGATTTTTAATAACACCAACGTTCCTTGGATTCATAAAATGCTCCATAACTTTTTTACTATAACCTACTTGTGCCATTTTTTTTCACCTTTTATTTTACAAGTGGTGAAAGTTTTCGTAATCTACTAACTGTTTCTTTCACCGCTTTTACAATTATAGGTAATTGTTTCATATTATTAGACCTACCAAGAGTCATAACCATTGAACCATGAGCTTCCTCATGCTTTAATCCAATTGCAATTAGTACATGCGAAGGTTCTAAAGTTTTATGGGAACAAGCTGAACCTGTTGCAACTTGAATTCCATACATGTCCATGTTTAAAAGTATGCTTTCACCTTCTATGTGACTAAAACGGAAACTAGCATGATGGGGAAGTCTTTTAACAGGATGGCCTGTCAGATATGCTTGGTTAATCTTAGAAATCTCTGAGATAAGTTTATTTCTGATTTTCAAAAGTCTATTACTCTCGGTCTTCATTTCTTTCATAGCTATACTTGCAGCTTCCCCCATTCCAGCAATAGCAAAAACATTCTCTGTTCCAGATCTTAAACCTCTTTCTTGCCCACCACCCAAAAGCACTGATTGAATTTTAACTCCTTGTTTAACATATAAAGCACCAGCGCCTTTTGGACCATATAAATCATTTGAGGATAAGGTTAGTAAATCTATTCCATCTTTTTGAACGTCTATAGGTATACGACCAGCAGCAGCTACTGCATCCACATGCAAATAATTTCCCTTTTCATGTACGATTTTACTAATTTCTCTTATTGGTTCTATGGTTCCGATTTCATTATTTGCATACATAACCGAGGTGACTGTTGTATTTTTTGTCAAAATGTCCTTAAGTTTCTTTGTATTAACAACACCAAATGAGTCCACTGGAATTATATTGAAAGTAAAACCATTTTTTTGTAAATCTTTCATGCAATTAATTACAGAAATGTGTTCTATAGCACTAGCAATTACTTGTTTTCCTGTACCAATATTACGTAGTGCTGTTCCTCTAATTGCAAGATTATTTGATTCAGTTGCACTACCTGTAAAAATAATAGTTTTTTCATTTTCTGCATTAATAAATTTAGCAATCTTAGCTCTTGCTTCTTCTACTGCACCTTTTGCTTCAACTCCATCATTATATAAAGATGAAGGATTACCAAACTTTTTTATTAAATAGGGTTTAGCAAACTCAAAAACTCTAGGGTCGATAGGCATTCCAGATGCATAATCCAAACATATTTTATCCATATTTTATCCTTTTAAAACCACATGGTTGCTCCGGCTTCAAGAGCAAGGTCATTTAATGTTGCTGCACCAACAATTTTTGCACTAGAAATTAATGTTGCTTCCTCTAATCCGCACATCTGCTTTGATGCTTCACAAGCATAAATAGGGATTTTCATATCCTTGGTTTTTTTTATCATCTCAGCTACACTTGGAAAACTTCCCATTTTTATCTTTTCTGCAGCTCCAGGGATAAGAACTCTTATTCCAGTACCAAGATAGTACACTATGGGATTAATATCCATCATTTTCGCAGTTTGTGCTAAAACCAAAGGCGCGTATTGTTTTTCTGGATTATCTGTTGTTATTACATATAGTATTGAATTTTTATCTTTCATATTTTCATACCTTATTTCATTCTTTTTATAAAGAAGGTCATAATATTTCCCAGTTTTTCAAATTTTAATATTTTATGACCTGTTCTTTTTGCCCAGCGTTTTATATCCTCTTCTGCTGCTGGGTCATCAGCTTCTACTTTTAATACTTCGCCAATTTGGATTTTTTCAATTTCTTCCTTAANCATTGCAATAGGCATNGGNCAGTAAAATCCTATGCAGTCAAGTTCTACATCCACTTTAATATCAGACAGACTTTTCACCTTCTATTGTGGTCCTAAATAATCTAAATCAAACCAATATCCAGTGCTATTTATATGATGAAATTCCCCTTCTAAAATTAGATAGTGACTTTTTTCTTGCTTAATAATTTCATAAATTATTTTTTTAACTTCTTTATCAGAAATATTTTTTATAATTGCAGTATAAAACTCAATTGCTTTTTTTTCACTATCCATTGCTATTCTTAAAGCATCAATTTCATTTATATCAGGATTAGCTCCCTCGATTTTTTGTAAATCTCTCGGGAAAATTTGAATATCAGCATATTTTTTACTAGTATTTACAAGATTATACCATTCATCTTTTTTGATTTTCTCATCGAATAATTTTTGAAAAACTTCAAGATGTAAAAGTTCATCTGCTGCAAGACTCTCAAAGACTGTTTTTCCCATATTACTTGAAGTTTGCATTGCTGCCTTTTTATAAAAAGATAAACCATCTTTTTCCATTTGAATAGCTGTTTTTATTGCATCTTTAACATTTTTAATGTCGGGCATTAAGTTTCACCAGTCTTAGTAGTTCTCTATCCAAAGCTCGTAATAACTCTGAGGATGTTTACAAGCTGGACACACATTTGGTGCTTCATTTCCTTCATGTACATAACCGCAGTTTCTACATTTCCATTTAACAATCTTTTCTTTTTTAAACACCTTTTTATTTTTTACATTCTCAAGTAACTTTCTGTATCTTTTTTCATGATACAATTCAACTTTTGCAATGTTTCTAAAACTTAGTGCTACCTCTGGAAAACCTTCTTTTTCAGCGGTTTCTGCAAAATCAGGATATAATGTTCCCCATTCCATTTTTTCACCTTCAGCAGCAGCAAGTAAATTCTGTTCAGTTGTTCCAATAATACCTGATGGATATGTAGCAATAATTTCAGCATCTCCCCCTTGTAAATGTTTAAAAAAAACTTTTGCATGCTCTTTTTCATTATCTGCAGTTTCTTGAAATAAAGCTGCAATTTGTTCATATCCTTCTTTTTTTGCTTGTGATACAAAAAAAGTGTATCGATTTCTTGCTTGTGATTCTCCTGCAAATGCAGCAAGGAGATTTTTTTCAGTTTTTGTTCCTTTTAAATTTTTCATATAATTTCCTCCAATTGTTTAACAATTATTTTATTATGGCCCTGCATGTACCATAGGCCAATAAACATCAGCTTCTTCAAAACGGTCCATGCTTTCTTTTTCTACCTCAAGGATTTTATAATGCCCTTTTTCCATGTCTGATAAATAAAGTAATGTGTTGTGCATTTTACTTCCTTCTTCAAAATAGTCTGATAAAGAGTTATAGAAATCAGATGCTGCAAGTTCAGCATCCATAGCAATTTTTAGGAGTTTACTAACTGGTATATCATCGGTAATTGATATCTTAGGTAAAGGAACTGAGCTTTTATTTGGAATAATTATATTTTTTCCAGGAAAATGATTCTTGTAAATATCCTCTATAAACAGTTCATGTTTTTTTTCTTCATTAGCAATAAATCTCAGTTTGTCAGATAGCANCCCATTTTTTGTTTTGTTTGCAATATTTAGATATAAATCTCTACTTTCGATTTCGCTTTTTATTGCAACAAGTAAAAGTTCTTCTAAACCAAAACCATTTAAATTCATAACATCCCTCTTTAATCCAACAATCTTTTTTCTCCTTGTATTTTTTGAATATCATGAATATCCTGGGAAATTTCAAGACAGCCTAGATATTTTCCATCTTTATTTCTAACAGCAAAATATCTTATTAATATCTTGTGTTTCTCGGATTTATCGCCAATTGGTAAATCAATCCAAAACTCTGCTTTGTCTCTTTTTCCTGCTTTCATCTCAGAAATTATTTGCTCCACTTTTGAAAGACTCTTTTGTGGATGACATTTACGTACATCTCTTCCAACAGCACCAATTGGTCTTTTAAAAATTCTTGTTTCATGTTTATTCCATGCAAGAACCTTGTCATCTTTGTTTAAAACTGAAAATTCTATAGGCAAAGTTTCAAGTACTGCATCTAATTCCTCATAATCTAATTTACCTATCATTTTTTTATTACCTCCTTGTTTTCAATGTTTTTTATTTCGTCATTTTCAAATTTTCAGAATGCAAATTTAGATGATCTGTTTCTATTTCAACTAAAGATGAAAAAAATTCTTTTATGCGTGGCTCTGTTGCTTCATCTTTAAATTTTAAATATGATTTTATAGCTCTGTCTTCTCTTTCAAATCCTTCTTGAGTATTTTTTCTTGAATCTGTATTACATATTAGCTTTTCCAGTTCAGGTGCAGTTATTTTTAAGAATTTTGAAATAGCTGAAGCATGTTCACGTTCGACCTTCATCAATGATTTGAATTTTGCAAAACTATAAGAATCTCCTGCTTTGTCCGCGGCATTTTTTGCACAATCATAAAAAGCAGCATTATCTAACTCAAGTTTTAAAGCTGATTCAAGATTTTGTTTAGATATATTACTTAAATCTACGTTAAACTCATTAATATCCCAATCCTCAGCTTTCACAAAAAATCGTTGAGGTGCGCCACAAAACGGACATCTAGTTGGTGCATCAACTCCTATATAAGGATCGCCACATATTCTACATCTAAATACTTTTATTTTTTCCAAATAAATTCACCTCTTCCATGTTTTTATAATTATTTAACAAAAATATTTCTTCCTTTAGTTGGTGTTTTTTTAGGTATAAATATTTCAAGTATACCATCCTTTAAAACTGCCTCTGCTTTATCAGGGTTTACTTCATCAGTAAAAGACATTGTTCTACAAAGAGTCGAGTAACTTCTTTCACGTCTTATATAATTTTTATTTTCCTCTTTTATTTCTGATTTAACATTTCCGCAAATATTTATATTATTATTTGTTAAAGATATCTCAATATCTTTTTTATCAACACCTGGCATTTCAGCAACTATCTTGTATTCTTTACCGTTATCAATCAAATCTATAGATATCTGTTTCAAATCAGGTTCTGGCCATCTTTCGTATAAAAAATTACTTGGAACCATGGATCCCCAACGTCTACGCCATACAGGTCTCCAAGGATCATCCCAGAAAAATCTATCCATAGATTCCATTATATCAAATGGATTCCATATAACAGGAGTTGTTGTTTTTGTAGGTGATTTCTCAGTTTTTTTTGCTTTTATATCAATCTTTTTCTTTTTTTCTTTTACCATATTTTAATACCTCCTTTTAAAACTCAAATTTTTATTTATTAATATTTTTTACTAATGTTTCTCCAATTTTTTTTGTATTTTTTAAATCATTTTCGTTTGGTACATAGTTAATGTTTAAACTCTTTATTGGCAAATCCCAAGATAACTCTCTTAAAATTTTCTCTATTTCACCAACAGCTTGACCACCCCATCCATAAGAACCGAAAACAAATCCTATACGATTTCTAGGTTTTAGGCCTTTAAGATAAGTTAGAAAACCTCCCATTGTAGGAAGCATGGTATTATTCATAGTTGGTGAACCTAAAAGAATAAACTTTGATGAAAGAACATCAGTTATGATATCTGAAATATGTGTATTTTTTAGATTTCTAATTGTAACTTTGATGCCTGTTTCTTCCAATCCTTCATAAAGAGCGTAAGCAATTTTTTCTGTAGAACCCCACATCGAATCATAAACAATAAGTGCTTTATTTTCGGTTTCAAAATTTGCCCATTTTGAGTACTCCTTTAGAATATTTGATAAGTACTTTTTCCAAATAATACCATGACTTGGAGCAATCATATTTATATCCAATTTTGTAAGCATTTCTAGAGCTTTTTTTACTTGATCTCCATAAGGCATTACAATATTTGCATAATATTTCGCAGCATCTTGCTTTAGAATACCCCATTCTAATTCTTCATCAAATCTTTCACAAGAAGCTATATGCTGACCAAAAGCATCATTTGGAAGTAGTAGTTTATCATTGGGAATATAAGTAACCATTGAATCAGGCCAATGAACCATTGGTATATGAAAAAATGTAAGAATTTTTTTTCCAATATTAAGTGTATCACCAGAGTTAACAACTTTTAAATTTAATTCTTTTTTATAATGCAGATGTAAACCTTTTTCTCCACGAGTGGATGTTATTATCTTGGTATTTGGACAAAATTCAAGTAGTTTTGTAATAGAACCAGAGTGATCCATTTCAACATGATTTGATATAATGTAATCTATCTTAGAGGGATCAACAATTTCTTTAATTCTATTTAGCATTTCATTAAACAGATAATGTTTAACTGTATCAATAAGTGTGATTTTATTATCAATAATTAAATACGCATTATAAGTAGTCCCTTTAGGGGTATTGTATCCATGAAAACTCCTTAGATCCCAGTCTATTCCACCGACCCAGTAAATATCTGGTTTTATTTCAATTTTATTCAGTTCTATCACTCCTTATGAAAAGCGTCTTTGCTTGCTCCACAAACAGGACAAACCCATTCATCTGGTAAATCCTCAAATTTTGTTCCTGGTGCTATACCATTATCTGGATCTCCTTTTTCAGGATCATAAACATATCCACACACCTCACAAACATATTTGTCCATTTTTTTTACCTCCATATTTTTTTCAAATTTTTTATCAACTTCACTACTATATGTTGGTGCTGTTTTTGGTGAATAACCACCCTTTACTTTATGATAAAACTCATAAGTCAAGGGATTTTCTTCTGTTAATATTTCACCATCTTCTACATTACCTACAAATATTGTATGGGTACCAATATCAATTTTATCTATCAATTTAACCTCAAAATATGCCAAAGTATTATCCAAAATTATAGGTGTTTTTGTTTTTCCAAATTTATATTTTACATCAATAAATTTATTAATTTCTCTGCCAGATTTGAAACCAAATGTTCCTATAAATTTCATTGGAGTATTTTCTGATAGAATAGATACTGAAAAAACTTTACTTTTTTCAATAAATTCATGGGTAAGATTTTGTTTATTAATACTTACTGCTATTGTTTTTGGTTCTGCAGTTACTTGGAAAATCGCATTAGCAATTTGACCGTTTATATTATCCTTATTTTTAGAGCAAACTACATATAAACCATATGAAATTTTATGTAGGACTTTTGGATTCATTTTTTGACCTTTTTATCTTTTTTTAAACATTCTTTACAATAACCTTTAAAGTAACCATGAACTTCTATTACATGATGCCCTTGCTTTAATATTTTATTAATATTTGGGCAGGTAATTTCAATATCCACTATTTTACCACATTTTTTACAAAGGAAGTGATGATGCATTTTTTCCTTAATTTCATATCTTTGCTCCGAGCTAGATATTGTTAAATTTTGAACTAAGTTGTTTTTCTGTAAAGTTTCAAGCGCATTATATATTGTTGTTTTAGAAAGTGCAGGATTTTTTTTCTTTAATTCAGAAAATATCTCATCAGCTGTTGGATGTGTCATATGTGTATCTAGATATTTTAATATCTCTAGTCTTTGATGTGTTATTTTTAGATTATTATTTTTTAATAGTTCTACATATTTTTCCAAAGATTTCACCATTAGTTTTACAATAAATGTTAATTTGTAATCATTACAAATTAATAAATATTACAAAACTGTATTTAAAACTTTCGAATTTTTTCTTACAGATTAAAATAAATTAACAAGAACTATGCTCTATTGCGCTATTTGGACAAGCATTTACACAAGCGCAGCATTCAATGCACTCAGTTATGTTTTTCGCTATTGCTTTTCCATCTTTAACTTCAAACATCTCAACGGGACATGCTGTAACACATTCTCCTACACCTGTACATTTATCGTAATCAATTGTTATTATGATATTACCTTCTTTAAATTCTTTTTTCATTTAATCTAACCCCCATTTTTGTTGAGGTACGGTAAATAAATTAAACTATTTTAGATTTTCTTAAAAAAAAATTAAAAATTTTCCGATGATTTTTTGAATTATTATCTATTTCATATTAAGATTTGGGGAGATAATAAGGAGAGAAAAATTGATAAATATTACTGATGAGGGACTTGGTAAACTTATAGGATGGTTTGATCCAGACGAAAATCGCCAGTGGATCATGAAAAACAAATCAAAAGCATTTAACGATAAAAGAATGAATGAAAAAGAAGCAGTAAAAAAATTTGTTAAAGATAGAGATTTTATTGCTATGGGTGGTTTTGGTCATGTTCGTGTTTCTATGTCTATAATATATGAAATAATAAGACAAAAAAAACGTAATTTAACTATGGCTGGAAAAACTGCTGTTCATGACCTTGATCTTCTTGTCGGATCAGGTTGTGTAAATAATGTTGAAGTTGCTTATTCTTTTGGTCATGAACTAAGAGGTTTATCTCCTGCATCTAGAAGAGCTGTTGAGACAGGAAAATGCAAGATTACAGGTGAGATAAGTAATGCTGGTTATCAATGGCGGTTTCTTGCAGCTATGATGGGTTTATCATTTATACCAACTCGGGTTTTACTTGGTACAGATACTTTTAAACAAAGTTCAGCTAAAGTTATTGAAGACCCGTTTAGTAAAAAACCTATATGTCTTCTGCCAGCTTGTTACCCAGATATTGGAATAATACATGTTCCTAGATGTGATAAATATGGTAATGCACAAATAGATGGAATCATGGTAGAAGACTTTGAGTTATCACGTGCTGCAAGACGTGTAATTATAACAACTGAAAAAATTGTTGATAATAAAACAATTAGACAAGAACCTAACAAAACAGTTATACCTTTTTATTTAGTTGATGCAGTTGTAGAAGCTCCTTTTGGTGCTCATCCATGTCAGATGCCATATCTATATTTTTTTGATGAAAATCATATTAGTGAATGGTTATCAGTATCAAAAACTGATGAAGGAGTAGAAAATTATCTTAAAAAATATGTTTACTATGTTGATGATTTTAAACAATATTTAAAATTAATTGGAGGTCCAAAAAAAATAGAACAGCTTAAAAGAATAGAGCATCTAGAAGAACCAATGGTTGCACCATGGATAGAAAAGAAAGAAATATCTAGTAAAAAGAAAGAAAAATATTCTTCTACAGAAATGCTTGCATGTGTAGCATCAAATATTCTTGAAGATAAAAAATCTGTTTTTGTTGGAACAGGTCTTCCGATGATTGCTTCTATGCTTGCCCAGCGTACCCACGCTCCAAATTTACTTTTATTTTTTGAGGCAGGTAGTATAGGTCCAGAAATACCAGTACTTCCAATATCAGTTGGAGATTCAAGGACTTTTCATATGGCTATTGCAGCATCAAGTATGCATGATTCCATGTCAATGGCTCAAGCAGGTTATATAGATTATGGATTTCTTGGAGCAGCACAAATAGATATGTATGGAAATATAAACACAACAGTTATTGGACCGTACGAACATCCAAAAGTCAGGTTACCAGGTAGTGGTGGTGCCAATGATGTAGGAACATTAAGTAATAAAACAATTATAATAATGAGACAAGATAAATATCGATTTGTTAAAAAATTAGATTTTATTACGACACCTGGGTATTTAAACGGTTATGATTCACGAGAAAAAATTGGATTACCAAGGGATAGTGGCCCTTATAGAATTATAACACAACTTGGAGTATATGGATTTGATAAAGAATCTAAGAAAATGAAATTGATTTCTATTCATCCTGGAATTACAGTAGATCAAATAATAAATAACAGTAGTTTTGATATTTTAATTCCAGAGAAAATAGGGATTACTAAACCGCCTACAAAAAATGAATTAAAAATTTTAAAGGATATAGATCCTGCTGGAATGGTTATTGGAAAGTAAAACAATATGCTCTATTTTTAAGTTGAGATAGCTTTATTAATTACATTTATTGTTTAATTATTTTATATTTTTTCAATTTTGTTTTGTGTAATCTTTTCTAAACAAAACAATCCATAAATTTTTTAAAAAAAAATGGAATACTCTAAATACTGACTTTTAAAATTTTTAACGGCAAAAAACGAAAACATTTTTCAATTAAAAATCTATTACATCTATTAATAAGAGGGGTTTAAAAAAAATATTTTTTCGTCTTATGACGAAGAGGTGTAAGACATGACAAGAAGGGTTTGTATAGTAGGAGGAGCAACAACTCCATTTGATTATGGATCAACTGGTTTTGAAAGCATAGAAGGAGGAGCAGCAGAATGTATAAGAGAAACCAAACAAGATATTCCTAATTTCTCTTTAAGAGACTTAGACTTGATGATTTATTCTCATTTTTCTGTTCATTTTGGCCATCAACTTTCATCTGAGTGGATAATTCATGATCATCTTGGTTTGGTAGGACTACCACATTATCGTGTTGAAAACGGTGGAAACACAGGTGGATCTGCTTTGTATGCGGCTGCTCTTGCTGTTATGTCTGGTCATCATGATGTTGTTGGTATTATTGGTTGGGAAACTATGGATTCAGTTTCGCAATCCCAAGGTAGTGAGTTTATAGCAATGGCTTCAGATACAAGATATGAACTAATGGTTGGTGGAATCTATCCAATTTATTATGCAGCTATGGCAAATAAATGGATGAAAGATAACAAAGTCACAGAAGAAGACGTTGCATCCATTGCAGTGAAAAACAAAAATAATGCTATGGACAATCCTAAATCTCAGTGGTATAGAAACGAACATAGATATATTACAATTGATGATGTTATGAATTCTAAGTTGATTTCATACCCTTTAAAAAAATATGATTGTTGTCTTATGTCCCGTGGTGTTGCTTTTATTCTTGTTTGTTGTGAAGAATATGCAAAAAAAATTAATCCAGATGGTTATGTAACAATTGACGGCATGGGTCTATCTAGCTGTACTATTAGAGCTGGTGACAGATTAAACTATCCAAGTTGGAATGAACGATATGGTCCTGGTTACCCTGAAATGACTGAGTTTGGTGCTTGTAGAAATTCTGCAGAACAAGCATATAAAATGGCAGATATTAAAAATCCATTAAAAGAGATTGATTTTGGTGAAATACACGATGCATTTTCAACTTCTGAAGCACAAATTTACAAGGCTCTAGGTTTAGCCGGTACTGGAAATATTGCTCAGTTTATTAGAGATGAAAGTACTTTTATGCATGGCCAAATTCCAATGAACCCTGGTGGTGGACTGATTGGTTATGGACATCCTGTTGGTGCAACAGGAATTATGAGTACAATTGAATGTTTTTATCAATTATCGGGTTTGATTCCAAAAAAACATCTAAGTAAAACAACAGAAGTTCCAAACTCAGAATGCGGAATAGTAAACAGCCATGCGGGAACTGGAACAAGCATTTCAAATTTCATTTTAAGGAGGCATTAAAAATGACTCAGTTAATTGTTACTAATAATAAAAGGAAAAAATTTGCTTATGAACCGAATTTTACTGAAAAAAAAGAATATAGACCTGAGGATGTTAAAGAAACTGGACTAGCCTTTGTTGGTCATGAAATATCAGAAGATAAAACAAATATGAATCAATTCCTTCATTATGATCAATTATATACTATCAGACATGGATTGAATAGCCCATTTTTTATTGGATTACTTGAAGGAAAAATACTTGGTACGTGTTGTCCTAAATGTGGTGATATATGGGTACCAGTCAGAACTCATTGCTGGAATCTAGATTGTAATCTTGAAAAAACAGAGTGGGTCGAAATGCCACTTACGGCCAAAGTACATACGTGGACTATCGCCGGTTGGAGTGGAAGATCTTCTTTAAAAAGACTACCTATTATTTTGGTTTATGCAGTAATTGGTGATAGTAAAGTGGCAATTGCAAATGAGTTACATGGCATTAATCCATGGGATGTTGAATTTGGTATGCCTTTAAAAATAGTCTTTAAACCAAAAGAAGATAGGATTGGGGCAATAACAGATTTTCATTTTGAACCAGCTGAGGATTGGAAACCAACACCTATGAATTTAGAAAAAGAAAGGATAAAAAAACTGGTGGAACCAGTTTATAAATGGATAAAAACAATAAAATAAGGTCAAGATTTAAACACACATTTATATTTACCTTTTTTCAATGGAATATGTTTCAGGTAAGATACTGACAGAAAATGGTTTTATAAAAGGATACATGGGTTTTGAAAAAAATAAAATATCTGAATTTGGAAAAGGAAGTCCTGTAAAAAAGCCATTTTGTAAAGGTTTAATTGTTCCATCTTTTATTAATGCCCATACCCACATTGGTGATTCATTTATTAAAAAAAGAAAAATAAAACTCCCTAAAAATGTAGTAGAACTAGTTAAACCACCAAATGGATTAAAACATAAATTGTTAAGAGAAGCAAAAGAAGAAGATCTTATTGAAGGAATGAAGGACTCAATTGATGTTATGTTTAATTCTGGTATAACAAAATTTTGTGATTTTAGAGAAGGTGGATTAAAAGGTATATCAGAACTTAAAAAAGCCATGGTAAATAAAAAAGTATCAGCAATAATTTTATCCAGACCATCAGATTTAAAATATAATTCTAATGAAATTGACATTTTACTAAAAAATTCAGATGGTATTGGTTTAAGTAGTGTATCTGACTGGGATTTTTTTGAGATAAAGAAAATATCTAGTCATGTCAGAAAAAAAAATAAATTATTTGCAATTCATGCTAGTGAGATAATTAGAGAAAATATTGATGATATACTTGATTTAAAACCTGATTTTTTAGTTCATATGGTCAAAGCTACAGAACCAGATTTAATCCAAGTTAAGGATAACAATGTTCCAATAGTTTTATGTTTGCGCTCTAATGCATTTTATGGTTTAAAACCAAATGTTAAGTTGATGAGAAAAATTGGTATAAAATTATTGTTTGGTACAGACAACTCTATGTTGAATTTACCGGATATAATAGATGAAATAAAATTTGTAAAAAGTAAATATAAAGAATTTTCAATGGAAGAACTATTGAGTATAATAACATTTAGGGCGAGGAAAGCTTTAAATCTGGATTGCGACATTCTTGGTGCCAACTCCAAGGCTGACTTTGTTGTATTGAATGAAAAAAC
>JGI2172J19969_10000328_pt1 | contig 20142 bp, 14 predicted proteins | sample DeeMarSWOR230_32_FD_19969 | JGI IMG/M metagenome (IMG submission 19969)
TGAGGCCCACAAAGTCATGGACCTGATCGAGGAGCTGAAGTTGAAAGAGTGGGAAGCCGATAAAGCTCAAATGGAAGCTGTGAAAAAAATGTTTTCCATCGAGAAAAAATTGGACCCTGTCTCTGTGATGATGTGGATGCACATTTTTGGCGAACTCGGAACATTAGCCAACCATGCCGAGAACGCGGGTGACCGGATGAGAATGATGCTCCATGGCAGCTGAGTACTATCAGCTAACGGCTTCATTATTTATTCTTTTTCTTGGAATGATTATGGAGTATGGCGGAAATTAGGATTCTGAGCCGAGAATAGCGAATCCGTATGGATATTAATCTTTTTACCCTGATCCTTGTTATTTCTTTATTAGTAGCATTTTACAGTGCGGTCAATATCGGAGCCAATGATGTGGCTAACTCGATGGCCACTTCTGTGGCCTCTAAGGCATTGACCATCAAAAAAGCCGTGCTAGTCGCAGGAATTTGCGATATTACGGGAGCCATTTTGGTTGGAAGCCATGTGGCCAACACCATCCGAAAGGACCTTGTCGATCCCATCCAGTTCAGTGACAGGCCAACTCTTTTTGTCTTTGGAATGCTGGCTGCTATTTTGGGATCCGCTCTCTGGGTCAATATCGCTACCTATTTCAAGCTTCCTGTTTCGACCACTCATTCCATAATCGGGGGAGTGGTAGGCTTCGGGTTGGTCAGCGTGGGATTTGCCGGGATCAAGTGGAAAGTGGTTCTCTACGTGGTGTTAAGCTGGGTCATTTCTCCTGTATTTGGAGGTATCATTGCCTTCACTATCTTTTCCATCATTAAAAAATCAATCTTGAGTTCAGAAGATCCTATTGACCAAACACGAAAAATCGGTCCATTTTTTATCGGGATCGTTCTCTTTATACTCTCTCTTTCTGTGATCTTTAAGGGATTGAAAAATCTTCATCTAGACCTCCCTTTTCTTGAAGCCCTGTTCATATCTCTGGCCATTGGTGTTGCAGGATATTTCATCGGGAAGTTTCTTCTTCAACTATACAAAGAGAGAAAGGAAGACCCTTATTATCAGGTTGAGAAGATGGCCAATCCGCTTCAGGTTTTGTCAGCCAGCTTTCAGGCATTTTCTCATGGAGCGAACGACGTGGCCAATGCTATCGGCCCCGTAGCAGCCATTTGGGCTGTGCTTCAGACTCAGAAAGTGGAAATAGCAGTTGCGGTCCCGATTGAATTACTGGCTCTTGGAGGAGCAGGCCTTGCCTTCGGAGTGTACATGTGGGGCCACCGCGTTATGGAAACTGTTGGTGAACGGATCACTTCGATCACGCCAACCCGAGGCTTTTCGGCTGAATTCGGAACAGCTACCACTGTTCTCCTCTGCTCGCGCCTCGGAATGCCCGTGTCCACCACCCACGTGGCCGTGGGTAACATCATAGGCGTCGGACTGGCCCGGGGGATTTCTGCCATCAACCTGGACGTGATCAAGAAAATCATTTCGGCCTGGCTACTATCCCTCCCCGCTGCCGGCCTGTTCACGGTTGCGATCTATCTCATCCTCAAGTTAGTTTTTCTTTAGAAATCCGGCTGCTCTGAGTGAATTGTTCTAGAGATTTGGGCTTATAGTCCATTCCTTATCCCGGGAGTCCTCATACATCCAGGTTCGCTTGGGCGGAAAAGATTATAGAATTGATTCCCTTTATAAAAAAATCGTATACTCTATGACGGAATCGCAGGAACGAAAGGGCATATATATCGTATGAATAATTGGGATATGTGCCTTAACCAATTCTTCAAAAAGGAGGACCCATGTTAATCGTCACTACTCCAAGCATAGAGGGAAAGAAGATCGTCAAATACCTTGGCCTTGTTTCCGGTGAAGCTATCCTGGGTGCGAATATCTTCAAGGATTTCTTTGCGGGCATCAGGGACATCGTCGGCGGCAGGTCAGCGGCCTACGAGAAAGAGCTCCGCCAGGCCAAAGAAATTGCCATCGCAGAGATGAAAGAGCAGGCAGAGTCCATGGGCGGCAATGCCGTTATCGGTGTCGACCTGGATTATGAGACCATCAGCGTCGGCCAGGCTGGCGGGATGCTGATGGTGAGTGCCAACGGGACAGCGGTTGTCTACGAATAAGATCGAGGAGGGATGAATGAACAAGCATATTGATGTCATTTCCGTCTTGTGGATCGTCTCGGGAGCTTTGGGAATCCTTTTCGCCTTCCTTGTCTTCTGGTTTTTCTACGGTATTTCTTTTATTCCTGATATTGACTGGCAGGCATCTCAGATCTTAAGGATCGTCGGGACCTGGGGAGCCGGGATCATCGCCTTTTTTTCCATTCCCGAGATCATCGGAGGCATAGGACTAATCAAGAGGAAAGAATGGGGCCGGATCCTGGCTTTAGTCGTTTCTTTCTTTAATCTGGTCTGGTTTCCTCTGGGAACAGCGTTGGGCGTCTACTCCATCATCATCCTGCTCAATGATGAGTCGGTCAAGATATTCAACCCGCAGGTGAAATAGGGGGTAAGAAGATGAGAGGAGCATTGTCTTTTTTTCTCGCGGTTTTAGCCGGGGCCGGGATATTCCTGCTATTGATAACAGGATGCGCCTCAGAGGAGAAAGCTATGGATTCCATGATATCTGCCCTGAAGGGCAATAATATTGAACATTACGTCTTCACCAATGAACAACACAATCGATTCCTCGTCGTCCCCAAATTCGGGTCGAGGATTCTTGCGGTCTCGGTGGGCGGGGAGAACTTGTTCTGGACCCATCCTGATGTCTTGGCAGGCCAGGGCGGGCAGCGTTCCTGGGTAGCACCCGAGGGTGGGGCCAAAGGCTTCATCTTCAGGCCTGACTGGAAAGGAAACAGGGATTTTTCGATGCTGGACCCGGGAGACTACACGGTCATGTCTTACAGAGAGAATGAATTCCTGTCTCTGGCCAACACCTTCCAGACCACCTCCAACGACGGCCAGGAAAAATATGATTTGACCCTGACCAGGGAGGTGAGACTCGAGGAAGATCCGCTTCTCGATGATCCTGGATTTAAAGGATTGAAATACGATTACCTGGGGCTAGATTTCGTCCACAAGCTGAAGAACAATTCCGGAAAGACCCTTGACCGGATACAGGACCTCTGGTGCCTGGTCCAGATCCCCCCCAAAGGGACGATGATCGTTCCCGTGCATGATGTTCAGAAGGAGGCCTGGAGGACCAATTATTTTGAGCCTATTCCTGAAGAATTCGTGAAGGCCAATCCCGGTTCTTTCTCCTACTACATCCACGGCAGCCAGCGCTATAAGGTCGGGATTCGTCCCCAGTCAGCCAAGGGAGCGATCTGCTATCTCTCCAGGGCAAAAAGCGGGGATCATTATATGGTTTTCATGATTTTTCCTGTTCGGCCTGAAGGGCGGTATGCGGACAGGCCGAAAGAGGAACAGGAGACCAATGGAGATGCCATCCAGCTCTACAGCCATCTGGAGAAGAGCCCGCTCGCCTTTGGAGAGCTGGAATGCCATTCCTGGTCATTCGAACTTCCGCCCGGCGGGGAGGGATCCTTCCCTATCAAGACCTACATCTACAAAGGCTCTCTGGAAACCCTGCAAAAGATAGGGAACACGCTCATTTTTCCCCAGTTCGATAAAGCCTATCTGTTCAAGATGGATTAAAGGGCCCAATGAATTTTCTATTGATAAAGGATGATTTTTGCGCTATAATAATTCGTTAATTGGCGAAATGTAATAATAAGGGAGTGAACCATGAGGCAGCTTTTAAAGATATTTAAAGCCTTGAGCGATAAGAACAGGCTGCGCATCATGAAGATGCTGGAAGTCAAGGCGATGTGTGTCTGCGAGATAACTGCCGTCTTGAACCTGGCTCCCTCAACCGTTTCCAAGCATCTCAGCCTTCTTCACGATGCCGAGCTCATCGAAGACCGAAAAGAAGGGAAGTGGGTCAATTATTCCCTTCCCAAAGAGGCCCGAACTCCTGAAGCCAGTGAGATGCTGGGATTCCTCAGACGGTCGCTCGGGGATGCCCTGGAGGTTTTAGCCGATAAAGAAAAAACGATTGCGGCCGACAGAATGGAATTGTGCGGATTATCCATCAAGCCATCGGATTAAGGGAAGTCTGGCAACGATGAAAGACTGGAAGATACTGCTGATCCTGATAGCCGTTTTTCTGGCAGCATTCTGGCTGCCCGTAGAGAACGCCCGGTTCCAGAACGGCCTTATCGAGGGCTTTGCCCTTCTCAAGGAGTATGCCCGTGACCATGTCCTCCTCTGTCTTGTCCCCGCCTTTTTCATCGCCGGAGCCATCTCTGTCTTTATCAGCAAGGACGCGGTCATCAAATATCTCGGCGCTCAAGCCAAAAAAGTCCTTTCTTACGGAGTGGCTTCTGTTTCCGGGACGATCCTGGCTGTCTGCTCCTGCACGGTTCTTCCTCTTTTTTCCGGAATCTACACCCGGGGAGCGGGAATCGGGCCGGCTACAGCTTTCCTCTATTCCGGGCCGGCGATCAACATCCTGGCGATCATCCTGACTGCCAAGGTCCTGGGTTACAGGCTTGGTCTGGCCCGGGCGGTGGGAGCCGTGGTGTTTGCTGTGGTAATCGGGCTGCTGATGCACCTGATCTTCCGCAGGGAGGAGAAGGGGAGGCTGGCTGACCCGGTGTTTGATCAAGCTGAAAGGGATGAGAGGCAGAGGCCGCTGTGGAAGACCGCCCTTTATTTTGCCTCTATGATCGGATTCCTGGTTTTCATCAACTGGGGAAGCGCCGATAGTTCATTCCGTTTGTGGCAGATCATTTACCAAGCAAAATGGTTCATAGGAGGGGGGTTCCTGGCGGTTTTAGCCTGGATGATCTGGAGGTGGTTCAAGAGAGAGGAACGCCGGGAATGGATGGATTCGACCTGGTTTTTTGCCAGNCAGATCCTTCCNCTTCTTTTTGCAGGNGTNCTGATCTCGGGCTTTTTACTCGGGAGNCCGGGNCAGGAAGGGATCATNCCCTCGCGCTGGGTGGCCGGNCTGGTNGGGAACAATTCTCTGGGCGCCACTCTTTTNGCCTCGGTCGCCGGCGCCCTGATGTANTTTGCCACNCTGACNGAAGTCCCCATCCTGCAGAGCTTGATCGGTTCGGGAATGGGACCAGGACCGGCGCTGGCCCTTCTTTTAGCCGGGCCGGCTCTCTCTCTTCCCAACATGCTGGTCATCCGCAGCATCATCGGCACCAAAAAGACTCTGGTCTATATCGGGTTGGTGGTGGTGATGGCCACGGCGACCGGCCTTATCTACGGGAATCTTTTGAGTTAGGAAAAGGAGGAGAAATGGAAGTCAAGATTCTGGGAATGGGATGCTCCCGCTGTGAGGAGGTGCTGAAGAGGACCTTCAACGCCCTGGCAGAGCTCGACGTGGCCGCTGATGTTCAGAAGGTCAAGGATATCAAAGAGATCTCTTCCTACGGTGTGTTTTCCACTCCAGGGCTGGTCATCAACGGCAAAGTCAAAGCCCAGGGCCGCATCCCCTCAGTCATGGAGATCAAGACCTGGATCCAGGAAGAGACGAAGTAGTCTTTTCTATGGGGAGACGTAAGCACTAATCTTATTGAAGTTCCTGTGCTAGTCAGCCTGGTGAATGTGGCTTTGAGATTCGGAAAAAAATTATCCTGGAAAAAATAATAAGAAAAAAATATTGGAAGATAATTAAGATCCTCTTTTTTTCTGGGACATTCCGATCGGGGTCTGCTCCCGGAACCGAATTCATTGAAATCAGGTTTGAGGTGTTTGCTCCTGCGGTGGATTCTCAAGCCTTGAGGCTTTTGAGCAGGCGGTCACAGGTCAGAAGCGTGGCAAACCCGTAGGAGAGATTCTTGAGAGTTGCCAGATGAAAATCCTTGCTGACCGTTGATGTCCCGTCGGCAAGAAAGAACACCCTGTAATTCCTGACGAAAGCTTCTCTGGCCGTAGTCTCGCAGCAGAGATTGGTCATCACTCCTCCGACAACAACGTCCTCGATTCCCTGTTCTTTCAGCTTTGTCTCCAGCTCTGTGTCATAAAAAGCGCTGTAGGTTGCCTTGGGGATGACAGTGTCGTCCTCTCTCACCTCCAGTTCCGGGAGAAAGGAGGCGTCATCACTCCCTTTGATGATCAGGTCCGACCACCACTGCCCGAGAATGCCCGATTCCTCAGCAGATTCATGGCCGTGCTGGGTGAAAAAGAGCGGCACTCCTGCTTGGCGAGCCGCCTGGATTATTCTGTTGAGGTTGTCCAGGATAGGGTCGATGATTCCCCGGAAATATTCCTGAAGGTCGATGAGGAGAATGCCGGTCTTTTCTTTTTGCGGCATCCAGTGATGCGTGTTTAAGTCCTGAATAATCTTTTCGTTGTCTATCAAGGCCTGGCTCCTTATTTCAGTTGGGTGTATTTTAACTCCTCATCCTGGAGAAAGAAAGAGCCGATGCCAGCGAAATGAGTCTATCCGCTTCGGGTATTGGAGGGGATGAGATGAAGAAAAAGCGGACAGATGGGTTGCGGGAAGAGGAAGACAGCGGTTACTTGCCGGGCTGGAGCAGGATGATGCACTCTGCAACGGATTCGACCTTGGCTCTCGAGAAATAGACAGGAAAATACTCACCTTTGGCCCACATCTCGAAAAGGTCGGCATAATGCGGGTCATCGGGATTCCCGGATTGTCCGGGACTGTTGGTTCCCAGGGAGTTATCCCAGCGGCTCAAATCAGCGATGATCCGGAAGGAGGCTCCCGATGTCTGGTTATAGCCGCCGGAGGTGTTATTCACCGTGGTGCTGTTACCTCCTCTGGGCAGAGGTCCGACATCGAGCTTTTTCCTGAGTTCATCCTGAACCACACCGCTGAGCGGGTGACGGATATGGATATGATGGAAATCCGGCTGCCCGTACTGCCATTTCCCCATATCCGGTCCCAGGCGCTCCGCGAGGTCAGACAGACCCTGCTCGAGGCATTTGACCAGAAGAGCATCCCTGCCGGATAGAGGATCGGACCCAAAATGCTCATCCGGAGCGAGAAGAAAATCGATCATCTTCCGCAGTGAACGGGAGGGAAAGGCTCTCCGTGCTTCCTGGGGAAGGTAGAGGTCCCAGACGTTTCTCGAGAGACGATCCACCCAGCTAGAGTATATCGCTGCCTCGACCGAATCCTTGTCCAGGATATAGTCCCANGCCAGAAGCATGTCCAGAGCTTTCTGGGCTCTGGCGTCAGCCGAGCGGAGGCCACGNAGAAGCGGCACCAGTGCCCGGGCAGGGAGGGAAAGATAGTCCTGCTGGAGGTNCTTCATGTCCTTCATGGTCAGTCTTTTCTTAGAGCTGAGAAATTCCTGAATGCGGAGATACCGGCAGGGATCTGACCACTGAAGCCCGAGAAGATGAGGATAGCCTTGGGGCACGTTATACTGATTAGCGGTGGCAAAAAAGCCCTGTTCCGGATTCAAGACATGGGGGAGCTCCTTTATCGGCAGGTATCCTGTCCACTCGAAGCGGCCGTCTCCGGGAACGGGAAGAAGACCGTTCCAGCCCTTCCGCAGAGGCGTGATTCCCACAGCCTGCCACCCGATGTTGCCCTGGACATCGGCCCAGACCATGTTTTCCGAGGGAGTCTGGGAATAAGCGCAGGCTTCCCTGAATTCCTGCCATGTTTTGGCCTGGTCCATTCTCAAGCTGGCCAGGTACGGGGCTCCGCCGATCTCAAGCCAGGCTGCCCGGAGGGCATAGGCCTTGTGGTTCTTGTGGTCCTCGTGGAGGACCGGGCCATGGCGGGTGTATTTGAGCTCGACATCGACAGGGGAGCGGCCCTTGACCCGGATTGCTTCCCGGACTATGCTCATCTCCTCCCATTTCCCCTGATAGAGATACTGGTTGGGGTTGGACGGGTTTGTCTCATAGACGTAGATATCCTCCTGGTCTATGGCAAATATTGTCAGACCCCAGGCCCCGTACTCATTATGGCCGATGGAGACGCCCGGCAAGGCAGGCTCCCCGCCGCCGACCACGTTCCAACCGGGTGCGGCCAGATGGACCCAGTACCTGAGCGAGGGGATCTGCTGACTGCGGTGAGGATCGTTGGCTATAAGCGGCCGCCCGCTGGCGGTGAGCTTCCCGCTGACCACCCAGTTGTTGCTCCCGGTGGCGATGTTCTGGCGGAACGGCTCTGCTCCAGAAAGAAATATCTTTCCTGGGGAAAGGAAATGAGGATTCGTTCCGCAAGAAGGATCAACGATATCCTCCGGCGCAAACCTGACCCGTGACCGGGAGGCAGAGTAGAACTCCAGGATGTCTCTGTTAACCAGGGAAAGGTCAACTCCCTGCTCCGCGCGGAGAGAGGCGCCGCTGGGCTCAAGCTGGAGCAGTTCAGCTGTCCTCTCTGGACCCAGGAGGAGGACTGCTCGAGCCATGGAAATTTCAGAGCCGGCGTTGCGGAAGAGCCCGTTATGACGGGAGACCACCACTTCCGGAGTCCAGTGCCCGGGCTTGAGGCCCAGGAGGCGAAACTCGAGAGGCAGGAGGCCGGGATTCTTTTGGGTCAGGTCGATATAGGCGTTGATTCCCCTGACAAAGGAGGTGATGATCTCCGCACCCTGCGGGTGATAATGGTTCATTTCTTCTTTGATATCCACCCGGGCTTTAAGAAGGCGGGCTCCGATATCCCTGGGCAACGCCTTGGATCCCAGAATCTCCGCCAGTGTTCCTGTTGCCTGTCGCCGCCAGACCTCCAGCTGGAAAAGCCTGTCTTTGGCCACGTTGAACCCCTGGGCAAAGAAAAGGTCCTTTTGATTCCGGGCATAGATATGCGAGATCCCCCACCGGTCCTTGATGATTTCAACAGGTTTCGTAAGCCCCGGTATGTCAAGTACATCTTTCTGGGTTTTTATCCCGGAAAGGAGGGGCATATTCGTCAGGCAGAATAGAAAAAAAGCGCAGAAGAAAACAGGTAACGATGATTTGTGTTTTGTTTTGGTCATGGCTGGCCCTCCCAGGGTCACATATGAGTCCTTTTTACCACGGTTTAGCAAAACGTTCCAGTCAAAATGAGAAGAGAGTTGCTTCGCTGGGCTTATACAGGACTTGGACTTTCAGGGGATAGCGAATATTCTCTTATTATTTTTTTTAAAAAAGATGAAACCTTTTTTCGAGAAACTGGTCTATATAGCTAGAATATATTCAAGTAACTGGAATAAAGGACAAAAAATGAAAGAACTGACTAAATCGGAGGAAATGCTGTTGCTGGCCATTTTGTGCCTTAAAGATAATGCCTATGGCGTGGCCATCAAACGCAAACTTCTGGAAACATCGGGTAAAACCTTTGCCTACGGGACGCTCTATTTTATACTGGAGCAGCTCACCAATAAAGGCTTTGTAGAAAGATTGAAAGGCCTTCCCACACCAGAACGAGGCGGTCGAAGCAAGACCTATTATCACCTTACAAAGAAGGGCAAAGCAGCCCTCAGTCGAGCTTTTGAAATGCAGCAAAAGATGTGGAAAGGATATATAGATTTAGTTTCGGAGCATAAAGCCACCGAATGAAGAGAACACACCCTCTGCGATTGGCCGAACGGATTATCAGTCTGCTTTCGGCTCCTCAAAATAAAAGTGATTTCCTCGGAGATTTAGAGGAGGAATTTCGATATAGAATGGCAGAAAAAGGCCGTAGGAGAGCGGACATTTGGTATATCGCACAGATTTTTTCACCTCTGCCACATTTACTGCTTTTAAGTTTAAAATGGAGGGCCATAATGTTAAAAAACTACCTGAAGATTACAATAAGAAAGATCAGAAAATATAAGGCATATTCGCTCATCAACATAACTGGGCTGGCTATCGGCATGGCATGCTGCATCCTGATCGTGCTTTTTATCCGGGATGAGCAGAGCTATGATAAATATCACCAAGATCTCGACCGGCTTTACCGTGTCACCATGCACTACAAAGGGAACTGGGAGGTTAATTTTGCCTATGTGGGGCCGGCGGTAGGTCCGACCCTGAAGCGTGATTTTCCCCAGGTGGAGCAGGCAGCACGATTGCAACGGATTCATTATCCTGTGGTCACGCAGGGGCAAAAAATTTTTTATGAGAACCGCGTCTTTTGGGCAGAAAACGAGATCTTTAAAATCTTGACGTTCACATTCCTGGAAGGCGAGTCTGCTTCGGCGCTTGTTCGTCCCTACACCTTGGCGATCTCAAAAAATATGGCGAAAAAATATTTCGGTTCTGAGAGTCCGATCGGGAAGATTCTGAAGATCAACGAAGACCGCTTTGAGGTCACTTCGGTTTTTGAAGATTATCCTGAAAACACGCATTTAAAATGCGACCTGCTGGTTTCCTTTAAAACCATCGAAAATGCCGACACGGCATCTAGCTGGGGCTGGACTAACTTTTACACCTATATCAAACTTGCGCCCAATATCGATGTTGCAGCCTTCAGAAAGCAGATATTACGCCTGGAAGATCTTTACAGGGGCAGCGAAAGAAGCGGCGATAACTCCTATTTTCTGCAGGATGTAAAAAGGATCCACATCTTTTCCCATCTGGCGGGAGAGGCCGAGCCCCCTGGAAATCCCACCACTATCTTTGTCACGGCTACGATAGGATTTTTGATTCTTATTATTGCCTGTATCAACTTCATGAACCTGACCACAGCCCGGTTCTCAACGCGGGCTAATGAGGTGGGAATACGCAAAGTAGTGGGTGCACGCAGAAAGCAGCTGATCGTTCAGTTCCTGGGTGAGTCAATACTGATGTCGTTCCTGTCGTTTTGTGCCGCCCTTGTGATTGCTGGAGCAACCCTGCCCCTGCTGAATGAAATTGCCGGGAAAAAATTCACAATAAACATTTTTTTTCAGCCCGGGATTCTAGTGATAGCGATTCTGATAATATTTTTCGTTGGATTTGCAGCCGGGGGTTATCCTGCCTTTTTCCTGTCCGCCTTCAGACCGGCCAGCATTCTGAAGAGCTCTGCAAAAATCGGGAAAAAAGGCACAGCATTAAGGAAAGTACTGGTAGTGAGCCAATTTGCCGTCTCGGCCTTTTTGTTGATTGGGACTATGGTCATTTTTCAGCAGATACACTTCATGAAAAATGCCTCCCTGGGATTTTCAAAGGAGCAGAAGCTGGTGCTGCCGGTTAAAAACGCCTATTTAAGGGAACTTGATTTTGAACTATTTAAAGCAGAATTTTTAAAATTTCCCCAGATCAAGGGTGGGACCGTCTCCTCTCATGTTCCCGGGCGGGGGGCAGCGGGATGGGCCACCACTCTTGTAGGCCGCGAGGACGAAACCGGACAGCCCATGAATTACTGGTTTGTGGATTTTGATTTTATATCTCAATATGAGATTAAACTACTTGCCGGCCGCACTTTTAAAAAAGAGATTGGCAGTGACAGGGATAGCGCTTTTCTTGTCAACGAGAGTGTGGTAAAAGCCTTTGGCCTGAGATCTCCCGAGGAGGCGATTGGACAGAAGATTGAAGTCGGCAATGGCCGCAAGGGTGAAATCATCGGAGTGGTGAAAGATTTTCATTATGCCGGGCTGCAATATGAAATAAGCCCGCTGCTGATGACATTTGGGCCGGAAAAGGGGACCGGTCGGTTCAATCCCACCGGATCACTCACATTGACTGTTACCACTGATAGGTTGGAAGAGACTCTCACTCAGGTGAAACAAAAATGGCTCGAATTCCACCCGGATATCCCTTACTCTTTCTATTTTATCGATGATTTATTCGACATGAAATACCGGTCGGAAGCCAAGGCTCGGAAGATTTTCAGCATATTCTCCTGCTTAGGGCTTTTTATTTCCTGTTTGGGGCTTTTTGGGCTGGCCTTGTTTGTGGTGGAACAGAAAACAAAAGAGATCGGTATCAGGAAGATACTCGGGGCTTCGGTCTCCGGAATCGCCTTGATGTTGTCCAAGGAATTCACAAAGTGGGTAGTGATTGGTAATGCCGTCGCTTGGCCAATTGCCTATTTTGTTATGAATCGATGGCTTCAAAATTTCGCCTACCGGACTTCCATGGGCTTATGGATTTTCATCCTATCCGCTCTCTTTGTTCTATTCCTTGCCCTAAGCACAGTTTCTTTCCAGGCCTTCAAATCCGCAACAGCCAATCCGGTGGATTCGCTACGGTATGAATAGAATTGTGTCTAGTCTGCTGCCGTTCGTATTAAATGCATAGATACAGTTGTTAAAAGGAAATGATTTGGTCAATTTTCCTGGTTTTCAAAAGGTACAGACGATAATAAAAAATAATCTCCTTTTTATCAAATAAAGGCTTCTTCTTAATGGGATTCAGTGTTTCCTCCCGCTTGTTATGAATGACCCTGAATGTGCTTGCGATTGTTATTCACACCGATCGAGATTGTCACTGAATTTTTATCATTTCGCCGTGAGACATTGCATACTCACGTTCAAAATCTATCTGTTCCTTCAGTTTTTCCGCTCGAAATCTGTGGACAGGATCATGACTGTGACGCAGAAGGATATCCTTGATGGCCTCAGCCAGCGTAAAATTGCGTGCTTGGATGGCTGCCTCTGCAAAATTCAACAGTCTATTGATATACATGTCTACTGCCTTGGGTACTTTTTCAATATGGTTCAGGAGACTGTGGAGCTGAGATTCCTGTCCACATGGAATAGGGATTCCGCCTCTCCGGACGTATAAAGAAGTAAACGCTCGGGTTACATAGAGATACTGCACCTCGTAGATCTCAGGATAAGCTTTGGCTAAGTTTTCTAACAGACGCTGCCTTTCTATTGTGTCTTCTATGGACAAGGCTTCCGAGACAGCTGTGCGAATATCAGGCTGGAGGAGCAGTGACTCCACAATTTGCTGGTCTTCACTCGGCTCTCCGTCATCAAAGGAGGCGAGTTCTTCAAACGTGGCAAAGAGTGCAGGCCAGTCCTTCAGTTCCATCAGGATGGTGGCGCGCGCTTTGAGGATCTTAATGTGTTCAAATTCTGCGAGGTCCTCCCTGTTGGCCAGGCCATTCAGCAGCACCAGGGCTTTTTCGGGATGATTCAAGTTTTGCAAACACAGAGCGGCCTGATAGCCCCATCGAACCTCATTGCTTGTCTCAAACAGGTTTTTATAAAGGCCATAGGCTTTATCGTAGTGCCTTCGAGTCCAGAGCCGCCGGGCTCTCTTTTCTATATCAGGATTCCGCTCTCCCAATTTGGGGCAGCATTCTTTGCTGTAGGCTCCCCAATATGCGGCCTCGAAATAATTACCGGCACGCACCCTGGTCTCGACATCCACCTCCAAATTCTCGAGAAATTGTTTCCACTCGATATCTAACTGAGAGATATCTTTTCCGAACACACGCTCGTAATCCGGGCTTTTCTGGAATTCCCGGAATTTGTCCATTCCATAGGTGTAAATCAGGAAGCCTATAAAGGAAGCAGCCGAGTCATAGGCGATCGTCTCTTCTACCTTCCAGAATCCTAACGTTGACATGAAGTCAACGGCTGACGGGAGCTTGCCTGATTTCAAGGCACCTGCATGATACCTGTGTGCTTCAGGGAGCCAGACTAACTCCTCTTGGTAAGCCTGGGCCAGTCCTTCCACGATTCCGCGGTTAAACCACACGGTGAACTTTGGGTGGAAGCCAGCCTGATGGAGAGCGTGCACCAGTTCATGATAGAAGGTATTGAGAGTTGCCGTGGAATAGACGATACAGATCATATTGATCGAGGCGTGAGCTGAACCAATTCCTGTTAGACGTTTCAAATGGCTGTAGTTCTCAAAAAGGTAGACGTTCACAGGTTTCTTGGGGGATGTGTTCCAATGAGAGGACAAGCGTTGCCAGTACCATTCCGCATCGCTGGCGATGGCCCTGATGCTATCCTCCGCGTATCCTCCCGGAGCATAGAAAAACTTGAAGTGCTCTGTTCTGTGGATTTCCGGAAGCTCGCTGCGAAGAGCAGCACGGCCCCAGCCCAATCCGATGTAACTGCCTAAAAATATCGCTGAGGCTAAAACAAAAACACTGGCGAGGAGAGCCTTGCGACGGAAATGCTGCAGTTCTTTCTGGTAATTTTCATCTCCGCCGAGCCATTTTCGACCGAAGCGCCACAATCCCAAATGCCAGAGGCAGTAAGCGAGAAGGACTATGAACATGCGCTGGTAGAAATGAATCTCCGGAATATCCATCCCGACACGCTGGTCAAATGCCAGGGGATCGCCGACGATGAAATTGACGCCGCGCGCACCTTTAATGAACTGCGTAAGGTCCTGGGCCAAAGATAAGAGAATGATCAGCAATACCAGCCCCGTGGACTTGAGCCAGCCCCAGCCGCGCATGCCGACCAGAATGCCTCCGACTCCAGCCCAGGCTGCCACCGGGAGCCAGGTGACCAAAAAAAAGGGGACTCCCCTGTGGAATAAACAGCCCCAGGAAACAACGTTGGCGATGTACATCACTCCGAGTGTGAGCAGGCCCATGACCGCGATTCCAGTCATCATCACCTGCAATGCTCCGCGCATATGCTCGACGGGCGATAGGCCTCGGTATCTCTTGATCACCTTTTTTGCTGTCCATCGGGCCAGAAAAAATAGCCCAATGCCGGTCATTAGGGCGTACAGCTGGGTGAATTCATGGGTGAGGATATGCAGGGGAGTTGTCAACTGGCCTATCAGGGGAAACGCAACACCGACCACTGCACACGAGACAAGAACGACCCACCAGTGGGAGGGGATGGCTTTTATTCCGCCGTGTTTGATCTGTCTCAATCTCTCTTGTATTCCGATGCTGTTCCAGAGTTTTATGAAAGTTGGAAATTTGGTTTTAGGCTTGGAAGTGTTCTTTTTTGTCACGGGATTATTATCCATCGTTCACCCTTATGTGGCCTTATTATAGGGAAAGTATGGTGTCGAAGCAAAACAATTTGTTTTTGTTTGTTATTGAAAGGCGAAGATATTATAATTTGAACTCTTTTTAGAAAATAATTGGCTGTTGCTCTGAGATAATCGTATCGAGGCTCATCCAAGGAGAAATAGAGAAAAATGAAGAAATTATTCGCTTTTATCGTCAGTCTTTTTTTGTCAGTTTCTTCTCCAGCTCTATCCAGCACGAAAGGCTATCTTTTCGTCATAGGCGGGGGCTCCCGGTCGGAGAGCATGATGAAAAGATTTGTCGAGCTGTCCAAAAGATTCAACAGCGGGAAGATCATTGTCTTTCCCATGGCCAGCAGTGTCCCTGCCGAGGTCGGTCCCGAGCAGGCAGAGCAGCTCAGGCAGCTCGGAGCAGAAAATGTGGAATGTCATATTCTGACCAGGGAGCAGGCTCTGAAGGAAGAAAGCGCTGCCGTCCTGAATGATGCCGGAGGAGTGTTTTTTTCCGGCGGGGTTCAGTCTCGGTTGACCGCTGTTCTCATCGATACGCCCGTTCATAAAAAGCTCCTNCAACTCTACACAGAGGGAGCCGTGATCGGCGGCACCAGCGCTGGGGCAGCGGTGATGAGCGAGGTCATGATCACCGGGGATGAAAAGAGAGAAGCCGAGGAGGGTCATGCGTTCGAGACCCTGCAAGCCGATAATGTCGTCACCATACGGGGTTTCGGGTTTATCCAGGGAGCCATAATCGATCAGCATTTTGTTAGGCGCAAGAGACATAACCGTCTCATCAGCCTTGTCGCGGAGAATCCCAAGCTTCTTGGAATCGGAATCGACGAGTCGACGGCCATCATAGTCGGTCCGGATAATACATTCGAGGTCGTCGGAGAGCGGAATGTCATCGTCTTCGATGCCTCCCGGGCTAAGGTAAAGATCGGTCCTTCGCAGACGATAAGCGGGTCAAACATGATTATGCATATCCTCCAGAACGGAGACAGGTTCGACCTGAAGACAAGGAAGGTCTTAAGCCAATACAAATGAGAAAGGTCAGGCTTCCTCATACCCTTGTTTTGATCTACGCCATGGTGGTTTTGACCGTCATCGCCACCTGGATCGTTCCCGGAGGCGAGTATGAGAGAATCGAGAAGGACGGCCGGACCATCCCTGTCGCGGATTCCTTTCATCTTGTCGAACGCCAGCCCCAAGGGATCGGAGCCCTCTTCATTTCTCCGGTCAAGGGGTTCATAGAAGCCTCCTACATAATCGTCTTCATCTTTGTCGTGGGCGGCGCTTTTGCTGTCATCCAGAAGACCGGAGCCATCACCGCCTTCATCCATAACCTGGCTCTGAAATTCGGCGAGAGCAAGGCGCTGCGGGTGTTGCTGATTCCTGTGACCATGGTCATTTTCTCCTTGGGCGGAGCGATCTTCGGGATGTGCGAAGAGACGATGCCCTTCGTTCTCATCTTCGTTCCCCTGGCGCTCTCCCTGGGCTATGACACCATCGTCGGCGTCTCCATTCCCTTTATCGGGGCGGCTGCCGGTTTTGCCGGAGCTTTTTTCAACCCGTTCACAGTGGGCATCGCTCAGGGGATTGCCGGTCTTCCCCTCTACTCCGGCATGGGCTACCGGGTCATCATCTGGGTCGTGGGCACGGCAGTGGCCGTCTTCATCGTCATGCGCTATGCCTCGCGGGTGCTGAGGAATCCCAAGAACAGCTTCACCTACGAAGAAGACCTGGAAAAGAAAAAAAGCCTGGACCTGGATATCGCCAACCAGGAGGAGGTCAAGCTCAGCGGAGCTCACAAACGGGTGCTTATTCTTTTTCTTTTGGGGATGGCGCTGCTTGTCTTCGGGATTCTCCGCTACAAGTGGTACATCAACGAGATTGCCGGACTTTTTCTGGCCTTAGGCATCCTGTCCGGGATTGTCGGCAGGCTCCGCTCGGAAGAGCTGGCCAGGTCCTTTGTCGACGGAGCCAAAGACATGATCAACGCGGCCCTGATCATCGGCTGTGCCCGGGCGATCCTGGTGGTAGCCATGGACGGCAAGATTCTCGACACAACTCTCTATTACATGGCTAAGGCGATATCGAATTTTCATCCGATCATCTCCTCCCAGCTGATGTTCATCTGCCAGTGCATCATCAATTTCTTTGTCCACTCGGGAACAGCCCAGGCGGCTTTGACCATGCCCATCATGGCCCCGCTCGGAGACCTGGTGGGGATCACCCGGCAGACCACGGTCTTTGCCTTCCAACTGGCGGAATACATCAACCCGGTTCTGCCTACCTCGGGAGTGACCATGGGAGTCCTGGGTCTGGCCAGGCTGAGATGGGAGAAATGGGCGAGATGGCTCATCCCGCTTCTCATCATCTGGGTGATCTTCGGTTTCCTCTCCCTCATCCCGCCTGTTTTGATGCGCTGGGGCCCGGCTTGAACCGATTTCTTAGATCATTTTACGGTTTCTTTCTCAATTTTTTCAGCTGAGTCAACCCTTTTTCATGAGGCCAGACACCAGAATCACTAAATAAAATCATCCTAAATTGACAAGATTGGGATTAAACAGGATATTTAAGACGAACCATACACAGGGTGAAAGTTTAAATTTAAACAGAAAAATAAAGCTGAATTTCAAGGCCTAAGTGATTTGGGCAATATTATTTCAGTCTATGCTTGGCTGGGACTCGAGTCCTAAACTTTTAAATAGGACTCAAGTCCTATTGATTCCTCCCTGATTTAAACTTAAATTCAATATTGAATAGATAGAGATACATCAATATTTGGGATTGATTGATTGACGTCGATCCCGGTATGGATTTGAAATTATTTGACTGCAGTAAACATTTAATGATCAAATACGTATAGAAATAGAAAGGACAAGTGGCGTATAATCATCAGTTTCATAAAATAGCCAAGTCGGAACGCTTTTCACCGCTTCGAATTTTTTTCTCAGACTTTGAATTCATTTCTGTTTTGGCTGGGTATCGGGTGGACCTTACAGGCCGCGTGAGAGAGGCTTCTCGCTTTTAGGATTCAAACCCTGGATTGGAAAGTGCAGGTCAAAGTGTACATGGGTCAATCCTGAATAAGTAAGCTTTATTTAAGCGTTTGGATATTATGCTCTATAGTATTAAAGAGCGATTGAATAGTTAAAGATGCAGGTTTCCAATAGAGAGCTGTGATTATTTTTCGTAAGGAGGAGGATTAAATGACTCAATTCAAAGCAAGACGCCTCACGTTCATCACTGGTTTGATTATGCTTATGACTCTTTTTGGGTTTGCAGCTCCGGCCATCCAGGAAACACAGGAAAGGCCACAGAAGAAAGAGAGTAAAGAGGGTGCCCATTATACGGTCAGCAAGGCCACCTCGGAGATAAAAGTGGACGGAGTGCTGGATGAGAACGCTTGGGAGGATGCGGTCGTCATCAAACTCCTCTATGAGTGGCTTCCCGGTGATAATATCCCGACTCCGGTGGATACAGACTGTATGGTTACCTTCGATACGAAACATCTGTATGTCGGGTTCCGCTGTTACGACCCGGAACCAGCCAAGATCCGGGCTCATCTGATGGACAGGGACTCTATAGATACCTTTATCCAGGATGACCATGTCACCTTTATGTTTGACACCTTTAACGCCGAACGGAGGGGATTCCAGTTCAGGGTCAACCCGCTCGGTGTCCAGGCAGACGCGGTCCTGGCTGAGGCGGAAGGATATGAGGATTTTTCCTGGGATCTCATCTGGAAATCAAAGGGAAAAATAACAGATTGGGGCTATTCTGTTGAGGTCGCCATCCCCTTCAATCAGCTCCGGTTTCCGAAGTCTTCTGAAGCCCAGACCTGGGGTTTCAGCGCTGAGCGTTCCTATCCGCGCTCTGTCCGCCACAGGATAACTTCTCACAAGCGAAGGCGGGATGTGCTCTGTATTCTCTGCCAGTTCAACAAGCTCATCGGCTTCCAGGGAATGTCAACGGGCTTGAACATCGAGATTGACCCGACCCTGACCGCCAGCCGGACCGATGCAAGAGACCCCTTCCCGTCAGCATCGCTGCAGGCCGGTGATGAAGAGGTCGACCCGGGGATAACAGTCCGCTGGGGAATCACTCCCAACCTGATCCTCAACGCTACGGCCAATCCTGACTTCTCTCAGGTCGAGGCGGACGTGGCCCAGCTCGAAGTCAACACTCGCTTTGCCCTTTTCTATCCTGAAAAAAGACCCTTCTTTCTTGAGGGGGCGGACTTCTTCCTGACGCCGGTTCAGGCGGTATTCACCCGGACCGTGGCCGACCCGATGGGAGGATTCAAATTCACGGGAAAGGCCGGGAAGAACGTGTTCGGCATCTTCGGAGCTTATGACAGGATCAACAACCTGACTTTTCCCTCCAACCAGGGTTCCTGGCCGGGCACTGAAGATGAGGAGGTGATGAGCGGAGTGTTCCGTTTCCGGCGGGATGTGGGAAGGGGTTCTCAGGTCGGGGTCCTCTACACGGGCCGGATGACAGACGGCTATTACAATCATGTCGGCGGGTTTGACGGCTATATCCGGCTCTCCAGGACAAAGGACTTCCGTTTCCAGTACCTCCATTCCGAGACGGATTACGCGGATGCCACGGCTCTGGCCAACGGACAGAGGACCGGCGATTTCGGCGGTGATGCGATCCATGCTGAGTTCCTGCATATGGGGAGGCATTGGATTTACCAGGCTATCTACAGGGACAGGAATCCCACCTTCCGGGCTGACTACGGTTTCGTTCCCCGGGTGGACATCCGAACCGGTGAAGGTTTTATCGGCCGCCAGATTTATGGAAGAAGAGGAGATTGGTTCACCCGGCTCCTTTTTGCTGTCAGTGGCGACGCCACCTATGACCATGACGGCACTCTGACCGACCAGTCTGTCTCACTGCAGGCACAGTATCAGGGGCCTCTGCAGTCAGTTGTCGCCTTCGTTTATGGACAGGCTAAGCAGCGCTACATGAATGTGCTTTATGATTTAGAGCAGATTACCTGGGTATTCGAGGTCAAACCGGCCGGTGGTATGCACTTCAGTCTTGTCACTCAATTCGGGGACAGTGTGGATTACACAAATGCCAGGAGAGCCGATTCTTTGGTGCTTTCTCCTTTTGCCGAAATCGGCCTGGGCCGGCATGTCAACCTCAACCTCAGGCACACCTACCAGCGGCTTAACCTGGGAGTGAACAAGATATTCGAGGCCAACCTGTCCCAGTTAAGGCTGATTTTTAATTTCAACGTCCGCATGTTCGTTCGAGCCATCGTTCAGTATTACGATGTGACCAGAAA
>JGI2172J19969_10000329_pt1 | contig 20134 bp, 19 predicted proteins | sample DeeMarSWOR230_32_FD_19969 | JGI IMG/M metagenome (IMG submission 19969)
GTTTTTAGTGAGAAGCAGTTGCTGATTGATCCTGACTTCCTTGTGAAGCCGAAAAGCATTCCTGATGTCATTCTTCTAACCCATGAGCATGATGATCATTATAACCGTGAAAAGTGTGTAAAGCTGTTTAGTGAAGTGATGCTTTACGCTCCTAAAACGGCTTTGAACAAGTTTCGTCTTAAGGGTTTCGCTGTAAAAGCTGGAGATAAGATCGATGGAATCAAGGTTTTAGAAAGCCATTGTTGGGGATCAAAAGAGAGTGTCAGTTACTTCTATAAGGGTTTATTGCACGCAGGCGATTCGTCCTGGTTTCCTGATGTAAAAGGTGTGAATATAGTGTTCAGTGCGTGCTTCCCTGATTATTACCAGGATTATGTGAATGCTTTCAAGAGGCTGAAACCTGGCACTGTGATTCCCTTTCACTACGATGTTATGAAAGGCATGGATAAAGCAAAGGGACTAAAGGAAAAGTTGAACGGTGAAGGAATAGACTGCAAATTAATGCAGATTGGAGAAAGCATTGAAACCTGATTGGCTGCTATCATATAAGCGTGTAATTTACCTTTCTCACGCGCGTTCTTAGACGTTTCATCACTCTTCTAACCATATGCCTAACCAAACCACACAAATCCTTCGAAATAGTGTGCGATTTGAAAAAGCTTAAAGAAGCCATTATGCTTTAGTTTCTAATTCTCAATGGTGAAAATCTTGGGAAGGCATAATCATCCATATATTCCAAATTCTCAACCTGAAATCAAACAAGAAATGATGCNGGAAATAGGCATAAGAAATATAGATGATTTATATGTGGATGTTCCAGAGAAGTATCGTACACGAAAACCGTTAAATCTTCCAGAGGCGTTCTCAGAGTTTGAGGTNAAAAAGCATGTGGAGGCTTTGCTTTCAAAGAATAGACCATGTAGTGAGATGCCTGTTTTCTTGGGTGCTGGTTGTTGGCCCCATTATATTCCTGCAGCAGTAAAAGAGATTATTCAACGCAGTGAACTGCTTACTTCTTATACACCTTATCAGCCTGAAATCTCTCAAGGCATGCTTCAAGCTCTTTTTGAATATCAAAGCATGATTTGCGAGTTAACAAGCATGGAAGTTGCTAATTGTTCTTTGTATGATTGGGCTTCCGCCTTGGGTGAGGCAGCCCGCATGGCAGTCCGACTAACAAGGCGAAATGAAATTCTGGTTCCTACGATTATTCATCCGGAAAGAATGGCGACCTTACAAGTCTATGCCAAACCAGCTGGAGTCACAGTCAAACAGGTGGCCTACAATAAAGAAACAGGGCAAATCAGCCTTGAAGACTTGGAGAACAAGATTTCAAACAAAACTGCCGCAGTCTACATTGAAAACCCATCCTACTTAGGGTTTATTGAAACACAAGTTGATGAAATAAGTAGGAACGCACATATGCATGGAGCGCTTTTCCTCGTGGGTGTTGACCCAACATCGCTTGGGATTTTGAAGCCTCCAGGAGATTATGATGCGGATATCGTGGTTGGTGAGGCACAGCCTCTTGGGATTCCAATGAATTTTGGCGGACCTCTTTCAGGAATTTTTACTTGTCGTGACGATTTGAGTTTAGTTAGACAAATGCCTGGACGCATAGTCGGGATGACAACGACGAAGGATGGCAGTGAGCAAGGTTTTTGCATGGCTCTGCAAACTCGTGAACAGCATATCAGACGTGAAAAGGCAACATCAAACATTTGCACAAACGAGGCTTTGTGTGCTGTAGCGTCGGCTGTATATATGGCTCTGCTTGGACCAGAAGGACTGCGAGAACTTGGTGAAGCAATAATGTATAAAGCAAATTATGCTATTCATCGGCTTTCGAAGATAGATGGAGTCATAACTCCAGTTTTCAAATCATCCCACTTTAAGGAATTCACGGTCAACTTTGATAGGGCTGACTTGAGCGTTAAGGAGATGCATGAAAGGTTATTAGCGTGTAGAATTCACGGCGGCAAAGATATTTCAGCGGAGTTTCCAGAACTTGGTGGAACCGCCCTTTATTGTGTGACTGAAATTCATTCTGAAGAGGAAATTGAGCGTCTAGTTGAGGCTTTAGAAGAGATTTTGGTTAGGGGGTAGAGTAGGCACGTTCAAACAGGCAGACTGGAATGAGCCGCTGATTTTCAATCTCGGAAGGAAGGGGCGGAGGGGACATGTTCCTCCGAAAGCTGAGAAAACAATCAAGGAAACCGTTGGTGACGTGAATGTACTTATTCCGAAGAATATGCGACGTAAGAATCAGTTTAGGATTCCACATCTTTCTGAGGTCGAGGTTGTAAGGCATTTCACACGTTTGTCCCAAATGAATTATGGTGTCGATTCAGGGTTGTATCCTCTTGGAAGCTGTACAATGAAGTACAACCCAAAAATAAACGAGCAACTTGCAAATTTACCATCCCTGAATATGGTGCATCCATATCAGAATGAAAGCACTATACAAGGAATACTGGAAATTCTTTACAGACTTGAACGATGGCTTGCTGAGATCACCGGCACTTATGAGGTTTGTCTGCAGCCTGCTGCAGGCGCTCACGGCGAATTTTTGGGTACACTGCTTATGCATGTGTATCATAGTGTGAATGGAGAAATTGAGAATAGAAAAGAAATTATTGTTCCAGATTCAGCTCATGGAACTAATCCTGCAAGCGCAGCTATGGCTGGATTCGATGTTGTGGTTGTTCCATCAGATGAGGACGGTTGCGTGAGTATTAAGGCGTTGAAGGCAGCCGTTTCTGAACATACAGCAGGTTTGATGCTTACAAATCCTAACACTCTTGGGATTTTTGAGAAAAACATCCAAGAAATATCTAATGTCATTCATGAAGCAGGCGGACTACTCTACTATGACGGAGCAAACTTGAACGCCATACTTGGCAAAGTCAGACCTGGAGACATGGGCTTCGACATAGTCCACATGAACATCCACAAAACCTTCAGCACACCCCACGGGGGAGGAGGACCGGGAGCAGGTCCAGTTGGTGTTTCCAAAAAATTAGCAAGATTCCTGCCTGTTCCACGCATAGTTTTTGATGAGGAATATTATCGCTTAGATTATGATCGACCGCATAGTGTTGGCAAAGTACGGTGTTTCTATGGAAATGTGGCTGTTTTGTTGAAAGCTTATGCTTATGTTTTGAGTTTGGGTTTTGAAGGATTGAAGGAAGCAGCGGAGATATCTGTATTAAATGCAAACTATTTAGCTAAAAAGCTTGAAGGAATTAGGGGTCTGACGCTTCCTTATGGTCGTGAAAAACCTAGGAAGCACGAGTGTGTTTTCAGCGCCAAGTCTTTAAAGAGTGAAACGGGAATTTCAGCTTTAAATCTGGCTAAACGCTTGCTTGATTATGGATTGCATGCACCAACTGTTTATTTTCCGCTTATTGTTGAGGAAGCGTTGATGATCGAGCCTACGGAAACCTTTGAGAAGGAAGAGCTTGACCGCTTCGTTGATGCTATGAAGAAAATTTGTGAAGAAGCCTACACTAATCATGAAGCTGTGTTGGAAGCACCGTATAATACTGCCGTTTCAAGGTTAGATGAGGTGAAGGCTTCACATCCTAAGACTATGGCTTTGAGTTGGCGTATGCTCGTGCGTGTCAAACACAGAAAAAAATAGGTAACCCTGCAAGATCACTGCGATGTTATCATAGGTTTACCGGGAGTGTGCACTCGCGTTGCGTGTGACGAGCAGGCCATTGTGCATGGTAAAAGACAGTTTCTAAAGCTTCAAACTGATGACCAAAAACCTTAGGCACAAACATTGGAGACATCTCCCGAAGGCTCCCCCATTTTTGGCTTCTTCGCAATATTCCTGCTTGCTTACTTACATTCTGATTTCTTTTTCTAGCCAAGGGATTTTCCTTTCTCTGTGCCTCCAGAAGATTGCAGTGAATATGTGATGAAAAGCTAGCCCTCTCCATTTTCCATATCTCTTATTGAACTCGTCTATAATCTCATCCCTAGGAACCAGCTTCTTACGGAACATCACTCTTGAGAGTATTTTTTGTTCCCAAAACTTATCTTTCAAGTCAAAAGTGTCATATCTTCTCAAGTATCCGCCAAGAATGATTTGGGCTGTCGCCGGTCCCACTCCATAAAGTTTCATCAGCTCTTGTTTCGCGTCTCCAGTATTCATTTTCCTCAATTTCAACTCATCTATTTCTCCGCGGGTAAACGCTTCTGACACGCGTTTAATCATTTTGGCTCTGTAGCCAACTTTCAAAGCTCTCAACTCTTCTTCATCAACGTTGTTCAAGTCTTGTGGATTCCAATAGGCAGACAATTCCTTGCCGTCGAATTTCAGTTTTGAACCATAAGCATTGAATAAGTTGTTCATCATTTGAATGGTTCTTTTGACTGTGGCATTCTGCAGAACTATTGAGATTATCAGGAGTTCGTAGAGGGAATTCGCACAATTGGACCTCATTCCTTTCCAACGTTTGAACACTGATTTGAGAAACGTGTCATTCTTGAATTCCTCGATGAATTCTGAAATATCCTCGTTGAACCCATATCTCCAGTTTAGTTTTTCCACAACACTTTCAATCATGTTAGGAGCAAGTTTGACCTTCGAATAGACTTTCAGTCTGATTCTAGGCTCATTGATTCCTCCTCTGTTTTCCATTTTTAATCCAAAGAGCCTTCTATCTAAATTCAGAGTTTGCCACATCACGTTTGGTTGCCATTCAAAGTCAGGTGTCGGAAAATAGTGGGGCACGTATACTGTACCATCAAAGTTGAAGGGCGGAAATGGTTGAATGACAATCTGTGCAGATTTCATTTGGTTACTCCTCTTTTGATTACATTTGGGTCTTCTTAGTTTTGTGGTTCTTATGATACATCATTTTTCAATCTATTGGAAAGCCTAGCTCATTTTCTGGAATGCCCTGAGTCTTTCTGTGTTCTATGGCTTCTTTCCGTGTACTCTTATCCTTCTTGTCAAACTTGAATTGCTTGTCAGTGTAAACTATAATTATCCTATCGTCTTTCCAGAAATGGGCATACCAGCCTCGTAAGATAAAAGGTTGCAAAGCATCGATTTCTTCTCTCTTCCCCCCTCTGTGAGATGGATATCAACGAGACCTTCTTTAGTTATCTTTAGGGTAACATGTTGGGATGCTTTGACACCATATTTCTTGTATATGATCTTGGTGTCGCTATCGGCTTTGCCGCCTATTATCGCAAGCATTCTCGACTTTCCCTCTCCGGGTAAGATCCACTTCTTTATTCTGCTGAGCTTTTCCTGACCTGACGTAAAATCACTTCTCCCTTTTCATAAAGGTGCGCTAAAGGAAAGTTTGCAACATTTCCCAGTGGAGATATTTCTCGCAAAATCCCTTTTTTTCTACAAGGTGAATACGGACGCCCTACCAAAAACTTCAGAACGAATCTTCGCTTGCAACTACGGATCTATGTCAACCTGTTTCCAAAGAGTGAAGAAAAGAGTTGCTCGAAATCTGCAGAACCCAAGAATTCTAAAGATCACCTTCACCACCTTCCGGCATTGGGGAGCAACAATGATCTCCACCACACCAGAGACATCTTACTAGTGAAAAAGCTACTGGGCCATAAAAGGATAAACAACATCCTGAAGTGCACTCAACTGATTGATTTCAAAAATGATGAATATGATGTTGCCACAGCAACAACCGTAGAAGAAGCAAAAAAGATCGTGGCCACAGGCTTCGACTACGTAACAGAAGTCACATTAGAATCTTCAGAAAGCCAAACCTATATGTCCCTTAAAAGATGTATTCACCAAAACGGAAAAGTATTCACCAAAAACCTTAAGTGCATGGCGATGTTATCTGTGTTGTTAACATATGTTAGGTGTTGAATCAGGTTGGCTGTCGAAGGTTTTTCTGGGAGAAGACAACCAGTAGATGTGAAGATAGGTGAGTTAAATCCGCGTTCCAAGGCTGTAAACGTCATAGCAAAAGCGGTTTCCAAAAGTGAAGTTAGAGATGTTTCCTCTAGACGGGATGGTGAATCACATCAAGTGTGCGACGCATTAGTAGGCGACGAAACCGGGTGCGTTTACTTAACTCTATGGGATGACGCTATTGAAAAGGTGAACGAAGGGGACACTGTCAGTATAAATAATGGTTATGTAACCTTGTTCAGAGGCAACATGCGCTTGAACGTTGGCAGATACGGTACATTAGAGATTGCGGAAAAACCCTTAGAAGTTGAAGTAAACACGGAAAACAACATGTCAAACAAAGAGTATGAGCAGCGTAGAAGACCGTACGACAGAGGAAGAAGAGGCGGATACAGAAATAGATACTGATTGGCTGTTCTCCAGTTTTTCCACAAGATAACCGTTGTTTCCAAAGGTTTCATCAGTGAAAATTTGGTTTTCAGCAACATATCATAGCGCATGCTTTGTAGCAGATCGTATTGTATCAATACATTACTTTCGACCAAAAGTCATCACAACTTTTAAAACCTAAACACTCAGACAATAACATCTTATACTGTTCAAAGGAGAATAGATAATATGACAGGTTTGCATGAAGAGAGAAAACCAACAGTGGAAGATTTACTGGCTAAGGCTAAGAAACCAGGGCAGCTGGCTCCGCCATTGCACAGGTTTTATGAAGGAAAAGTTCAGGTGATGCCTAAATGCGCTGTAACAAGCCCTAAAGACTTCGCGATATGGTATACGCCCGGCGTGGCTGCACCATGTAGAGAAATTCAAGCTGACCCAGATAAATCCTTCGAACTCACGAACCGTTGGAACTATGTGGCAGTGGTATCAGATGGCACCCGCGTTCTAGGCTTAGGAGATATAGGTCCTGAAGCAGCTATGCCAGTAATGGAGGGAAAAGCCTTACTATTCAAATATCTAGGTGGAGTTGACGCCTTCCCAATATGCCTGAAAACCAAAGATCCAGAAGAGATAATCCACACATGCGAACTACTTGAACCATCCTTTGGAGGAATAAATCTAGAAGATATAGCCAAACCAAAATGCTTCGATGTATTAGAAAAAACAAGAGAACGCCTACAAATCCCAGTTTGGCATGACGACCAACAAGGAACAGCCACCGTAATATTGGCAGGTTTGATAAACGCTTTCAAGTTAGTCGGAAAAAACCCAAAAGAAAGCTTAATAACTTTAGTTGGTGTTGGTGGAGCAAATACAAGAACAGCCTATGTTCTAATGAGATGGGGAATAAAACCAGGCAATATGATACTTGTAGACTCGAAGGGTATACTGCATCCAGGTAGAACAGATATAGCAGAAGAATCGAATCAATGGAAATATGATCTAGCTCAAAAAACAAATGCTGAAGGAAGAACAGGCGATATGTCAGAAGCATTCAAAGATATAGACGCTGTGGTAGCAGCATCTAAACCAGTGCCAGGTGTAATAAAGAAAGAATGGGTCACCACAATGGCAGATGATGCTATAGTCTTTGCCTGTGCAAATCCGATTCCAGAAATATGGCCATGGGAGGCAAAGGATGCTGGAGCTCGTATTGTAGCGACTGGAAGAAGCGACTTCCCAAACCAAGTTAACAATAGTCTAGGTTTTCCAGCAATCTTTCGCGGTGTCTTGGATGTTAGGGCAAGAACCGTTACAGACGATATGTGTATATCAGCAGCCCACGAACTAGCGAAATTTGCAGAAGAAAGAGAGATAAATGACACTGACATCCTGCCCAGAATGGAGGAATGGGAGGTCTATCCACGTGAAGCAGTGGCATGCGCACTGAAATCCATCGAGCAAGGTGTGGCAAGAGTAAAACTAAGTAGACAGGAACTGCATGAAAGGGCTGTGTCAATAATAAAAAATGCTAGAGAGTCCCTTAACCTATTAATGAAGAAAGGGATCATAATGCAGCCGCCATCAGAAAGAGAACTACTGAAGAAACAAGCCTAATCAGATGACGAATAACCAGAAAAATGCTAAATTTCCACGTTTTTTACTAGAAAAATGCAGAAAATTATTTAAACCCTCACGTGGAACAATAAATGGAGTTAGGAGAAAGATAATATGCGTTTAGATTATGCTCTTTACACGATAGCAATAACATTTTTCATATTGACTGCAGTAGCTGCTTTTATACTAAAAGATGCAGCGTCTGAAAGAGATTTGTCGATCATAGCGACAACTGTTTTTGGGCTTCTATTCGTTGGGCTAGGCTATTCTCAAAGACCAAAAACCATAACAATTGAAGCGTCACCAGTCTCGACTCCATCGACAACAATTGAGGAAGAAGCTGAACTCACTGTCACAGCACTTACAGGGATTAAAGGCATAGGTGAGAAGCGGAAGGAACAACTTAATGCTATAGGCATCAACAGCCTGCAGGAGTTAGCCAAGGCTTCACCTGAAGACTTAGCTGCCATATTGAAGATTTCCCCGAAAATCACTGGAAAATGGGTTGAAGACGCAAAAGAAATCGCCTAGGAACATTAGAAAGCTTCCGGCTAGATGAGGTTTCAGATCTGCAAACCTAGGGTTTTTATTTTATATTTGTTAGGTCTTCTTAGAACACGTATAGACTCGATTTTCTTTTACTGATGGACATGAGTTTGCGAATCATGTCATTCATAATAATCCAATACTATCCAAATTCCCTGATCAATTTGTGAGATGATTCACAACGTTCTATTCTTGCGAATGATCATACAGTATTACATTTGGGAGCTTTGATCGTACTGANANNCTTCTGTGTTTCAGCAGGTTTTCTACAGGTCAAGATTTCNCCTCCGATTAACGGTTGAACATCATTTTTTGGAGTTTCTGTTTGAATAGATGGAACCGTTAAGATTTAAATGGATGAGACATGTTAGAAAGTGGTTTGGAGATAAAATATGCTGAAAGGACAAATCGGTAAAATCTGGTTTTCTAGAATATTTGAGGATGAAGACTTAGCTGAAGCTATCCAGAAGAGGACTGAAGAAAGCGGAGTGAAAGCAGGTTTTTTCATGTTGATTGGAAGTTTGAAGAAGGCTGTTATAGGGTATTATAGTGAAAGACGATATAATTCTATACAATTGGCTGGTCCTTTGGAAATTGCTTCCTGTACGGGGAATGTGTCAGTTGACAAGAGTGGTGAGATACTGATTCACTCTCACATCGTTGTCGCTAACGAGAAAGGGGAAGCCTTTGGAGGGCATTTAATGAAAGATTCCTTTGTCGGCGCAACTGCAGAACTGGTGATAGTTGAAGCGGCTGGGGTGAACTTGGAAAGAATTTTTGACGAAAAGAAAAAGTTAAACTTATGGAGGTTATGTTAGAGTTTTTTCTAGAAGTATTCCATGAGCATTATGATAATAGTTATGGAGCTTTCCAATCTTCTTGTATCCGGATTTTTCATAGAGGCTTAATGCTTCAATATTATCCTCTCGTACCTCTAAACGGCATATATTGACATTCTTGTCTTTGAATGCTTTTTCTATGTTTTGTAGTAGACTGAGCCCTATCCCTCTTCGACGATGTGTAGGTAAAACGTCTATTGTCAGTATGTGTCCCCTTCTTGCTTTTTTCTTAGGTATTATGCCTATGACGAAGCCCACAATTTCGCCTTTCACTCTCGAAACTAAACATATAGCATCGGAATTGGTTAAAAGATGGGTTATTTGTTGTTTTGTGAACGCTGTTCTTTGAAAACATTGCTTCTCGATCTCAAATAGCTTGTCTAAATCTTTGATTGAAGCTTTTTCTATTGTCACTGGCATTTTACGGAGGCATCCATATTTATTTGAGGAAAAATGGAATTTAGGTTTTCTTGGTTTCTGACATGAGTTTTTCACTGTTGAAGCTTGAAGTTGTTACAGTCTTTATTCCAAGCCACTGTAGGACCACGAAACCTATGAAAAATCTAAGCCACATGGTCAGAATTCTTATCAGAATTGTTGCAGTCGCGCATATTGTTATACGTATATCTACGGGAATCTCTGTCAGAAGGGCTGCGTACAGTGTTGGCATTGTTAATTCTGGTAGTCCTGCCTCAAATGGGACACCTAAGGGAATGCTTCTTATGGCAACGATTATTGAGCTTGTAACGATTATCACACTCCAACGAATCGAAAATCCCATAGACAAGAATACCAGATAGATTACTGCTACACTGCAGAACCATGAAAAAAAGGATAGGCATAATGATGTAATGAGTGTTTTCGGGGCATGCCCAAACTCTTTCATGGAATTGTGGAATGTCTCTGCAGCTTTAACGATTTTTCTTCTAACATTATCTAGTTTCCATCTTCCCCGACTTATATACCTCACAAGCCTTATCACGATGTCAATGATTTGCAGTGTCCATCTCTCCTTAATGCATAAGAGTATCAGTAATACCAGAAAGATTGTTGTTACAATGATTAGAAACAATGTCAGGTTAAGTACAATGCCTCCAATCTGTTTTTGGAGAAGCAAAACAATCATTCCTGTAAGCAGGCTTGCTATAGTCATTCCGGTACCCATGAGTCTGTGGGCAACTAGAGAGGCGACTACTTTTCCACTTGTTCCATTTTGTTCTCTTGTGATCAAGTATATCCTTGAGATTTCTCCACTTATGGATTCAGCTGGGATCACTATGTCCATAAAAATCCCATACCAAACGTAGAGAAAAGATTTCACCACGGTAAGTTTCACAGAAAGAAAGTTAAGTAGACAACGCCATGAAAGGGTGAATAAGAAGGTTTCAAGGATGAGAGCGATGACTGCCAAAGAATAGATGGTGAGGTCTACACTTTGGATGATGGCAACCATCTTGGGAATATCTACGTTGAAGATGTAAAGGTATAGGAGGAATGCCAGTAGACCTACTGCTGGTAAGAGTAGAGTTTTCCATGTGATTTGGAATTTCCTTGAAACCAAGTATGCTTGCACCTGATAGAGAAAGCAAAGGGTTTTGATATGACTAATATATTTTACTTGTTTTTCGTTCTAATGGAACTTCGTTCTTTATCTTAAGATTTAACTAAGACTGGATGTGTAGTGTTGAATGGGGGTCGTTGGTTGAAGTTGAGAAGCATTCACTTTCTTCTGACTTACAGGTGCGATTTGGAGTGTGATCATTGTTTTGTTTGGGGTAATCCGAAGGCTAGAGGCGTATTCACGCTTAGACAGATAAAGAGTATACTGGTGGAAGCGAAGAAGCTGGGAACTGTGGATTGTATTTCATTGGAGGGTGGTGAGCCCTTTCTGTATTATCCGATTATGATCAGGGCTGTGGAAGAGGCTGTGAGAGTTGGCTTTCATGTGGATGTTCTTTCAAATTGTTTCTGGGCTAGTTGTCCTGAAGATGCTAAGGTCTGGCTTCTCCCAATGGCTGAGGCAGGAAATGTCGAATTGACCTTAAGTAGTGACCTTTATCATGGTAAGAGTTGGCAGATTAAAGAGGTCCAAAATGCTGTGAAGGCTGCAAATGGCTTAAACATGAAAGCTGGGATACTTTCTATTAAGTATCCGAATGCGGATACTCCTTGTCAGAGCGAGATTGAAGGGGCGAAAGTAGGGTTATATGAGCTAATGTACAAAGGAAGAGCTGTGTCCAAATTAGCGGAGGAAGCAGACAAAATTTTCTGGCGTGGATTTAAAGATTGCCCCTATGAAGATTTTGTTAACCAGGAAAGAGTTCATATTGACCCTCTAGGGTACGTTCATGTTTGTCAAGGTATTGCTATTGGGAATGCTTGGCAGAAGCCTTTCTCAAAAATCATTGAAGAATATAATCCTTGTGAAAATCCGATTCTTGAACCTTTAATTCATGGTGGTCCAGCTGCTTTGGTTGAAAAGTTCGGTTTGTCCCATGATGAGGGTTATGCTGACGCGTGCCATTTATGTTATACTGCACGCTGTCTGCTACGAAAGGAATATCCTAACATATTATGTCCCGATGAGATGTATGGAGAATTTAAATATTAACTTCAAGATGAATGATGAAAGTTATAAAGGATAGTCTCAATTTCAAGGGTCAGGTAATGTTATGTTATCAAGGGATGAAGCTCTCAGTTTGGTTAAGAAGAATGTTTTGAAGAGAAATGTTGTTTTTCATATGATTGCCGTTGAAGCCATTATGAGAGAGTTGGCGAAGCATTTTGGGGAAGATGAGGATTCTTGGGGTCTGATTGGCCTGTTGCATGATATTGATTATGAGAAGATAGAGGATGCATGGGAGAAGCATGGTGTCTTAGCTGAGGAGATCTTAGCAGGTTTAGTTTCTGATGAATCTATCAGAGCCATAAAAGCTCATAATTTTGAGCGTACAGATGTCGTTCCAGAGAGTAGGATGGAGAAGGCTTTAATTTGTAGTGATGCTATTTCTGGCTTGTTGGTTGCTTGTGCTTTGGTAATGCCTTCGAAGAAGCTAGCTGAAGTGAAAGGAAAGACTGTTAGAAAGAAGTTCAAGGCTAAAGACTTTGCTAAAGGAGTTGATAGAGCGAAAATTCTCTTCTGCGAGAAGATTGGTGTTCCGAAAGAGAAGTTTTTTGAGATTGCTTTGGAAGGATTGAAAAAGTATTCTGCAGACATAGGCCTATAGCATGCCTGCAATATACGTTTACCCATGGCTTTGTAAAAGACTTAATGCGCAAGAAAACTGGAGAATTGTCAAATTCTTCTTGAATAGATTAAACATGCACCTTATTCGATTTCCATTGAAATATTTGCGCATGCGCGCTCCCTACCCATTATTGAAACATCAAAATTCCTTTCTAACACTAATCTATTTCTAGGTTAGATCTAGACATTAGAAGATTTCGGAGTGAGTGAAACATGAAAATGAAAATTTTGGGTTCTGGACAAGATGACGGTATTCCTCATACCGGTTGTTACTGTGATGTTTGTAGAAGAGCGAGACAATATCCAGAATATAGAAGATTAGGTCCTTCTGCGGCTATTATCAATGAGAAAGAAAGTTTCTGCTACTTAATTGATGCCTCTCCAGATTTTAAATATCAGTTAGATATGGTTCGAGAGCTTATTCGTAATATTAGAAGGGGAGGAGTGCTTCCTATAAATGGAATTTTGTTAACGCATGGCCATTTTGGTCATGTTGCTGGATTGTGGCATCTTGGGAAGGAAGCAGTAGATGAAAAAGAGTTGCCTGTTTTTACTACTCAAGAGATGAAACAGTTTCTATGTGAGAATTATCCTTTCAGTCTTCTTGTTCAGAGGAGAAACATCAAAATTGAAGTAATTCAATCGAAGAAGGATTTTGAATTGGATGGGATCAAATTCATGCCGATTGAAGTTCCACATAGAAATGAAGTAGGCGATACTGTCGCATACATCATAAAATCACGGAAAACAATATTGTACTTGCCAGACATAGACAAGTGGACAAGCAGTATTATCGAAGAGATCAACAATTGTGACATTGCATTCATAGATGGTACATTCTACTCAAAGAAAGAAATGCCTCGATTCAGAGAAGTTCCTCATCCGCCAATACAGGAGACAATTAATCTTCTTGAAGATGTTGACACCGAAATTTACTTCATCCACATCAATCACACAAACCCGCTGAACAAAAAAGGTAGAGAGAGAAAAAACATCGAACGTAAAGGCTTCAAGATTGGCCATGATGGCATAGTAGTAGAAATATAGCGTACACCGCTTTAATTGTTCCTTAACATGCCTGCAAGGGTGAGAAAGAACGAAGCAACAAGCAAGGATTCTACAGAAAACCTAAAGCCGTCACTCCACTGGACATGTTTCTAAGAGGGCAGAAGAGTCAGTACGGTGTTTACATTCCAACTTGTTAATGTAGCATCGTCTTCTTTTAGTCACGAATAGTTTGTGTTCTTGTTCTATAGGCAGTTTAGAGTTCCATCTTGTAGGTTTTACTGAGTATGGTTTTGAGATATTTATGGTGTTTCTTTTCGTCTTCTGCAAAATGGTCAAGCAGTAATTTTAGTGCTTCATCACTCGTCCTTTTTGCTTCTTCCTCAATTTGATGTAGCATTGTTTCTTCAGCCTTTATATGTTCTCCTAGTTCCTTTTTCACAGCTCGTTTATCGGCATCGATATGAATTGAGTAATCCCAAAATGATTTCGGCGAGTCTATAACCTTTAGTATTTCTCCTAAGATTTCAGCATGCTTCTTAGTATCTAGTTGCATCTCATGTAGCAAGAGCTTTGCTGCCACGCTATCGACACGTTGTTCCAGCGTACGAAGTTTTTCCGCTTGCTCCTTCTCCAACTTCATTTGTGCTTTGATCATACGTGCGAGTTCCTTATCATTCTTCATAATTTTCATTCCTCTCTTAAGTGCGGATAGTTATGTAGAGGATACAGTAAAAAGTTTTCTTCAGTCTTATCATTTTTCCATTCATCCTGCACATGTTGAGCAAAAGCAACTAAAACTATCTAAACATGCCGCTATTCAAAATGCAGGTTTAGATTTCCCAAGTTTTTTGTCTAAACATGCTTTTACGAGACCGTAGTATTCTGGGTCTGGTTTTCCTGGGCGATTTTTAAATTCTCCGTGGAACTGTGAAGCGAAGAAGAAAAAGTGGTCCGGGAGTTCTAAGGTTTCCATTCTTCTTCCATCTGAGCTTTTCCCTGAAAACACTAAGCCTTTCTTCTCCATTTTCTCTAGATAGTCCAAGTTAACTTCAAATCTGTGGCGGTGGCGTTCATAGATTTCTGGGTTCTTATAAAGTGTGGATGCAATTGTGTTTGGTTTCACTATTATTTTGTGAGAACCTAAACGCATTGTAGCCCCTTTGTATTCTACTCCTCTTTGCTCAGGCATCAAATCAATGACGGAATGAGGCGAGTCTGGATCGATTTCTGTGCTATTTGCTTTTTTTAAACCACAAACGTGACGTGCGAATTCTATCACTGCTAGTTGAAAGCCATAGCATATTCCGAGAAACGGTATGTTGTTTTCCCTTGCAAATTTAATTGCCATAATTTTTCCTTCTGTGCCTCTTGGACCAAAACCGTATGGTACAAATACTGCGTCAAAGTTTCCGAGGTTTTCAACTTCCTTTGGATCTTGTTCGAACCTTTCTGCTTTCATGTAATGAATGGTAACTTTTGTTTTGCAAGTTGCTCCGGCAATTCGTAATGCTTCATTCATGCTTACATAGCTGTCTTCTAATCCCGCATACTTTCCCACTAAAGCAATCTTTATTTCATGTTCTGGATTTAGTATGGCGTTTACGAATCCTTTCCACTTCTTATATTCAGGTTTTTCATCCGAGAATCCTAGTCTTCTGCAGACATACTCTCCCATCCCCTGCTTGTCCAAGATGAGCGGAACCTGATAAATTGATTGGACATTGTAGGAGCAGAAGACAGCGTTTTCAGGTATAGTTCCAAACAAAGCTATTTTCCTCAAAGCCTCAGAGTCTATCATTTCTGTACATCTAGCAACTATCATGTCTGGTTGAATGCCGATACGCCTCAACTCGTTGACACTATGCTGAAGCGGTTTAGTTTTCATCTCCTTCGTAACATTTAGTATTGGAACCAAAGCAACATGAACGTACAACAAGTTTTCGAATCCTTCCTCTAATCGCATCTGCCTAATAGCTTCCAGAAAGGGTAATCCTTCAATGTCGCCGACAGTTCCGCCAATCTCTGTTAAGACAACATCGACACCGGATTGTTTTGCAACTGCACGTATACGGTTCTTAATTTCGTCAGTGACATGCGGTACAATTTGGACACATCTTCCGAGAAAATCGCCTTTTCTTTCCTTCTCAATAACCGCTTTGTATACTAAGCCTGTAGTGATGTTGTTCTCTTTTTTCAGATTTAAATCAAGAAAACGTTCATACCATCCTAAATCTAAATCTGTCTCGCCTCCGTCATCAGTGACGTAAACCTCACCATGCATATACGGATTCATAGTCCCCGCATCCACATTCACGTAAGGGTCAATCTTTACAGCTGTCACTTTTAGACCCCTCACTTGAAGCATCTTACCTATTGAAGAAGTTACAATACCTTTACCAACTGAGCTTAAAACGCCTCCTGTGACAAAAACATACTTAACCATATCTCATTTTTCCTCGCAATAACCTAAACCTCTTAACGGCATCAATATAACTTTTTTGCGTACACCAAAACTGGATGTTCAGTGCGCACCTTCCAGTTTGATCAATAATTCTACAGGAATTTTTCAGAGTTGTTCTGAGAGAAAACGAAGGACATTTTTTGCAACGTGCCAATCAATAATCTTAATTGTTTCAATCGTAATCTGTGAAGTAGAAATGAAAGTTTTGTTTGTGGAACCTCCAAAGGATTTCTGTTTTGTCATCGGTGAATATCTAGCATGCACGTTTTGGAGAAAACCAAATGTTTAGACGACAGTCACAAAAGCGAATACTTCATTTCTTGGTTATCATCTCTCTTTTCAGTCTTCTTCTGACACTAGCAATTGCTCTCTCTCCACCGAAGATTCAAGTTGAATTTCAGTGGCGAAAACAACCGACTGGCTTGATGTTCATCTTTATTTGTGCTTTAGGGATGATCTCCGTTTTCTTCCCAAAACAATGTTCCCAGATATTTCACGATAACAAAACAACAACATCCAGCAATGTTGAGGTTTATGGAAAGGCAAGCTCTCAAAGGTCATCTGATGTTTTCGGAGTAACGTTGACACATGGTCATCATCCAGAGTGCCGAAGTTTCTACCATCATGAATTCAGAGTAAGTGAGAAAACTTATTGTGTTGCATGTATAGGCCTGTTTTTCGGTGCAGTTACAGCAGTTTTCGGAGCGTTTCCCTATTTCTTTCTTGATTGGCTTGTTGGAATAGATGCATTAGTTCTTGTTGCTTTTGGTATCAATGGAGTGGCTTTATGTTTGATGCATTACACTTTCTTTGACGTTCATTCAAGATTTCTCCGTTTTTTACTTAACGTCTTTTTCATTTTTGGAATGTTCTTGATTCTCGCTGGAATTGATCATATAGTTCAAAGTTTAACGTTGAATTTTTTTCTTATTGGCCTTTTTATTTTCTGGCTTTTTACAAGAATTATTCTTTCGAAGAACAAACATAAAGAAATCTGTCAGAATTGTCACTTTGATTGTAATTTAAAAAAATAGGCAATTAAAGTCTACGGCTGAATCTGTAGGCTACACCAGCAATTATTAGTATTCCAATAGCAATCATCATGAAGGGACCTAAAAACGCCCCTACGTCTATCGCTATATCTAGAATTGACGATAGTATCCACGCTGCCCCTAAAATTAAGATTATTATGCCGAAGATGATTGCAAAAATTGCGCCACCATGGGGAAGACCGAAACATTCTTCTTCAACATGCCTTTCTTTATGTGGACCGAAGCAATCATCATCTCTGCGAGTAATCACACGTTTTGAAGTATGTAAAGATACACCGCATTTCACGCATACCTGAGCTTCATCTTCGTTTTTTGTACCACATTTAACGCAATAGACCATTAATGTTCTCTCCGCACTTTTCATTCATTGGTAGAATGTTTTAAGCCTTTTGGTATGTCAAATCTTTCAAGTTGTATTGTCACTGTTGTCAATGCTGAGAACGTTCAGCTAAGTTTATGAATACTTCAATTTTTTATTATCGATTTTGATTCCGTGTAAATATCTTCCATGAAGTAAAGTAGCGCGCGACTATTTTAGTGCCCGCCGGGGAAAACAAGTAATCATGATTTATTTTTTTTCGAAGTCTCAGCATGTATTGGAATTTCTACTTGAGGCTCCAACTTGTCAGTTTGGATAGCGTCTGTTCGATTGTCTAAAAGTCTTTTGTTACAGGAAGGACAACTACTAAGAATCTTGAATTTAGGCAACTTACTCATAACATTGACGTTTCTATCAATTTCACTCCAAGCATTTCCACAAAATTCGCATAGAAAAATCACCTTTTCACTTTCTTTTCCAGCCTTCTCACATAAACCATAACCAACTACCGTTACAGCAGAAACGGCGAAAACAAGCAACCCCAAACTAATCCTGAAAAACGTCCAATAGGGCACAGCCCAATCAAGGCTGAAAACAAGACGATAATTATAAAGCGTATTATTCACAATCCAATCCAACTGCAACAATAACAGCATCGCCAAAACCAACACCCCATCAACCAACAAAAACGGAACTAGCACCCTCAATCTTTCAGTCCCCATAACTTCACCTAATCCTTTCTCTTCTGACAAAAAAACAATTAAGCTTTTCGTAGAACACACGCAAAAACCAAGAAAAATCGAGCGTGCGCCAATTTTATGGTATTATCGCTATTTTTATTTCGCTTTTGGTTATAAGGAGTATTTGAAAGGCTTCTTTGATTTCTTCTAGCTTCATCCTTTTTGTTATAAGAGGTCTCACGTCGATTGTTCTTGATGCTATGAGGTTAAGGGCTTTCTTGAAGTGTAGTGGAGTTGCATGGAAGGCTCCTCGAACAGTTACTTCTCCATAATGGATCAGTTCAGTGTCTAAGCTGATCCTTGTTCCTGATGGGCATCCACCGAATTCTAAGACTGTTCCACCCTTCCTAACAAGTTTGAAGGCTTGCTTCCAAGTTTCTGGTAGTCCAATAGCTTCTATTACAATGTCTGCACCGTACCCGTCTGTTAATTGCCGAACCTTTTCTACCGCGTTTTCTTTTCCAGCGTTAATTGTTTCATCTGCCCCTAACTTCATGGCGAAGGCTAGTCTCTCTTTCACAAGGTCTATGCTGATTATTTTTCCTGCTCCTCTTTTCTTTGCAGTTAGGAGATGCAGCAATCCTATTGGTCCAGCACCGATTATGGCGACGGTGTCCCCCAATTTTATGCCTGCTTCTTCAGCTCCATGTAAAACGCAGGCAAGTGGTTCAGTGATTGCAGCTTCCTCGTAAGATACATGTTGCGGTATTTCCTGCATATTGACCAAGACTGTACGGGCTGGAACTATAATGGATTCTGCATAGGCTCCCCAAAGCCAAATCATGTCCTCACAAAGGTTATATTTGCCCTTCTGACACATCGAGCAGTGCAAACATGGTGCACTGTTGCCAGCACGAACTCGCATACCTTTTGTTGGCCATTGTAGGTTTTTCCCGACTTCAACAACCTCGCCTGCCCATTCATGACCGAAGACTGTGGGAAGCTTTATGATTTTTTTAACATAGCCTCTTTGGAATATTTTTAGGTCTGTTCCGCAAGTTGTTGCTGCCTTCACTTTCACGAGAACTTCGCCAGCTCCAATCTCTGACGTTTCAACATCCTCAATTCTCAAGTCTTTTACTCCGTAAAGCATGGCTGCCTTCATTATGATCACCGGTTTAAGATGATAACTTTCAAACTCTCCTTATTTTCCAATGCTGTTCTAAAGGCTTTGGCAACGTCCACAAGTCCAAATCGGTGAGTTATCAGCTCCCTAACCTTCAATCTACCGAATTTAATATGTTCTAGAGCTGTTCTTGTTTCTAAATGCGAAGTTGAATAAGAGGGTATTATCTGGATTTCTGAGAAGAAAAAATCTTTTGGGCTAATCTGCAAGTATTCTCCAGGACGAGTTGGCGCAAAAATGCAGAGTTTTCCGCCTTTACGGCAAATATTCAATCCTGCTTTGTAAGCTTCTATTCTTGGAGCAGTCACAATCACAAGATCCACTCCGTTTCCATCAGTTTCAGCTTTAACAACCGATTCTAAATCTTCACTTTTCGGATTGACTGTAATATCTCCTCCGAACTTCTTTGCCATCTCCAGTCTGTACTCAATTAAGTCGCTTACAATAGTTTTTGCTGCCCCGAAACTCTTGGACAAGGCTACATGGATTATTCCAGTTGTTCCCGCTCCTATTATTGCAACGGTGTCACCAGCTTGAATGCCTGTTTTTTTGAGAGCTCTTATGCAACAGCCAACTGGTTCAATCAGTGTGGCTTCTTCGAAGGAAAGTGTTTCCGGAATTTTTAACGTGTCTATCTGAAGGTTTTTGGCTGGAATCCTGAAGTATTCTGCCAGTCCGCCGGGGTCAATTTGTGTTCCATGGAATTGTTCACATAGCGTGTAATCTCCATGTATACAGTATTGACAGATCAAGCAAGCCACATGATGATGTACAAAAACCCTGTCACCAACACTGAATCCTCTGACTTTGCTTCCAGCCTTCACAATAATTCCTGCTGGTTCATGACCGAGGACAAGTGGAGCACGACGCTTAAGATACCA
>JGI2172J19969_10000330_pt1 | contig 20078 bp, 19 predicted proteins | sample DeeMarSWOR230_32_FD_19969 | JGI IMG/M metagenome (IMG submission 19969)
CATGCACGTCGGAACTTACCCGACAAGGCATTTGGCTACCTTAAGAGAGTCAGAGTTACTCCCGTCGTTTGCAGGCCCTTAGCCCGGTTGAACCCAGGTTTTAGGTACCTGTACTGGACAGGATTCAGAAGCCGTTCACACGCTTTCGCGCTTGCGGCTTCCTATGTTTTTATTAAACAGTCGGGACCCCCTTGTCACTGCGACCTGCTGTTCCAGCCAAAGGCTAAAACTACAGGCACCCCTTATACCGAAGGTACGGGGCTAATTTGCCGAATTCCCTCGCTTGGCATGCACCCGACACGCCTTAGGTTTCTCGCCTAGGGACACCTGTGTTGGTTCTGGGTACGGTCACAAAGGATCCTTCTCAACTCCCTTTTCATTGGCTCCAGGGATTGGCTGAACCGCCCTAAACGGGCAGCTATTCCCGTTTTCTCTTGATTCTCGCCATTACGGCACTCCTCAAGCTTATACGGTTAAACAAGGCGACAGCCTTGCTCAGCCTACTCTGAAGCGTCAGGTGTTGAGCTTGCGTCGCCGCATGTACCTTTGTGGTGCTGGAATCTTAACCTGCTTCCCTTTCGGCATGGTCAGTTAAGCCATGTCTTAGGACCGACTTACCCCCGGCTGACGACCGTTGCCGGGGAACCCTTGCCCTTTCGGCGGAGGGGATTCTCACCCCTCTTTGCTGTTACTACTACCGGGATCTGCAATCCTGAACCGGTCCACTGGACTTCACAGCCCAGCTTCTGCCCAGCCAGGACGCCTTCCTACCGACGCAACGCTAAGCTGCGCCCTGAGGTATCGGCGGCTGGCTTAGTCCCGTCAATTTTCAGGGCCATAAGCCTCGGCGGGTGAGCTGTTACGCTTTCTTTAAAGGGTGGCTGCTTCTAAGCCTACCTCCCCACTGTCTAAGGCTTATGACGCCCTTCTGTTTAACATTTAGCCAGCACTTGGGGACCTTAACCTCAGTCTGGGTTGTCCCCCTCTTGGTCCAGGAGCTTGCCCCCCGTAACCCGTTTCCTAGAGTCTAAAGCGCCAGTGGATTCGGAGTTTGAAAGAAAAGTGAGGTCTTTCGACCTCTTACTTTCCAATCAGTGCTCTACCCCATTGGCCGCCTCATCTAGGACTGGGCTGCGACCCACTTCGGAAGGAACTAGCTATCACCGGGCTAGATTGGTCTTTAGCCCCTAACCCCAGGTCTGAGGAGCGAATTGCACGTCAGCACCCATTCGGGCCTCCACCAGGCTTTCGCCTGGCTTCACCCTGCCCAGGGCTAGATCGCCCGGTTTCTAGTCTCACAGCTGTGACTCCAAGCCCTTTCAGACTCCGCACCTCACTAGTCCGAAGGCTAGCTGCGTGCATGTTGGTTTCCCTAAGCTTCCAGGCTTTAATCCCTTAAGCCTGCCACAGCCGTGAACTCCCCGGCCCGTGTTTCTAGACGGAACATGCAACCATAGTCCCCCTCCTTCGTACCGCCATCTCACGATGGTTTCCTTTGGGAGGGATCCACCCTTCCAGGCTGCATACGTCTGTAACCGTCTGGTTTCAAGCACTTTTCACCCCCCTTCCGGGGTACTTTTCAGCTTTCCGTCACCGTACTAGTTCGCTATCGGTCTTGAGATGTATTTAGTCTTGGAAGTTGGTGTCTTCCAAATTTCTGCACCAAAACCATGGTACAGTACTCTGGGATTCCAGCTCAGCTCCTTTCAGCTTACACTTACGGGGCTTTCACCCTCTATGGCAGGCCATTTCAGGCCACTTCAGCTTTACTGATGAGGAGGAAGCTGGGCCCATAACCCTACATCCCTTGTGAGTCTTCCTCACAAGGTTCAGTTTGGACTTTTCTCTTTTCGCTCGCTGTTACTAAGAGAATCCCATTTGGTTTCTTTTCCTCCCCCTACTAAGATGCTTCAGTTCAGGGGGTACCCGCTCCCTTATAGGAGCACTACGGTTCCGAAGAACCATAGTAGGAAGTCCCATTGAGGAATCCCCGGTTCCAAAGCTGCATACGCTTACCCGGGGCTCTTTCGCGGCTGGCCGCGCCCTTCTTCAGCTCTCAAGCCTAGCCATCCTCCAGACGGCGTAGCATGTCGGGCCTTATAGCAGTGTCTGTTTAACGTTTGCGGTGAACATTTGGCCTATGCATGGTATCATTATGAGGTTGTAACTCACTTTCACCCTTCACTCCTCATCGCCATGATGGGAGTTGCATCTATTGTATGGTCTGCAACAACTCGTTCAAAGTATTTTCTGAGGTGGTTTTCCAAAATATAAATATTGTGTTGTGGATAATAAGTGTTTTTGGTTGTAGGTTTTTAAAGGGTGAATGTAGTAATTCATTCTGTATGCAAAGATAAGAGTGAAAATAGTGGAAAGGATATGGGGTTGGAAAGTGAAAGAGTTGTATCCTCGGGAGGAGTGATTTTCAGGGTAGTTGATGGCAGGTTTGAGGTTGCGTTGATTTCTAGAGGTAGAATTTGGGGTTTACCTAAAGGCTTGATTGAGGAAGGTGAGACAGTTGAAGAGACAGCTTTGAGGGAAGTTAAGGAGGAAACAGGTTTGGACGGTGAAACTGTTGGAAAGATTGGCGTAATCAATTACGATTTCTTTAGGGGAAAACGCTATTTCAAGACTGTTCATTTTTTCCTCTTAAAATATATTTGTGGTTCTGTAAGGCATCATGATCTTGAAGCAGATAAAGTTAAATGGTTCTCTATTTCAGAAGCCCTTGAAATTTTGACTTATATCAATGAAAAAAGAATCTTAAAAAAGGCTGAAGAGATGCTGAAACGGAAAAGCAACCAATGGCTTAGCTAGCGAATATTTTTATTTTTGATGTTGAGATTCCTATAGTTGAATGAGCCCCGGTAGCTCAGTGGTTAGAGCAACGGCCTTGTACACTGTATAAAGAGAGCCGTAGGTCGCGGGTTCAAAGCCCGCCCGGGGCTCCATCACACGTGCGTTTTTTCCGATCCGCGAAACATTTTCTTGAGAAGTTGACACACTAAACAACCTATCATCTCTCCTAACTTCAACATCTAAATCCTGATTCAAAAATGGGGCAATAGCATCACGAAACTTTACAAGAAGGTTCAAGGAAAGCCATTCATAGTCACAAACATCTTCCTTCTTCAAATGCCACTCCCTACACTTCTAACGACGAATCCTTACCAGCAAATATCCAAAACTTTTCCAAGATTTCTTGACCTTAAAAACCAGGCAACAATAACCAAAGAATATGGACAGTAAAGACTTAAAGCAAATATATCATGAACAAGAATTCTTCAAAGTGAAAACAATCCGACGTAAAAACAAAAGGAATTAAATTCTAGAATAAAAATCCATTTTCAAAAGTAATTTACATGACAAAAGAACAAATCATGGTGAAACAATTTAGAAACATCGTACTGAAAGCGCGAGCTTCGCAAAATTTTATTTTAATCTAGCCATTAACAATTGATGGTGAAACTTGTTGCGTGAGTTTGTTTTGTATTCGCGTAAGGGTAGAACAGATTCAAAATTTTCGAGTTTGCGTGAAGCTGGAAGATTAGATGTAGTGCAGGAATGTATAGTGGCTAGCCTGTTTCTTTCTCATGGGCTCCGTAGGAACGTTGTTTTCCATGCGTTATTAAGTGGGCCACCATCTCCACCCTTACATTTGAAGGTGGATGGTGGAACGCTTAGAGATGTACGCACAGACCAAGAAACTTGGAGAGATATTCTCAAGAAAGTTTTGTCTAGGAAGTCTCATCCAGGTTTAAGCATTGAAAAGAAGAGTTTTGAGGCTTTGTTGAAGGAGAAAGCATGTGAAACATCAATTTATGTCCTTGAGGAAGGGGGAAAAGACATTTTTGAAGTTGGTTTAGACAATAATCCTATTTTTGTTTTAGGAGACCATATTGGATTGCCAAAAAAGGTTGAGGGTTTTGCTGTTCGATATGGTGAGAAAGTTTCTTTGACAAAACAACCATATCTAGCAGCTTCATGTATAACTATTCTAAATTATCTGTTAGACAGGAAATCCATAATCTAGGATTAATTAAGAAGCAATGTAAAGCAAAATTCTTAGTCTTTTTAACTACTAAGTTCAGAGGTATAACACTAATGATACTAGATGCAGATATGTTATGGTTGGATATGTGGAATGAGTGAACGACATTTTCAATGATATCTCTGAAGCTACATGACATTTTGGGAATATGAATAGAATGGTGTTTCACCGATACATTGGGTATGTACAATTAATCTTTATTTACACTTAGAAACCTTTAATCCCAACCTTTCCTTTTTCTAAAAGTCGTGGTTGCTATGCCAGAGCGTAAAGATAGACGGCAACGAGAAAGCCTAATTGAGTTTGACGCTGAAGAATCAGGTTTCGTTTTGGAACCGACACAAGTCGAAGTAGGCTCAGGATACGCAATTTCCGTAAATTACGATGAAAATGAGAAACAAGTAGTTGATGTGAAAACTTACGGTGAAGTTGATATTGCCAAGATACGAAGAGAGATTGAGCGAGTATTTCCAAACGTACAAATCCGACATCTAAATCAAAAAGGTTCAGTGACAATTGTCAAAAAGCGTACAGATAAACATATTGTTAAGAAGAAATAGCCTTGCAAAATTTTCACCCGGAAATCCAAACCACGAGGTGAAATTAAATCAAAAACAAATGGTCCTTCATATAATTTTTCGTTCAGAAATAGCAGAAATCAACATTGAACACAACATTTTTCAGCAAGTAAAAAACATTTCGCATAATTATCCAGCTTTTGTCATCTTTTGAATCTACATTTCTCGCGTGTGTTATGATGGTTGCTTTCCGAATCGAGTCTCAACATTTTTGAAATGCTCCCAACCCCGTGGCTCAATTATACTTCTTTTTCCATCGATTTCTAAGCAAACCTGCTTTTCAGCAGTGACTTCACCTATACGTATGAGTTTTCCACCAACTTTTTCGGCAGCCTCTTCAGCTTTCTTCCAAAGGCTAGGTTTGACTGTCATGACAAGCTCGTACTCCTCTCCTCCATAAAGTGTCAGTTCTAAAGGATTTAGCTTATTGATTCTAGCAAATCTTTCCACCTCTTTGGCTATTGGAAGACTATCGATTATGAAGCCGACATTACTTGCCTTTGCAATTTCGTAAAGACTCCACGCCAAACCATCGCTTGAATCTATAGAAGCTGTGACCGCTCTTGTCTGCCTTAAGGATAAACCTTCTTCCAAACGAGCATGCGGCATCAGAACCGAATCAACAAGAGTTTTACGGATTTTTCCAGACACTTTCAATTTGTCAAGCAGAATTTTTAAACCAGCAGACGTCTTACCGAAGAAACCAGTGACTCCTACGACATCTCCAGGTTCGGCTCCAGCCCGTAGCATTAGCATCTTCTTCTTCGCTGTTCCGAAAACTGAAATACTAATAACAAGGTCCGAGGCTTCATTTGTATCACCGCCAATAATATAAGCATCATATTCACGTGCCCCAGCATTTAATCCGTCACCGATTTTTTCTATGTCTTCTTCCGTCAGTTTTCTGGGTAATCCTAGTGAGACGAGAAGCGCCGAAGGCTTTACACCTTTTGCTGCGAAATCGCTAATATTCATCACAACTGCTTTGCGAGCAGCTTGCCAAAGACTCATGGTCGGTGGGACATCGGTTTTATCAACAAGCATGTCTGTCTTTAATACTGCAAGGTTGCTGTTTCGGATAGTATATGCGGTCACATCATCACCGAAAGATATGGGCATTTCTAGCGGCATATCTAAGCAGCTTTGTATAATTTGGATTATCTTCCGTTCTCCTAATTTTTCAGGTGATTTCATGGAGATTACAAACCATATTCACTATCACTAACCATTCTATATGTAAAACTTTTTGGAATCGTACGATTTTTGAATTGATGATTTTGCAGGTTTCTTGAGTTTGACAATGTTTAAATTTCGTGGCATATGTCAATGTGAGAGTCCTGAAGGTGAAGACCATACTGAATGTCCGGCAGATCATGAAAGTCATGTGCTAGACGATTTCGACTTCACAAAAGTCATTGGACTTTGATAAAGTCGGATTTGAAGTTATGCAAAGGGATGTGATATATGAAACGAGTTTTTTTGACTTCACATTTGTTTTTCCGAATATTTTAAATCTGCTGTTTTATCAACCACTAGAAAGATGTGCCTCGGTGGCTCAGTCCGGTAGAGCGGCAGCCTCGTAAGCTGTTGGTCGCGGGTTCAAATCCCGCCCGAGGCTTTTTGGATCACGCTTTATGTATTTATGTTCTACGTGTACACAGAAATGTTTATTAAATATTAATATTAACGATACACAATAGAACTGTATTCATGAAGAGGCATAAACCATGCAATTGCACTCTCACACAGAAAAATTAAAATGTCCATACAAGGGATGTCAAAAAAGTTTCGGCAAGCCAACGATTATGACTGACTCTTCAACGATACCTAGAGAAAATTATTATGCTTGTCCCTACTGTAATTCAAAAATAGACATAATCACGGAAGAGATGAAAATTGTCCAAGTTAAGGCAACCGAATATCCCAAAGTCTTAGATTCACCAGCAAAATGCGCCCATTACATCGGTTTCCTGAACTCGATTCCAGAGGATGCAACCATTCCAGATGATTGTTTAATTTGCCCGAAAGTACTCCAATGTGGCCTCAGAAAACGCCCATAAATTCCAGCTCTTACATAATAGAAAGCTCTAAATCAGTTGCCATAATCTCTAATTCTACAAATGTTTAAAATTGCAGTTTTCAAGTTTTTCAAGGTGTGAAAAAACGTATAGTTATTCAATGACTTAACTTATAGGATTAACTTGCGTACATGTTCAGATAGGACAATGGCTTGTTTAAACTAGCCTTTATGATTTGGCTTCTTACTCTAATATGGAGNCTCTCTCAAATGCTAACGTTTCTTCAGATTGCGGGTAGTCTTCAGATTGTCGAAGAAGCCACTCAGTTAATTCTTGACATTCATTGGGATTACAATATAAGGAGCTCTCTCGTTTCCGATCCCAAAACAAACATTTGAAGCATGGAATTTCAATCAAAGTGTCTACGTCAGTTTGCATGTTGTATCGTGAATGGGACATATCAATGGTTTGACTTATAGGTTATGAATTAGCACACATTATAAAAGCTAATAATCTTAGTTTCTGATTCGCAGTTTTTATTCTCCGAACTTGTAGAAATACCTCTAAAGTATGGGCTAAAAGAATTTCAAAACTCGGTTAAGATTTCGTTCTTTCATTTTTTCGGTCAATTCAGTCAAGCCTAGAGTCAGTTGCTCTCTGAGTAGACCTTGACTAGTACCAGATTTCGGTGAAAAATTTTTATTATTAATGGCAAATTATGTTGAATAGTATCTTGACTTTGTATCTGGGGCTGTCGGCTAGCTTGGTCTAGGCTATAAGCCTCGGGCGCTTGTGACCCCGGTTCAAATCCGGGCAGCCCCATTAATCCTCTAAACTATAGTACTACTCTTTTTACTTTGCAACAAGTGGAATGCTCATCAAGAGATTCACGCGCACTAATTGCGTCTGCGTAGAACTTTGCCCGGCATATTCTTTGTATGTTCACCTTTTTCTATAACCATTTTTCCATTCACTAATACGTATTCTATTCCTTCTGGATATTGATGCGGAATCGCAAATGTTGCTTTGTCTATTATTTTGAGAGGGTTGAAAATGGTTATGTCTGCCCACATTCCTTCTTTGATTATGCCTCTATCTTTTATCCCTAACTTCCTAGCGGGAAAGGAAGTCATCTTTCTAATAGCTTCTTGAAGTGTCAAAATCCTCTCTTTTCTCACGTATTTGCCTAATATCCGCGGAAAAGTTCCATATGTTCTCGGATGAGGTTTCCCAACGCTCAATATTCCATAAGTTGCTCTAGCTGAACTGTCCGATCCTATCATCGAAAATGGACTTTTCAGTACTGTTCGCATGTCATCTTCGGACATAGAAAATAGGATTACACTGACTGAAGCCTTTTCTTCTTCAATTAGGTTGAACACAAAGTCGAATGGGTCCAAGGTTTCTTCTCGGGTTATCTCTGAAATAGTTTTTCCCTCATATTCAGAATGACTTTTACAGTAAGCTATCATTATGCTTTCCCATCCAACAATTTCAGACATGCTATGCCATTCACCTACACCTTTAATCATTTCCTCCTTCAGTTTCCTGCGAACTTCTGGACTCTGAAGTTTTTCAACGAGTTTCTCCACTCCACCTTCATGAGCATGGGGTGGAAGAAGGGAATCTAATCCGAAACTTCCAGCAGTATAAGGGTAAACGTCACATGTTACGTCTACTCCATGAGAGCGCGCTTCTTCAATCATCTTAAGTGATTTTCCAACTTTTCCCCAATTTCTTTTTCCAGAGGCTTTATGATGCGAAATTTCCACGGAAACCCCTGTTTTTTCTCCGATTTCTATTGCTTCTTCAACTGATTTTAGAAGTTGATTCTCTTCTCCTCGAATATGACTTGAGTACAATCCTCCAAACTGAGCCACAATCTTGCACAATTCTACTATTTCGGCAGTGTCTGCATAACAGCTGGGCGGGTATATGAGACCCGTAGACATGCCGAAGGCTCCTTCCATCATTGTTCGAGTTAAGATTTGTCTCATTTCTTCAAGGTTCGCATCGTTTGGTTTCCTTTTTTCAAACTGCAAAACAAGACTCCTAATGTTTCCATTTCCAACTAACGGCGCTATGTTCAGAGAAATCCTATCTCTTTCCACCCTTTTCATGTATTCATCCATCGTAGACCAGTCTAATTTTACATCTGCTTCTCTCAACATAGGTGACGTTTTTGAAATCTCCTCCTTCAAAAAACCGTTAAGTGGAGCTGCTGAAAATCCGCAGTTACCGATAACCTCCGTTGTCACCCCTTGCCGCACCTTACTTTCCATGTAGGGATTGATTAGTGGAGCAAAATCAGAATGAGAATGCATATCTACAAAACCTGGACTCACAATGAATCCTTCAGCATCAATTACGCGTTCAGCGTCTTCAAGTTTCAGATCGCCAATTTTCAGGATTTTTCCATTTTTGACGCCCACATCTGAAAGAAACCAAGGATTTCCTGTACCATCAATCACCTGCCCCTTTCTTATGATCACATCAAACATTGTTCGATCCCATATATGCTGACTTTATTACTAGACGCGTTTTTCTGACGTTAAAAACTTTTTTCATTTATTTTGTGAGGTCAAGCTACGGTTTTCCATCTTTTTGTTTTCATATTTTCTTTAAGTGTTATACTCGTTTTCGAAGCTTTCTGGTTATAAGTTTGTGTATTTCTTGATGGGTCGCGCGTGTTATGTTTTTTGGTGATTGCTCGTTCATGTTAAGAATTGTCTGTAGACGGGGTGTCCTTTGAATTGCAGTCTTGTTTCTGATTTTTCTATGGATCCACTGGGTAGCCTCATGCAAATTGAGCTAACAATTGCCCCATCTGGAATGAAACGTACACCATCTAAAAGCTCGCCTTTCGTAACACCTGATGCTGCAAAAACCAATTCGTTACCTTTGGCTAACTCAGCTTCGTTGTAAGTTTTGTCTATGTCAACGCCTTCTGTCATTAGCCTGTCCAAACGGTTAGGCGTATCATTTTTTTCTGTCCAAACTTTCACAAGCATGGTGCCTCCCAAGCATTTAACTGCTGTAGCTGCAATAGTTGCTTCAGGTCCAGCGCCAGCTCCTACAAGAAGATCAACTCCTGAACTGGGGATACATGTAACAACTGCTCCTGCAATGTCACCGTCAGGGATTAAAATGATTCGTACACCCATTTTTCTGAGCCTTTTCAGAATCTTCAGATGTCTTTCACGTTCCAAAAGTATGACGGTGAAGTTTTCAAGAGGCAGTCCTTTTTCTTGAGCTACTGTATGCACAATTGTTTCTAAGGGCATATCTAAAGATATCTTGCCGATTGAATGATGGTCAGTTGCTACTTTGAAATAGTACCCGTCATCTGGAAGTATCTGAAAACAACTAGCAGGTGCACAAGCGAGAGCGGAAATAGCGTCTTTTCTGCCTTTAGAGGTAGCTGTTGAACCATCAACGGGATCAATGACAAACTCAACTTTGGGACCTCTTCCTGTTCCGACTTTTTCCCTCCGCATAAATGCTGGAGCGTTGTCTTTGGGTCCTTCGCATGAAAATACTTCGCCTTCAACGTCGGTTTGAGCCAATACTTCTCTCGAAAATTCAACAGCTTTCTCATCTATCAAATTAGGGTTTCCTTGACCAATATGCAATGCAGCTCCAACAGCCGCAGCAGTAGTGATCCTAGTCAAAGAAGGAGCTAACGCTCTAAGAGAAACCACAGTCATATACTCCTTGCATGTTGCTAGCGTTGGTCACTTGTAAATCTTTTTCGGCTTTCCCAAAAGCCTCTGATTCATCTCTTCTATACATAGTCCATGCAGCTTTGGAAATGTCCTTATAGAGTTTTTGATTTTTACACCACCTTTTGAAACAAGTTTATCTTTCAACAGGAGATCTGAGTCTAGGTCGGCATATTGTATGTTTTTGATTGCTGCTGCCAAGTGTGCTCCTGCAGCTATGCCTATTTCTGATTCTCCCATGCATCCAATCATGCAAGGTATTCCAGCAGCCTCAGATACAGCAGCAATTTTCTTACCTTTCAGTATCCCTCCACACTTCATTAACTTAATATTTATGATGTCTACAGCTTCCGCCTTAATCAAGCATAAAGCATCCTCAGGTGAATGCACGCTCTCGTCAGCCATGACAGGTATCGGCGAGTTTTCTCTAACCCTGGCTAATCCTTCCAAGTCTTCAGCGGGAACTGGTTGCTCAGCAAATTCGATGTTAAACTCATCTATTTTGTTTAGAACTTTTATGGCTTGGCTGGGTGTCCATCCTTGATTTGCGTCAATCCTTATGTCTATGCCGTTGTTGATTGCATCGCGAATAAGCTTTATCCGTTCAACATCTTCGAGGGGATTAATTCCAACTTTCACTTTTAGGGCTTTGAATCCTTTTCTGACGGCTTCAACAGCATCTTGCGCCATCTCTCTTGGAGATTTAATGCCTAATGTTAGGTCTGTTAAGACTTCTGTGCGGTAACCACCCATCAGCACGAAAAGGGGTTTTTGAGCAGTTTTTCCTAGGATGTCATGTAACGCCATGTCTATAGCTGCTTTTGCAGCTGGATTCCCTTCAATAATTGAATCCATGAGTTCAATGTTTTCCTCAATTCTCAACGGGCACATACCAATGAGTTGTGGTGCAATTTTATCGAATGTTTCAATAACGGTTTTTGGGTTTTCGCCTGTAACCCTTTGCGACGGCGACGATTCCCCCCAGCCAACCACGTCATAATCTGTGAGTATCTTAATCACTATGTTGTGACTTTCACTGCTAGCTCCAGAGGCAATTCGAAAAGGTTCTGTATAGCGTAAGGTAATAGGATAGACTTCTATCTGTTGGATTCCCAATTTGTGAACACCAGAATAGGTTTTGTATTTTCATCGGAAAAGCTTTGCTAAAGCTCTTCAACTGAGGTCCTTCTGCGTATTTTCAACCACTTAAACTTGAGTTTTGTCGTTAGGATTTTTTCAGTTGCAAACAATCGTGACGCAATATACATGATCACTAATGTGAAAGCAGTAACATAGATGATGCCCCAAAAAGCTGTCAAATAGTCACCCATTGTGACTGCTTTGGCTGCTATTACTGGATGGCTGAAAGGAATTGCATAAATGATGATTCTTAAGATGAACGGTATGGAGTTGACATCTAAGAACATTAGGAGAAGTGATGGGATGAATATCAGAGGATAGATGAAACCAATCATAGATTGGGCGCTTCTCACATCTTCTGCAAAGGCTGACATGATTACCGCTAGTGCCAAAGCTGAAAGCAAGGCGACGAAAAGCGAGATTCCTAGAAGTAAGTAACCTATGAGTGAAGGAGCAAGCCCTAAAGAAACTAAATCTACTTCACTAGGAATGGTTGTTGTGAAGGAACCCAGATAATAGTTGAAGCCAATCATATATGCCAAAGCGCCGACAGCTGCAACAAGAATTGAACCAGACAGTTTTCCCATAAGAATTGCGAAACGGTCCATAGGCAAACTCAATAATGTTTCTAAGGTCTTCTCTTCCTTTTCCATGGCTACTGATGTCGCAGCTATTTGCATAGACACCTGTAGCAAAATCATGATGGTAATTGGCATTGCTATGCTTTGGGAGATCATCAAACCTGAAAGCATAGAAGGGTCAACACCTTTCTGAATCTTTTCTTTGATGATGGCTGACTTTTCAGTACACACGATGTTTGGAGCGAAATTTCTGTTAAACTGTTCCACCAATCCATCAATTGCTGATGAACCGATTTGTTCAAACATGCTACTGCCTGAAAAAACTGCGTAGAAATTTATGAAAGCCGTTATATCTTGATTAGGGGTTTGGATATGCTGGGTCATGTTTTTGCTGAAACCATAGGGAATCTCGACAAACTGTGTGGTGTTGTATTTCGATAACGAGTTTAGAACTTCTTCTGGAGTTGTGTTAGTGATAACGATAATTCTAAGTGAAAGGTTAAGGAAGTTAATGAAAAATTTAGAGTAGTTTCCTTCGTCGTTGTTTAGAACTATTATGGTGGCGTTTTCAACTTTTTCTAGAGCGGACTGCACTGAAAAATTCATGACAGCGCCTAATAGTGGAAACATTATAACGGGGATAATTATCATGCCTAAGAAGATTTTTGGGTCTCTAAGCAGTTCTTTTAGTTCTTTCATCAAGATATTTACGAAGCCTTTAAACAAGTCCAACCACCTTAGCAAAAACTTCTTCAAGATTTTCGCTTTCGAATCTTTCTTTCAGTTCTTGCGGTTTTCCTTTAGCAACAATTTTGCCTTTGTCAAGTAGTGCAACCCTATCGCATAGATGTTCAACTTCAAGCATGTTGTGACTTGAAAGTAAGACGGTCACTCTCTCTTCTTTCACATGCCGTTTAATTATCTCCCTTACATGATAAGAGTGTAAAACATCTAGCCCACTTGTTGGTTCATCCAAAATGGCGAGTCTAGGTTTAGACATCAATGCTCTCGCAACGAGGAGGCGACGCTTCATTCCTTTACTATAGGTTTTTGCCTTGTCCTTTAATCTTTCACCTAGACCAGATATCTCAGCTGCCTCCTCAACCATCCTGTCAATTTCATGCTTGTTTTCCGTGTTAAACTTGGCCATAAACTTTAGATATTCCCAACCAGAAAGGTTCCGGTAGACACCAGCCTCTTCAGGAAGATAAGTTATGACCTTTCGGACTTGAGCAGAGTCATTAACAACATCTAAACCAAAAACCTTCACTGTGCCAGACGTGGGCAACAACAATGTTGAAGCAATGCGGAGGGCAGTTGTTTTTCCAGCTCCATTTGGACCAATAAGCCCAAAGATTTCGCCTAGTTCAATTCTGAAGCTTAAATTATCTAAGGCAAGAATTTCACCGAAACGCTTAACTGCACTAGTCACTTCGATAGCTGAACTCAATTCTGGGACACTGAAGGCTTTGACATTCCATCAGTTATTAAAGGTTACTATTCATTGAATTTTCTTTCTTATCATAAGAATTTGTGGTGGGTCCGGCCGGATTTGAACCAGCGATCTTCGCCACGTGAGGGCGATGTCCTAACCACTAGACTACGGACCCTACATCTTCATTTCATTGTTAGTTTTGCTGTTAACCTTCATAATCTTTGCTGTGTTTATGAATGAAAATTAATACTTGTTCTAACGGCCAAAACTTTGGAAAGTGCAACAGAATCAAGAATGACTAGTGGTTTTTATGTTATTCTTATCCTTTCAAGTTGGCTACTCTTGTTTGACAGTTATATTTCTTATGTCTTTAACCCACGGAATGGAAATCGCATCTTCACGAAACCATTTATGTAATTCTTGCACTATCTTCTCGTTTCTTTCTTCCAAGCTTTCATCAACCAACTCGAACGCTATTATCGCCATTTTCCTATTCATACTACTTTCCCCTCGAATATGCTTACCGTTATCCAGTTTTTAAGGTATGTTTTCAACATTGATGTAACACAAGCTAAGATTCTGAATCCGAATTTATGAAACAATGTTTCATAAGACTTTTCTATAAGACACTACCAGTTTTACTTAGGGGTGCAAGGCAATTTACTCCCTTCTCCTTTCTTCCCTCGCCGAGGAAAGAAAGATACTTGCCCCCTATTCTCATCTTCCAACAAAATTCAGAAAATTTAAAAACATACCCACCATATTCTGAATTCAAGGCCGAGGTAGCTCAGCCTGGGAGAGCGCCCGGCTGAAGACCGGGTTGTCGCCGGTTCAAACCCGGCCCTCGGCATTTCAATGGACTTTTGGAATGAACCAGCGACACTTCATTTTCTCTTTCTGAAGAATCTAAAAATCGATTGTTCGTAGATGTATTCAACCGTTCACTATTAATTTCTGGACTTTTCAGTGATTTTGGAAACTTTGCATATGAAGTTTTTCTTCTTCCCTTGTAATTTGCTAATTGTAAGTGGTAATCTTTTTATATGAGCTTTCGTTGAAAAGACTATCACAATTACTCGTGTTTGAAAGAAGCTTTTTGAAGGCTTTTGAGAACTGTATACAGAATTTTTGTGATAGGAGGTATAAAAACTATGCAAATAGAATGCTTTGAAGATTTGCCGTTAAGTCAAGAAATCTTAGACGGTGTTGAAGAGCTTGGATTTAGCAATCTTTTCCCAATTCAGGCTCAGGCAATAATGCCATTACTTGAAGGTAAGGATGTTATTGGACAGGCACGGACTGGAACGGGTAAGACTGCGGCTTTCGGAATTCCGATGATTGAACGGTTAAACCCAACAATCAAGAGTGTTCAAGGTCTTATTTTGGAGCCAACACGTGAACTTGCTGTACAAGTTGCAGAGCACATAAGCCGAATCAGTAGATTCGCAAAATTTAAGGTCTTACCAATCTATGGTGGAAAACCTATCCAAAAACAAATATATGTGTTGCAAGGAGGCGTTCATATTGTTGTGGGTACGCCAGGTCGCATAATAGATCATCTGAAAAGGGGAACCCTAGATCTTGCATCGGTGAAAGTTGTTGTTTTGGATGAAGCGGATAGAATGCTGGATATGGGTTTCATAGATGACATTGAATACATACTTTCGAACGTGCCAACAAATAGGCAGATAAGCCTCTTTTCGGCAACAATTGACCAGTCAGTAATGAATGTGTGTAATAAATACCTGAATAAACCCGAAAAAATACTAGTGAGCAAGGACGAAATAGCCCTGACACAGATAGACCAATATTATATGGTTGTAAACCCTAGAAATAAGTTTCAGATCTTATGCAACATTCTAGATGAAAACCATATAGAAAAAGCCATAATATTTTGCAAAACACGCATAGGAACAAACAGGCTAGCAGACAGATTAAGGAGACGACGATATGACGCAAAACAGTTGCATGGCGGCCTTACCCAAGCTCAAAGAGATTTCGTTAGCGACTCTTTCAGAAAAGGAAAACTGAAGTTACTTGTTGCAACGGATGTTGCAGCAAGAGGTTTAGACATCCAAGGAATAACCCACATAATAAATTATGACATTCCATTAGACGCATTAGTATATTTTCACAGAATTGGACGAACAGCCAGGATGGGAGGTGAAGGAACGGCTATAACACTTGTAGGATACGGAGAAATTTCAAAACTGAACCGAATAAAAGCATTAACAAAGACTACAATAGAAGAAATGGAAAATGAGATTCGGGGCTCGCTTAGAGAGTCCGCAGAGACACACACGGCAGTTTGCACTGATTGTGGAAGCAAATGTGAAGTTCCATTCAAACCTGACCCAAGAAGACCAGTTTACTGCCGAGAATGTTGGGCGCACCGAAGACCCCTGATAGAAAGACTTTAATGCAAAAGTCAGAGATTTTACATTGGGCAAAAAGAAAGGTAATTATAGCACATACATCATTCTGACGTCACCTTGGACCTGCAATTTGAAAAAAGAGGCGGCAGCATTCGACGATACAAGAGAAAACAGACCAAATAGTTGAGAAAGATATCTTAAAGATTAGTCGAAAAGGATTTGTTCTGCGATTGTAGTATTTTACACTGTTTTTCAAAATACCCAAAAAAGGTGTATGTGTAAAGTTTCATCCTGACTCCCTCTGATCAGCAATTAGCAATCGATTTTTTGAAGATTTTGGACTGAGTTAAAAAATTTTTTCCCTACAATATTACAGGCAAAAGCAACATGCTCTAAGCTTTCTTCGCAACCGGAAATGTCAAAACTAGGATAAGATTAGAAAGGTTCACAAATGAGCCAACCTATATAAGTGATGTTGAGACTACTGGAATAAACATACGGTTTGTGATTCTGGAACCATAGTAATCACATTAAAATGTAAAATGGAAATGACCAGATGCTGAAACGAGTTTGGAAAGGTAGAGGCAGGATTCCTAACAGCTTGCACTCATACAAAGATAGAAGGATTCTGGAGTACCTTGCCAGAATAGCTATGGTCCATAAGGTTGATTCAAGCGAATTTTTTAATTGCATTGTGGAAGCTTGGAATCACAAAGAATCAGAATGCAAACAATTAGTGATAAGATGTCGTAAGAAGACTAATGATTCAGCAAGTTTTCTCTTCACCAATGTTCAAAAGGTTGTAGCTCAATTTCCGATATCGACTACAATCCTACTGGGAGGTAATCATCTTGAAAGATATATGAAAGCAATACCGCCCAGAAGAGCTTCTTCAGTCAAAAACTATGAGGGCGCAAACTTCAGAATAAAGAACTTGAAAGCTGGAATGAAACGGATTAACCTGAAGGCGAGAGTGCTTGAAATCCCAAAATCGAAAATGGTGTACACCAGATCAGGCAGAATGGCGTATGTATCAAATGCACTTATCGCCGACGATACGGGCTCCATCAGAATTAATTTATGGAACCAGCAGATCAACATTATTTCTGAAGGTGACTCAATTAACATCGAAAATGGCAAAGTAACTACGTTTAGGGGCGAACGCCAGTTAAGAATAGGGAGACAAGGAAGCTTGAATGTAATCAAATGAAATATCTCACCTTTTTCTTGTAGTTTGTGGATTTATTCAGAAACAAAAAAAAGGCAGGAGTCGCAGGGGCACCTCCATTTATCTGGGATTCAGACCCACGTGCGCTACGTTTGTCACAATTTCAAATATGTTCCTTTGAAACACTTCCTTCGTATTTTCAGGTTAGAAGGTAAAGCAGTATTGCTGTTACAAAGGGAAACATCAAAGAAGGAATCAAGTATTTGTACAGTTTATCTAAGGAGCATTTGAAATAGTCAGCAGTTAAGACTAAACAGAGATGGGTGGGTGCAACTACATATCCAAGATAACTGCTAATATAAAGTAATGCTGCACTTTTAGGAGTAAAACTTAACACACCTTCTAATATAGAGAAACTTATAGCTACTGCTCCTAATGGAGAACCAATGAAGAAAGCTAAAACTGCTGGGATAATCGTTAACAGCAAGAGATTGTTGAGGCTTCCATTAGCGACGAATGTACTGAAGACTTCAGAGATTTCTGTTGCTTCAACAATGTTCCTCAACAAAAATGCACCGTAAGCCGCAAATGTGATTCCGTAAGTTGCCCAGTTCATGAAAGATTTTTTGAAGACTGCCAAGCTTGGTTTGGCGATTACGAGGAGAACAACCACTCCTATGAATGCTGCTATAGAGACGTCAATACTGAAACTGACGACTGCAATTATTGTGGCTAAGATCGGTGAGAACGTAATAATGAATCGTTTCAGCTCCGAACCCAAGGTTGTTTTAGGAATCTCTTTTTTCTCTGTTGTAGGATTTGTCTTCCATAAACCGATGAAGTAGCCGGCTAGTATCATTGAGATGACTACTGGAATTTGGCGTATGATGATGGAGATCACCGTTAATTCTGTAAGCTTTGCTGTAAATATGAGGACTTGGCTTATCGGGTAGATTGGAAAAATTGTATGTCTAAACCAGACGTTTACATAGGTTTTCTTTTCAGCCTTCAATCCAAGTCTATCTGTTTCAGCTTCTACGAGAGGTGCTGACATTAAGGCTCCGCCTGCGACTGGTAATAACCCTATGATTGCTGGAAGTATACTCACTACAAGTTTCGAATTGCTTACTATTCTGCTTAGGCCTTCACTCAAATCGTTAATGACTTTTGTCACCTTGTAAAGCTGGCTCATCAGCATTATCCCAAAGGTTGCGAACACAACTGAGATTGTACGCAAATCAACACATGTTTCATAGATTATTGTTGGAATCTCTTGCCAGTTAAGTGACAGCAAAGCCAGAAACAAAGCTACTATGTTCAAGGTTATTCCAATGTTTACACGTTTGTATAGCATTACTCCAAGAAAACAGAAGCAGATAACAACCGCAGTGAAGGGGTCAACGAATCCCAAATGTCAAGCTTCCCCGTACAGTCCACTTTTGAAAATCCCAATATACAGCTCAACTCTTATTCCTTTCCTTTCGACAAAGAAACTATGAGTGTGAGTTCAATTTCAAAAGCGTGCACGTGCTACGACAAACTCGAAGGAAAAAAACGGGGAATACCGCGGATTTCGATCTAAACCTATAGGTTATTTTCAATTTAGACATAATTTGAGAAAGAATTGCTAAACTTGGAGATTTGCTTAGACGTAGTTACCGATAAGTTTCGTATTAAATCCTTCGATAAAAGTTATGATTACGATTGACTACTACTGTCTAGGTTTGAGATAATTGGCTAAAAGATTGAAATATGTTTGTCCCCGTTGTGGTACAGTTCACTCAACTGAAGATTACAAAGAGAGTCTTTTTTGTGAGAAATGTGGAAGCTTCTTAAGAAGAAAATATGTTGTTGTCAAACAATCATTACGGCACATTCAGAAAAAAGACAAAGCTGGGTTTGAGAGATTCTTTCCTTACACCAGTTCCCGTCCATTCCAACGTGATGCAATAGATTTTGCTTTTGATGCGATTAACAATAGGAAAATCGGGTTGCTTTCTTCTCCTTGTGGCACTGGAAAATCTATTTCTGTTTTGACAGCGTTTTTCATGGCAAAAGAACTGGATAGTTCTGTTGGACGGCTTCTTGCCCTAACCAGAACACGGAATCAACTTGAAATTTATTGTAGGGAACTTAAGAGAATCAAGGAATATTCAGGCGTCAACTTTGTCGCTTCAATCTTTAAGGGCAAAAAAGAGATGTGCCCCCATGTGAGGAAGAGCCCGAAAATTAAGGGCATAAGCTATCGCGACTTTCTTCAATACTGCAGAAACTTAAAGGATGGAACTTTCGGAAAGACTTGTGAATATTACGAAAGAACCTACAAGGGACGAAAGGTAAGCTTTCGTGCTCATCACATGATTAACAAAATCAAGAAGTTTAGTCCTTTGCTTCCAGATGAAGTATATAAGATAAGCACTGATGAAGGCTTCTGCCCTTACGAAGTCACTAGAATTCTCGCCAAATATGCTGATATTATCGTTGGTAACTACAATTACGTTCTAGTTGATTCTGTTAGAGAGTCGACTTTTGAAAAAGCCGGAATGAAATTTGAAGATGTAAACTGCATCTTTGATGAGGCACATAGTTTGCCATATTATGCTGCTGGCATCCTCTCAGATGAACTTTCATTAATCTCTGTTAGAAGAGCCCAACACGAGGTTGAAACTTTTGGTATTGATGATTCCGGCGTCTTAGAAGCATTGCATGATGTAATGGTCAAACTCGGCAGAAAAGTGTATGAAGAGTTTGGAGCCGATGTGCAACATGTTATAGAAACACATGAAATAGTCAGGCCATTACTGTCGAAGTTGAGAGTAAATCGAGATAAGCTGCTTGAAATCATCTCTGAACTTTCAGAACTAGGGGATATTGTTCGGTACAAAAGGGCTGAAAGAGGTAGAAATCCAATTTCTTATCTGTCGAGATGCGCAACTTTCTTCGAAGACTGGATCAGCATGGCAGGGTCAAGTTACGCCCGTTACAGCAAGGTGGAAGGTGATAGAAGTAG
>JGI2172J19969_10000334_pt1 | contig 20026 bp, 19 predicted proteins | sample DeeMarSWOR230_32_FD_19969 | JGI IMG/M metagenome (IMG submission 19969)
ATAGAGGAACAACCCAGACTGTTGTCCAGACAACCTGTCCCTACTGTGGCTGTGGCTGTAGCATTTGCCTGGAAGCCAAGGATGGACATGTGGTGCGGATCGTGCCAGGCAAGGAAAGCTCGGTGAACAAAGGCACGCTCTGCGTGAGGGGAAGCTATGGCTGTGATTTTATCCATAGCCCGGATAGGCTAACCAAACCCCTAGTCAAGAGAAATGACACCTTCGAAGAGGTGTCATGGGAAGAAGCCTTGGGGCAAGTAGCTATTGGATTCAAGCGAGTAAAGGATAAGCGAGGTTCCGACAGCCTGGCCGTTCTAGGTTCATCCAAATGCACCAACGAAGATAACTATGTCCTGCAGAGATTCGCCAGATCTGTACTGGGCACCAACAATATTGATAATGGCGGTCGCTTGTACAACTCCGCCAGTCGTATAGGCCTGGGATCTTCCCTTGGCTTCTCCGGCACTACCAATTATCTTAGTTATCTAGAGCAATCAGAACTCATATTGGTAATTGGGGCTGATCCCAGTTCCTCAGCCCCTGCTGTTGGTTATGCCATAAAGCGTGCTGTCAAACAGCGCGGTGTCAAATTATTGTTGATAGATCCTCGGCAGACAAAGCTCTCTTTGTTTGCTAATCTTTGGTTACGACCTAAAATCGGCACTGACGTGGCTCTCATAAATGGCCTGGCCAAGGTAATTATTGACGAAGGTTTGCTGGACGAGGAATTTGTCGCCAGAAGAACAGATAACTTTGAAGCTTTTAATAAAAGCTTGAAAAAATATACCCCGGAGTATGTTGAGAAGACTACTGGCGTTACTGGTCAAGACATTCGTGCCGCCGCTCGACTATACGCCGAGGCAAGCCGGGCGGCAATTGTCTATGGCACAGGAATCACGCAGCACACCGGAGGAACTGATGGTGTGTGGGCCTTGGCAAATTTGGCGTTACTGACAGGAAATATTGGGCGTAAGGGAGGTGGCATCTATGCCCTGCAAAGAGAAAACAATGGGCAAGGCGCCTGCGATATGGGAACACTGCCCAAATTTCTGCCTGGATATCAGAGTATAACGGATACCCAAGCCAGGGGAACTTTTGAAGAACGTTGGGGAGCAAGTTTACCAGCTGAGGCTGGGCTAACGACCCTGGAGATTATGCAGCAGGTAAAAAAGGGAAAGATTAAAGGCATGTACATAGTAGGAGAAAATCCTGTCTTGAGCTTTCCAAATTCGAAGCTCATTACAGAAATCCTGACTTCCCTCGATTTCCTGGTGGTCCAGGATATGTTTCTTACGGAAACAGCCAAACTGGCCAACATAGTCCTGCCAGCGGCAAGCTTCGCCGAAAAGGATGGGACATTCACTAATTTCGAGGGCAGGGTGAACAGGGTGCGCAAAGCGATCAAGCCTATTGGTGAAAGCTTGCCAGACTGGGAAATAATCCTGCGGCTGACTGATAAAATGGGGTCTCCGATGCCATATTCCTCTCTACAGGATGTTATGAGTGAGATTGAGGAATTAGTTCCTTCATACGAAGCCTATACTGATTCCGAAAAACAGGATGAGTTGGCCTACGAGGAAACAGGACGCACCTATGGCAAGCAGCTCTTAAAGGGATTTGCCCGATTCTCCCCCATTGAATATACTCCACAAACAGGGGAGAGAAAATCAGATTATCCCTTTACTCTGCTCACCGGGACTACTCTTAATCACTTTGGCACTGGCTCCAGAAGCTCCAGGTCTTTACGATTGAAAAAATCCTCCCCAGAGGCTTTTGTGGAAATTGGTGAGTCTGACGCCAAAAAACTTGCCATCGCTGATGGTGAGAAGGTCAAGGTAATCTCACCTGTAGGCGAGGTGACCGCAATGGTCAAGATTACCGATACACTGCGTAAGGGGATGCTCTTTATGTCATTTTCATTCCCAGAAACTCCAGTTAATGAGCTATTCGACATTGTCCTAAATCCAGAAACAAAAGAGCCTTCACTGAAAGCATGCAGCGTAAAAATAGAGAAAATTTCTCTCCCTTGAGGGGAGAGGTTGTAAAGCCGAGGCTTGCTCTTGGCAAAAAAGGTTGAGGGACAAGCCCCCTGTGCTGCCCAATAAGGGAATAGGAAGGTTGAGCTTCATGAATAAAGCGAAGATAATCACAAAGGCTGACTTAACACGAATGAATGCCATTGTTTCTGAATATAGTCAGCAGAAGTGGGCGCTAATACCGTTGCTGCAAAAAATCCAAAGTGAGTTCGGATATATCCCTACTCAGTCTATACCCCTTATAGCCAGAAGCTTGGGGGTTTTCCCCAGTCAGGTACAAGGGGTGATTAGTTTTTATACCCAGCTCTATACTCAACCACGGGGCAGAAAAGTTGTTAGGGTTTGTCGGGGGACAGCCTGCCATGTGCGGGGAGGGAAAACGATACTGAAATTAGTTAAACAGCACCTAGGCTTAGAAGAAGGGGAAACTAGCCCTGATTTGGAATACACCCTAGAAACTGTTGCTTGCATCGGCGTTTGTGCCCTAGCCCCTAATATAGTCGTTGGTGACCACGTCCATGGTCATATGAATCCGAAGAAAGTAGAGCTGTTATTCAGAAATCGGGAGGGTAGAGAGTAGTATGCAAAATCATCATACTATCTTTGTTTGCCAAGGAACAGGATGCCTTTCCAGTGGCTCTGATGCTGTCTATGAGGCGCTTAAGGAAGAAATAAGCCGACAAAGGATAAGCCATGCCGAGGTGGATTTCACTGGTTGTCACGGCTTTTGCGAGCAGGGTCCCAATGTAGTCATTGAACCGGAAGGTATTTTCTATACCCATGTCCAGGCCGAAGATGCTCCAGAAATTGTCACCTCTCATCTTCGAGATGGCAAGCCTGTGGAACGTCTTTTCTACCATGACTCTGTAACTGGCGAAGCCATACCACACTACTCAGAGATAAACTTCTACAAAAAACAACAGCGCGTTATCCTACGCAACTGCGGGCATATCAACCCGGAAAAAATCGAGCACTATATTGATCGTGGAGGTTATCGGGCGCTGAGAAAGGCTCTTTTGATGACTCCCGAGCAGGTTATTGAGGAGGTTAAGAAATCTGGCCTTCGTGGGCGAGGTGGCGCCGGTTTTCCCACCGGTCGCAAGTGGGAGTTTTGCCGCAACGTTCCCGGAAAAAAGAAATATGTCATCTGCAATGCCGATGAAGGCGATCCCGGTGCTTTTATGGACCGCTCCATCCTAGAAGCAGATCCCCACGCCGTTGTTGAGGGGCTGACCATCGCTGGATATGCCATAGGTGCCGATGAGGGCTACATCTATGTCCGTGCTGAGTATCCCTTAGCGGTAAAGCGAGTTCAAACTGCTTTAGGGCAAGCCCAACAAAGGGGCTTTCTGGGTAAAGATATTCTCGGCTCAGGCTTTAATTTTGTGGTGCACATCAAAGAAGGCGCCGGGGCCTTTGTTTGTGGTGAAGAAACAGCTCTAATGGCTTCAATTGAGGGCCGACGGGGCATGCCTCGTCCCCGCCCGCCATTTCCCGCCCAATCAGGTTTGGAGGGAAAGCCGACCAATATCAATAATGTAAAGACCGTGGCTTCCATTCCCATTATTATTGACCGTGGGGCTGATTGGTTTGCCAGCATCGGTACTGAAAAGAGCAAAGGGACGGCTGTCTTTGCTCTCACAGGGAAGATTGCTAACAGCGGGTTAGTGGAGGTACCTATGGGCACTCCCCTATCCACCATTATCTTTGATGTCGGTGGCGGTATACCCAGGGGCAAGCGGTTTAAGGCGGTGCAGACGGGTGGTCCTTCAGGAGGCTGCATCCCTGCGCGATTTCTCGATTCCCCTGTTGAATATGAAACACTGGCTCAATTAGGCTCAATCATGGGCTCTGGCGGCATGGTGGTGTTGGACGATACTACCTGTATGGTGGATGTGGCCAAGTATTTTTTGAGCTTCACTCAAGCGGAGTCCTGTGGGAAGTGTGTCCCTTGTCGCCTGGGAACCAAACAAATGCTAGAAATACTGACCAGAATCAGTCAGGGCAAAGGGCGTGAAGAGGATATAGACACTCTGCTTACCGTAGCCAAGACAGTTAAGGAATGCTCGCTCTGCGGGCTGGGACAGACTTGTCCCAACCCCGTGCTTACCACCCTTGAGTACTTTAAAGATGAATATGAAACCCATATCCAAGAGAAGAAATGCCCGGCCGCTGTATGCGATGCCCTCATGATATCACCGTGTCAGCATACCTGCCCGGTAGGAATCAATATTCCTAAATATGTGGCTCAAATTGCCGTTGGTGAGTACCTGGAGGCTGTCAACACCATCAGAGAGCGTAATCCCTTCCCTGCTATTTGTGGCCGCATCTGTCATCACCCCTGCGAGGGAAGATGCCGCCGCGGAGAACTCGATGAGCCCGTAGCAATCAGGGCGCTTAAGCGATTTGCTGCCGACTGGTATTTTGACCACATCAAGGAGCTACCTCAACCAGAACCCTTCCCTCAGATTCACAGTCAGAAAGTAGCAGTGGTAGGGGCGGGACCTACAGGGCTGTCCTGCGCCTACTTTCTGGCTCAAATGGGCTATCCTGTCAAGGTCTTCGAAGCTCTTCCCGTAGGTGGGGGCATGCTCTCGGTAGCTATACCCGACTTTCGCCTGCCGCGGGAAGTTATTGAAAAGGAGATAGATTATATCGCTAAGTGCGGAGTGGAGATAAAATACAATACGCCAATCAACGTAAATTTCACCATAGAAGATATTAGAGATAGCGGTTTTGGAGCTGTCTTTATTGCCGCTGGGGCTCAAAGGAGCCAGAACATTGGCATACCCGGAGAATTGGAGGATATTGAAGGCTTTTACTATGGTTTGAGATTTCTCAGAGATGTAAAGATTGGTAAACCTGTCAAGCTTGGACGCAGTGTAGCCGTCATCGGGGGTGGCAATGTGGCCCTGGATTCTTCTCGCACAGCCCTTCGCCTTGGTGCCGATGAAGTGAGCATCTTTTATCGTAGGTCGCGGGAGGAGATGCCGGTAACCGAAGTAGAATACGATGAGGCTCTTGCCGAGGGCATACAGGTCAACTTCCTGGTCAGTCCCACTCGCATAGCAAGCGATGATTGGAAGGTAGCCGGTTTACAGTGTGTCCACATGAAGCTGGGTGAACCTGATGCCAGCGGTCGCCGTCGCCCAATTCCCATTCCTGGCTCAGAGTTTTTTGCTCCAGCGGATACCGTCATTGCTGCTGTTGGACAGGCTCCAGACCTGTCGTTTTTACCCCGGGATAGTGCTCTTGAGCGTACTCGCTGGGAAAGGCTGGCAGTTGATGAAAACAGATTAGCTACCAATGTTGCCGGGGTCTTCGCTGGCGGGGATTTTGTCTCCGGGCCAGGCATGGTTATAGAAGCTATTGCGGCTGGTCGGAGAGGGGCCATCGCCATAGACAAATATCTCCGGGGCGATACCTCACGGGTCGAGATGTATGACCTGAAGCCAAGTGTTATTGAGGAAGAAGTAAGTAGAGAGGAAGAAGAAAGCTGGGAACCGCAATTCAGGCCAGAAACACCTCATCTCCCTCTCCAGGAGAGAAAAGGTAGCTTCAAAGAGATAGAACTGAGCTTTTCTGAAGAGAAGGCGAGACAGGAGGCTAAGCGTTGCTTAAGATGCGACCTAGAAAAATAGTAAATACCAAATGGCCAAAATCCCAATGAGCCAAACGTTTGAGTTTAGAGTATTGGAATTTGTTTAGGGTTTAGAAATTAGAGTTTAGAGTTTAATTTGTGGGAGGTCAGGCATGAAATCTATTACCAAACAAAAAACTTTTGAGGAAATCGAGCAGCAGTTAGACGGGTTTGACCGAGTGTATATTGCTGGTTGTGGCACATGCGCCACGATGACTAAAACCGGCGGTAAGGAAGAGGTCTTGGCAATGGGGAAGCGCCTCCAAGAACTGGGCAAGCTAGTCACCGGCTGGATAGTTATCCCTACCGCCTGTGATGAGATGACCGAAGTAGCGATTAAAGAAAATAATGGAGCCATTCAGAATGCCAGTTGTATTCTGGTCATGGCCTGTGCTTTAGGAGTGCATAAGCTGAGTACCTATATTGATAAGCCGGTCATGCCAGCCCTGGATACTCTTTTTATAGGTGTCGAGGATAGTCCGGGCTGTTTTCAAGAGGTTTGTGCCCAGTGTGGTCAGTGTGTCTTGGGGCAAACTGCTGGCATTTGTCCCCTGACAGCATGCCACAAAGGTTTGTTGAATGGTCCGTGTGGCGGCACCAATAATGGCAAATGCGAGGTGGATAAGGAAAAGGATTGTGCCTGGACTCTAATATATCAGCGACTGGAGGAACAGGGGCGGCTTGATTTGATGCGTAGGTATCATTCTCCCAGAGATTACAACGTGGCACCCAGGCCACGAACGACTAAGATCACATGAAGGAGGAGCTATGGCGTCGAGTTTTAAGGAAGTTCTCAAATCTGATAGATTCGTGGTAACCAGCGAAATTGGTCCACCAAAGGGGACAAACATTGAAAAGATGCTCCACCATATTGACCTTCTCAAGGATAAAGTAGACGCGCTGAATGTTACTGACCACCAGAGTTCCGTAATGCGCTTTCCTTCCATTGGCGGCTGTCTGGCCATCAAGGAGCGAGGTGGCGAGCCTATATTACAGGTAACTTGCCGCGACCGTAATCGCCTTGCCCTCCAAGCCGAGCTTCTGTTTGCATACACCAGAGGCATAAGAAATGTCCTCTGTCTGACAGGAGATGCAGTTGTAGTTGGCGACCACAAGGCGGCCAAGGGCGTTTTCGACCTGGATTCGGCACAGTTACTGAAGACGATTCGGCAGATGGAAGCGGGCAAAGACCTGGGAGATAATGAACTTGACGGTGCTGTGGAGTTCTGTGCCGGAGCTATAGTCACACCTGAAGCAAACCCGATTGAGCCTCAGTTAATCAAGTTCGAAAAGAAGATTGAAGCCGGTGCCGAATTCTTTCAGACGCAAGCCATCTATGACCTGGACAAATTTGCTAAGTTTATGGAATATGCCCGCCAGTTCCCGGTCAAGATACTGGCCGGCATCATTCTGCTCGTATCAGCCAGGATGGCGAAGTATATGACCGAGAATGTCCCGGGTGTCATTGTGCCCCAAAACTTGATTGATGAATTAGCGGCTGCCCCTAAAGGCGAGGCAATCACTAAGGGTATAGAAATCGCGGGGCGGATGATTGCCACTCTGGAAAAAGAGTCCATATGCGATGGAGTCCATGTCATGGCCATAGGCCGGGAAGAGGTGGTCCCGGATATCCTGAAAGCGGCGGGACTTGCTACCTAATACGCCGTGAAAAATGAAGTTAAGCACCCACAGTAAATTCTACTATTTTAGGCGATAACTCACCCCACCTAGAGCTAGCAAATCTTTGTATCTGGATAGAAGTCGGGGTGAGAGGATTTGAACCTCCGACCACCTGAACCCCATCATCGTTCCCTAAAAGCTGGCAAATCACCCGGGGAACCCCCCTCCTCCTTTTGAAGTCAAATGATTATATGCCTCTCAGGTAAGTTTAGCAAGTCCCAAAAGTTGATTTACTTATGAATCTTGCAGTATAGGGTAGAGCGGCTACCTCTCAATTCCAAGCCAAATGTCCCAAAGGGTCCCTTTACGTATAAAATAGAGCCTTTGTGCCAATCACCAGAACCCTGTTTTGTTCGTAAAGTCCCATTATGTCCCGACTCGTCCCAAACATTTTAACGTCAAAATTCTAGCTTAGGTTTATGCGTGGGATAATGGCAATAAGGACTGATAATGGCAAAAGTTGCTCTCAGCGACAACCCTAAAATAATGAAGGGGTTCCAAAATACCCAAAATTGAACGGAAAACCAAAATTAACAGCCTATAACGGACGAAGGGAGATGAGGTGAATAACTGGATAGTACCATTACTAATGGGTGATTGACAGCAAAGAAGATCACGCTATAATAATTTTGGGGGGAATAGCGGGAAATTCTAAATACCAATATCTGGATTTATCTGGATTCCGAATAATATCTCACGACCAAAATCCAAAAAACTAGACAGTTTTGAATTTCAAAAAAGAGCATGGAAATCAATAAATCATTATTAGCGTGGATTATTCTGACGGTGCTGGCTGTATTAGGAATAGTATATTGGATTCCGGCACAAGTACCTCCGGGACAAGCACTCCCGGGACAAACACTTCCAGGTCAAACACTAGGAACAGGAATATTGAAGCTATACCTTTCCGATGCGCCACTGGACGCTGAAAATGTTACAGGTGTTTACATCACTATCAATGAAATCCAATATCATTTAGATAATCAATGGATAACGTGTGAAGAATTTGTGGGCAATCAAACATATAACTTATTGGAATTAACCGGGGAGAATTCGGCTTTATTAGGTGAGTTGACACTACCTGCCGGGCATTACACTCAAATTCGCTTTATGCTGGATATTCCAGAAAAGGGCTCATCCCCAACTAGTCCAGGCTGTTATATCAAATTTGCCGATAACTCCGTCGAGCCTCTCTTCGCCCCAAGTGGTGGAGAGACAGGTTACAAAGCGATAGGCAACTTCGAAGTATTTGTTAATGGGACTGTGGAGGTTACCGCAGACTTTGATGTTCATAAAGCGGTGGTTTTAGCTGGTTCTTCATACATCTTAAAGCCAACAATCAAGCTGATTGTTCACGACTAAGCTGGAGCATCCGTGGCTCACGCAACTACAACCTAAAATTTCGGTTCTTACTATATTCGGCTCAAGGTATTTTGGCGTGTTTTTGATTGCTTCTATTACCTTTGTCTGAAGCTAATAAATCTTTGTATCTGAGTAGAAGTCGGGGTGAGAGGATTTGAACCTCCGACCACCTGAACCCCATTCAGGTGCGCTACCAGGCTGCGCTACACCCCGTCGCCACAACTTCGATTAATATGTTATCATAGTGGCCGCAACAAAGAAAATGTCAGATTGGCAGGTCGTGATTCTTGGCTAAGAAACAGAAAAAAAATAAACCTGAGCGAGCCCCTACTAAACACCAACTCTCCAAATGGCAGCGCCAGCTGAGAATACGCCGAATCGTGATAATTGCTGCCGCTGTTTTCTTGGTTGGTATTGGGAGCTGGGTGGGCTATGAGTCCTATCAAGACTATAAGAGCGATCCCTTGCGTGAGGTTGTGATTGAGGTAAATGGTGTCCCCTTTACTATGGGATACTTCGTAAAGATGCTTAATATTCACTTTAACAATTACATTTATAAGACCATTAATGATTACTTCAATATCTATGTTCAGGCTTACCCTAATTCTACCAGTGAAGAAATCGTAAACTTGTTGGCCTCAAATGCCATCTCCGCTTTGTCCAATAATACAAATAATATTACTAATATGCTGACTGATGAGGCTGCTAATAACATTATCAATGATGAATTGTTAAGACAAGGAGCTAAAGATCTGGGCATTGAAGTTACTACTAAGGAGGTAGACGCGAGGCTAACAGAAACTGAGTTGCCCAATGATAGGATACACCGAGATGCAGTTAGCGCTAACTTATCGCAGGAAAAGCTTATAGAATACTTTGATTCCCAACTGCCTAAAACAATGGAGCAAGCTCATGCGCAAGTAATGCTTGTAGAGAGTCAAGAGGTAGCTAGTGAGCTAATAGCTGAAATCGAGGCTGGTGGCAACTTCACCGCTTTAGTTGATGAGTTTTCCTGTAACTCCTCGATTGAAGGCGATTTGGGTTGGTTGCCCAGAGAGCTAATGCCGAATACCATGATTGCCAATACCGCTTTTAACCTTACCCCTGGGGAGATAAGCCAGCCTATTTATGATGAAACAGCGATTAAGAATATCGGCACCACTGGTGGCTATTGGCTAGTTATGGTTATAGATAGGGGTGACTATGAGCTTGAAGAGACAGTCAAGAAATGGTTGATATACAAACACTTGAACGAATGGTTTGAGGAATGGAAAAAGAACAGCACAATTGAAAATCTGCTGGATGAAGAAAAGAAATCCTGGGCTGTAGACAGGGCTTTACCAGAAGGGTAACACCACAGTGAAAAAGGATATTGGCATCGGTTTACTGGGCTTAGGAACTGTAGGCAGCGGTGTGGCTGAAGTTCTAGTCACGAGGGCAGACAAACTGGCTGAGCAAGCAGGAATTTCCTTAATTTTGAAAAAAGTGCTGGTGCGCGATATAAATAAACGACGCTCTGTAAAACTTAGTCCCAACCTGTTGACCAGCCACCCTGAAGAAGTCCTCTCTCATACTGAAGTAGCTATAGTAATCGAACTCGTTGGAGGCGAACATCCAGCTAAAGAGTATATAGAACAAGCTGTCGCTAGCGGAAAGCACGTAGTTACAGCCAACAAGGAGGTAATGGCTAAACATGGATACGAGCTATCCTCTCTGGCCAGGAAACACAATGCAGACCTCCACTATGAGGCAAGCGTAGGTAGCGGCATACCACTCATCTCTTCTTTCCAACAAGACTTAGCCGCCAATAGAATCTCGGCTATCCATGCCATCCTTAACGGCACTACTAATTATATCCTGACCCAAATGGCACAAGAGGGACTGGATTTTGCTTCAACCTTAAAACAAGCCCAAAAATTAGGTTATGCCGAAGCCGATCCCGCTAATGATATAGAGGGGATAGATGCTGCTTATAAACTGGTCATCTTATCCAACCTGGCCTTTCGGACTAAATTTGTCCCTCAAGATGTATACTGCGAAGGGATATCAAATATTGCCGCTCGAGATTTTCTATATGCCAGAGAATTTGGCTATGCCATAAAACTTCTGGCCATCGCTAAGAGAGATAATAACAAAGTGGAGATGAGGGTCCATCCTGTTTTTATTCCCCAGGATTCCCAGTTAGCTAAAGTAGATGGTGTTTATAATGCCGTCGAGGTAGAAACTGACTTAGCTGGCAAGCTGGTCTTTTATGGGGAAGGTGCTGGAGCCCTCAGAGCTTCCAGTGCTGTTATAGCTGATGTGCTGGCGATAGCCAGAAATATCTGCCGCGGCGTAAACAATGTTCCTGAACTAAGATTAGACCAGCGAGTAACTGTTAAGCCCATATCTGAGTTAAAGACACGGTATTATCTCAGGTTGAATGCGCCTGACCGCCCCGGTGTTCTAGCCCAAATCTCTAAAGTTCTGGGGGATAATTCTATAAGCATTTCGTCCGTAATCCAGAAGGAAAGCGACCTGGCAGCACAAACTGCCATAATCGTCATTATGACCTATCCGGCAGAGGAGAAAGGGATGCAAAAGGCTCTCCAGCAATTGAGGCAGCTATCAGTGGTTAACGAGGTCAGCAACTTTATCAGGGTTGAGGAATGAAGCAAGGCGTCCTAAATAGATATCGTGATTTCCTGCCAGTTACCCCGGCTACGCCTTTGATTACGCTTGGAGAAGGCAATACTCCTTTGGTGAGGTCACGGATTCTAGAGAAGGAGCTTGGCTGTGGTGAACTTTATTTTAAGCTCGAAGGTTGTAACCCCACCGGCTCTTTCAAAGACCGGGGCATGGTGGTAGCAGTAGCTAAGGCGGTGGAAAGCAGCAGCCAGAGCATCATTTGCGCCTCCACAGGCAACACCAGTGCTTCGGCTGCCGCTTATGGCGCTAGATTCGTACTCAAAACTATTGTCATTATTCCCAAAGGGAAGATAGCCAAGGGAAAGCTGGCCCAGGCCCTTGTTTATGATGCACAGATTATAGGCATAAAAGGTAATTTCGACCAGGCACTTCAAATAGTACGCGCCCTGACCCAAAAATACCCTATTACACTGGTAAACTCAATAAATCCCAATCGCATCGAAGGTCAAAAAACAGCAGCTTTCGAGATCATAGACGAACTGGGGGATACTCCCGATTATCTCTTTATCCCTGTGGGCAATGCCGGCAATATCACGGCTTACTGGAAGGGGTTCATAGAATACCACCGTGCGGGCAAGGCCAGCCATACCCCCAAGATGATGGGCTTTCAGGCTGCAGGCGCCGCCCCCATAGTGCTGGACAAGATTGTCAAACAACCCAAGACTATTGCCACAGCTATTCGCATTGGCAACCCCGCTAGCTGGCAGAAAGCAGTAGCTGCCCGCGATGAGTCGGGGGGCATCATTGACTGTGTTACTGATGACGAAATTATGAATGCATATAGATTGATGGCAATCAAAGAAGGCATCTTCGGCGAGCCAGCTTCAGGAGCCTCGTTAGCCGGGCTGATTAAGCTGTCCAAAAAGGGAAACTTTTCGGACAAGCGTGTGGTTTGCATCGTCACCGGCACCGGGCTAAAGGACCCCGGTGCGTCAGCAAGATATTCCCGGGCACCGATAGAGCTTCCTGCCGAGCTGGCAGCCGTTGAGGAAGTTTTGAAATTCCCAACATGAAAAATTCTAAATCCCAAGCACCAAATACTAAACAATGTCAAAACCTCAAATATAAATGACCAAAACAGTTTAGAGATTAGGATTTTGATATTGAGATTTGTTTAGAGTTTAGAAATTAGGATTTGGAATTTAGCCAAACAGGAAGGAAGTGAAATTTATGTCAAAAATTGTTACCGAAGCTATAGGGAAATTCGGCCAGCATAACCCCAAGGTAGCAGTTATAGTTACCGCCAGTGCCCGGGGCAAGGATGATGCCATGACCGCCGCCTGGCATAGCTCAATCTCTCTTAAGCCACCCCTCTATGGCATCGCCATTGCACCTAAGAGGTTTACTTACCAGCTTATCAAGGAAAGCCGGGAGTTTGGCATTAATTTCATTCCTTCAGAAAAAGCCTCCCTTGCCGCTGCCATCGGCGGCACTTCTGGACAGCAGATGGACAAATTTGAGAGATTTAATATCCAGAAAGAGAAGCCTTCGAAGACTACGGCGCCCGTTTTAAAAGATGCCTATGCTGCCTACGAATGCAAGTTGGTGGATAGTAAGCCCTATGGTGACCACATCTGGATAGTCGGTGAGATTGTGGCTGTGCACTTCCTCGAGGAGGCATTCACCCCGGCGGAGGTTCTCGACCTGAATAAGATAAAGCCGCTCCTTTACCTCGGTTCGGATTTCTATGCCAGCACGGATAAAAACAGCGTAAGCTTTGTAAAGAGGGGGATTTAGATGGTTAATGAAGATAAAATCAAATTGGCAATGGCCTCCATAATAGAAGCTATTGGTGAGAATCCTCTCAGAGAGAGCATAAAGGACACGCCACAGAGGGTGGCTGAAATGTATGCCGAGCTCTTTTCTGGCTTAGATGTCGACCCCAAAGCTGAACTGGCGGTGGACTTTGGTGAAGGATATGAAGAGATGGTGATTCTAAAGGACATCCCTTTCTATTCCATGTGTGAACACCATCTCCTGCCTTTCTATGGCGTAGCTCATGTCGGTTATATCCCTAGCCCCGGTGGTAGAGTGGTAGGGGTAAGCAAGCTGGCCAGAGTGGTAGAAATCTGCGCCAGGCGCCCCCAGCTTCAGGAAAGGATGACCCAGCAAATTGCTGACGCCATCTTTGAGGCACTTCAACCAGATGGGGTGGCCGTGGTTATCCAAGCCGAGCATTTATGCATGGTTATGCGTGGGATAAAAAAGCCCGGGACAACCGTGATAACCTCTTCGGTGAGGGGCAATTTCCGAAGCAAGGTAGCCACTCGCAGTGAATTTTTATCATTAATTCAAGGGAGGTAATTTATTCGTGGCGCAAGGACTCGATAGGGTCGAGTCGTGCCGCCCGGATGGCCGGGTACAACCCAGAAACAAGCCCGATAAAAATGGCCACCCCCAGTGCCATGAAAATGACACCCCCCGAAAGCGTGACATCTATGGGAAACCCTGCTCCTGTCGCTACAACGGAAGCAACTTGAACGAGAATCCATGCCAGCCCCACCCCTAAGGCACCCCCACAAAAACTAAGCGTGGCAGCTTCAGTGAGAAATTGGATCAGAATATCTCGACGCTTGGCCCCAACCGCCTTGCGCAAGCCGATTTCCCTGATACGCTCGGTTACTGAGACCAGCATAATATTCATAATTCCAATGCTACCGACAAGCAAAGAAATGGCAGCTATAGCTGCAAGAATCAATTGAATTAGTCCTGACATTTGCCCAGCAACGCTAGATATCGACTCCATGCTTATGACTCTGAAGTCTGCTTCCTCTCCTTCCCTGACGCGATGGCGGTTCCGCAGGATAGTGGTAATTTCGTCCATGGCGGAATTTATCTCGTCTTTGCTATTGGCTTGAACAGCGATAGTCTGGACGCTGTGTCCCCGGCTGGTTACCTGGTCTGTTGCTAAAGTCGCATAGAAGGTAGATAACGGAACGTATCCCGTTAAGTCCTCGGTGCCAAACCCAACCCCCTTGGTTTCCAATACGCCGATGACCTGAAATTGGCGCCCATCAATCCTTATGCTCTGGCCGGTAGGGTCCATCTCCCCAAAAATGGTTTTCGCTATCTCACTTCCTAAGACAACCACCCTTGACTTCGCTCTATCATCGTATTCGGTTATGAAGCTGCCCTGAGCTAAGATAAGGTTGTTAATCCACTGGTATGGCTGAGTTACCCCGGCAACTATGCCCGTAAGCTTTTCTCCGCCTGCTACGAATTGAATGTTATAACGTTGCGTCGCTGGCGCCACCCCCTCCACCGAAGGGGCGTGCTGGGCAATTGCCTGCGCGTCTTCCCAGGTCAGTGCTGAAGTGCTGCCCACCGTAACTCCACCGAGGTCATGAGGCATGACGTATATCAAATTAGACCCCAGAGAAGCAAAAGCCTTCTCCATCTCGGCCTGCTGCGTCTGTCCCAGAGACATTATGGCAACAACCGCAGCCACGCCAATCAGAATGCCCAGCATAGTCAAAACTGACCTTAGCTTGTTACCAAGCAAAGCCCTTAGTGCAGTAGAGATACAATCCCAGAGTTTCATTCCGATGCCTCTATCAGGCCATCCCGAATTTTAATTGTGCGCTGGGTGTAAGCGGCAATGTCTGGTTCATGAGTAACCAAGACGATAGTCATACCCTGCTTATTCAATTGCTTGAAAAGTAGCATGATTTCCCGGCTTGTCTGGGTGTCAAGGTTGCCTGTGGGTTCATCAGCTAGAATAAGAGAAGGATTATTGACCAGGGCTCGAGCAATAGCCACCCTTTGTTGCTCCCCGCCAGCCAGTTCGCTTGGCCTGTGAGTGACCCGATGAGCTAGTCCCACGGACTCCAGGACCTGCAACGCTCTTTGCCGTCGGTTGCCGGCACCACCGTAAATAAGCGGCAGTTCCACATTGGCTAAAGCCGTGGTCCGGGACAACAAGTTGAAGCTTTGGAAGACAAAGCCTATCTTTTTATTCCTTATCTCGGCTAATTGATTATCGTTGAACTCACTTACCTCGGTCCCATCCAGTCGGTATAGCCCTGAAGTTGACCTGTCAAGGCAACCGATGATATTCATCAGGGTGGACTTTCCCGATCCCGAAGGCCCTATAATAGATACCATCTCTCCCGACTCGATGCGGCAGCTAATGCCCCGCAGAGCAGGAACTTCGGTCTGACCTGCTTTATACACTTTTATTATGTTTTCAAGTTCAAGCATTGGCTACCTCATGAAGAAGCCGCCTTGTCGCTCCCCAGCAGCAGGTAATACCACTTTGTCTCCCTCCTCCACTCCCGACAAGACTTCAGTGTTTATCCCATCGCTCAGCCCTAGGGTGATTTCCCGTTCCTCCTCTTGTCCATCTATGTACACTTTAACCCAAGGGTTTTCCAAGGTGCCCCAATTGGCTCTGTTAGGTATCAACAATACGTCATCACGACGCTCGATGATGACTTCGGCAGTGGCAGTCATGCCATCCTTGAGCCCTTCATCGAGACTCTCCAAAGTTATGGTGGTCTCGTAATATACTACCCCGATCAGAGCTGTGCCTATCGGGGAGATAAAAGCCACTGTGCCCTCTACTTCCTCATCAGGCAGGGCATCCAGAGTAATATTCGCTGCTTGACCAACCTTGACTATGGCGATATCTATCTCATCAATGAAGCCGCGCATCTCCATCTCACTGGTGTCAACCAGGGATATTGCTGGCGTGGCTAATGCCGCTGTCGAGATTTCTTTTCCTTCGGTTATGGTAATGTCGGCGACCACGCCATCAAATGGAGCCACTATCACCGCCTTTTCCAGGTTAAGCTCTGCCGATTCCAGGGTGAGTTCTGCTATTTCCAGGTTCAGCTTTGCTATTTTCCAGTTCGCTATGGTCATATCCGTCGAAGAGGCTTCATATTGTGCTCGGGCTGACTTTACATGTTCCTCCCATATTTCCACCTGCAACTCAGCCATCTCCACACTTGACTCCAAAGACGGCGCATCGAGTCTGGCTAATACCTGCCCTTCTGTCACGTTATTCCCTTCCTCCACCAGCACTTCTGTCACTGTACCGGTGACGCCAAATGACAAATACGCTTTGTTAGGCATTACTAAACTGCCATCCACTAAAACGGTCTTCACTATATCGCCTCGAGTAACCGTGACAGTATCTGGCGTAGCTTCGTGGCCAGCGCCTCTAGTAAGTACGATACCGAGCACTATACCAATAACAACCACGCAGATTGTTATTATCAATATTCGTCTTTTTTTCATTTTCCTGTGTACCCCTCTCTGTTCTGATAAACTACTCATTATAGCGCAAACCCATAGTGTCGGGTAAAAAAGAGCGCACCATATATTTTGGCCGGGTTATTAACTTGCCTTGCCTTTACCTTCTATCCCAGCACCAGCGGTTTCACTTTCCTTTACCAGCTTGGCAACCTCTTCAAGTCGGCTGCTCATGATGTTCAGCAGTTCCTCTGCCGCCTCAGCTTTAATAAAGATAAGTCCCCGCCCACCAAAATGACCGAAAACCAGAAGTTTGCTGCCAGCATCTATACCAAGTTCTTTTCGGGCTTCCACGGGAATCACCAGCTGCCCTCGAGGCCCAAGCACAGCAGTGCCAAAACACCTGCCTATTACACGCATATTCATTTGTTCCATTCTCACCTCCTATTTAAGCAAAGTCAGTATTATATGATTTATCTTACTATTTTGTCAAGTATAAATCTAATAATCCAACCATAACTTAATAGCTGCGAAACGTAGTGGCGAGGTTTATCCTCGCCTCAAGCACCTATAAAAATCTGGACTGCTCATGGTGAGTGATTCGACCTATTAACGGCAGTTACGATAAAATTAGCTTGCTAAGCAGACTCTCAGTTTTAAGCGTGGTTTGATATGAGAAAATTTATTGAAGGAGCCGGCAAGCTGGGGATAGAGTTCAATGCCAGGCAGGTAAAGCAATTTGAGCTTTACTACCAGGAGCTGATTGAATGGAATAAAAAAATCAACCTCACAGCCATAACCGATTACTCCTCGGTACAGGTAAAGCATTTCCTCGATTCCCTGACCATCACTCTAGCTTTGCCTGAGAAAGAGGTGAACAGGCCAGATTTCAATATCGTGGACATAGGCACAGGTGCCGGCTTCCCCGGAGTGCCGCTCAGAATCCTCTTCCCTCAGCCCAGGCTGGTGCTTATTGAACCCACGACAAAAAAGACCGCTTTTCTTCACCACATTATCCGCAAACTGGAGTTGGAAAATGTCGAAGTACTGAATAGCAGAGCTGAGGAAGCAGCTCACTTATTACTCTATCGTGAGCAATTTGCCCTAGTCCTCTCCCGTGCTGTAGCCTTGTTACCCACCTTGGTGGAACTAACTCTGCCCTTTTGCCAGATTGGGGGAAGATTTATAGCTCAGAAGAAAGGGGAGATCGACCAGGAGATAAATAGGGCGAAAAAAGCTATTGCTGTCCTGGGAGGTGAATTAGACCAGATAAAGAAAATAGAATTGGACGAATTTAATGATGCGCGTTATTTGGTAATTATTGATAAAATATACCCAACGCCGAGTAAATATCCCCGTCGTACTGGAGTACCAGAGCGACGGCCAATATAGGAGGTGAAATAGATATGTGGAGTAGGAGATCCCGGAGGTTCTACTTTGGCCTCCCTCCTTTCGGTTTCTACTTCCAGGGATTCAAGCCCTTTCCCGACAAGAAGGAGTATCTGGAGATGCTCGAGGAGTATAAGAAAGACCTGGAAGAGGAATTAAAGGAGGTAGAAAAAGAGATCGAGGAAACCAAGAAGAGCCTCTAGCACAGAAATGCTAGCCAGGTAAAGTCTAATTTGAAGGAATGCGGGAAGATATTCAAAGGCTGATTCAAAGCCAAGCAGACTTTATCATCAATCAACAGCTTCCTTCCGGGGCTATTCCCTGGTACCGAGGCGGTATCACAGACCCCTGGGACCATGTGGAATGCGCCATAGCCTTAGACTTTAGCGGCCAACCCAGTGAAGCTAGCCTGGCCTATAAATGGATGCGTGATATCCAGAATCCTGACGGAAGCTGGTATTTCAGTTACCTCAATGATAAACCTCAGGACCTAACCAAAGATACAAATTTCAGCACCTACATAGCAACAGGGATGTGGTTTCATTACTTCACCACCCGGGACATGGACTTTCTCCAATACATGTGGCCTACGGTGGAGAAGGGCATAAACTTCGCCTTGAGTTTACAGCAGCCCGGCGGCGAGATTTATTGGGGACTAAGCGAGAATAACGAAGTCTGGCCGGGAGCAATTTTAACTGCCTCCAGCAGTACCTGGCTCAGTATTAAATGCGGCATAAGGATTGCTAAAAACCTGGGGATAGATAAGCCCGACTGGAATAAGGCATGCCAGAAGCTGACTAGAGCGATTAAAGAGCACCCCGAACGCTTCGACAGGTTAGGCGAGGATAAGAGCGGGCATGCCATGACCTGGTATTACCCCATCCTCGTGGGACTGCTCAAGGGGAAGCAAGCGGAAGAGCGCATCTCCAGAGGTTGGCAGGATTTTATTATAGATGGTTGGGGGTGCAAATGCTTCGCCGACAGACAGTCAGTATGTGTAGCCGAGACCTTTGAATTTATTCTGGCCTTAATAAGGATGGGGGCCAGTGATAAGGCAAAGACGGTGCTGGACTGGGTATTGCAATTTCGGGATAGCGACGGCGTGTTTTACCGTGAGGTATATTGGCCGCAAAGGGAGATAAGACGGCCGGAACGGGAACCACAGGTCCATGAGAAGAATACCTGGACGTCGGCAGCAGCGATACTGGCTATGGTGGCTTTAGGTGGGATTAAAATACCGTAGCCCAAACATTGGCTTGCAAGATGAATTTAGAGCCCAGCGTTAAAAGAGTTTCCCGAAAGATTCCACTGGAAGACGACCCCGATGATTTTGTGGGTTACGAAGTCCTTATAGACTTTATAAAGCAGCGGGCATTACACAAGCTGGAAGGAGATATCATCGAAATCGGTGCTTATATGGGCAGAGGCACTGCCAAGCTGGCGAAGTTTGCCCGAAGATATGGTAAGAGGGTCTACGCCGTCGATGTTTTCGATCCCGGCCTGGACAAGACTCTGAGTAAAACTGGAATCAAGGCGGGCGACGTTTATGAAGCATTTCTCAAAGGCCGCTCGATGCTACAGGCTTACCAGGAGTCAACTCGGGGCTTTGACAACATCGTAACTATCAGGGAAGACTCCAGAAAAGTTAGCTTCCCCGAAGAACAAAGATTCATCTTCGGATTCATTGATGGCTGCCACCAGCAAGCATATGTAGAAAACGATTTCAATGCCATCTGGCCACATCTTGTTTCCGGGGGCGCAGTCGGTTTCCACGATTATAAATTCGATGATTGGCCGGAGGTCACTAAAGCCGCAGATAAGCTGATAGATGAGCATAAAAAAGAGATAAGCGCAGCATATGAGATAGAAGGGAAATATAATATTCTGTCTCTTCTGTTGGTCAAAAAATAGAATTCATCCCCAACCCTCCAGTGCGGGATACCTCTGGCTGAACTCAAAGCAAGGTGGCAATGCCTGACACTAACCTGGTTTAGTGACTTCTTGCCAATCCGCCGAATTTCTTGGAAATTTCGGG
>JGI2172J19969_10000336_pt1 | contig 19910 bp, 16 predicted proteins | sample DeeMarSWOR230_32_FD_19969 | JGI IMG/M metagenome (IMG submission 19969)
AGGATCTGAGGGATCAGAGATATCGAGAACAGTCATATACCCGTAATAATCACCCGATATCGTTTTAACTCCAGAGATATACGCATAATCCCCGCGAACAGCAATATCAAAAGGCTGATGATCATCAGGAAACTCAAGGTGTGTCACGAGATAGGGATTGGTGGGAGAGGAAATATCCACTATTTTAAAATGTCGCGGCCAACCCCCGCAACAATAGGCAAATCCTCCTGAAATGGCAAGGCTGTGAATCGAATCGATATCATCGCATGTGCCAGTCACAAACGGATTGGAGGGATCGGAGACATCCATTATGCGCAGACCATCCTGTCCACATGCCAAATAGACATAGTCTCCCATAGCCACTATGGGATTCGTACCGCGACCCAAAGCTGCATCCGGAGTATCATAGTTCCCCAGCTGAGATGGGCTGCCTGGATTTGAAACGTCATAGAGTGAAAAACCACCCTCGCCATGGGAGATTCCAACAAAACTTCCAGAAATGCTTATGTCATGAGAATACCCTATCGTGTCACACTCTCCGACGAAATAAGGAGAGGAAGGAGTGGAAATGTCCAGTGTAACGAGATGGCCATTCCTATTGTCACAAAGATAGGCATGATTTCCAGAAAGCGCCACGCCTTCAAAGTTTCTTTCAGACTCGACATAGCTGCCTATTTCCGCTGGATTGAGGGGATCACTGGCGACATCAACGACAACTATTACGCTAATCTCATCAGTATTGCTGTACTGACAGATGTAAAGGTCCCCATCTCCAGAAACTGCCATTCCTTTAATACAATAACTCTGCCAAGTCTGATAGGAACCTGCTAAGAGAGGAAATGAAGGATCGGAAACATCGATTACTTCTACTCCATTGGGCCAATCTTCTGGAAAACCCGGCCAGTATGCACACTCACAAATTGCATAATTTCCCCAAATTGTAACATCGTTAACATAGTGAGAATTTTGATAGTGAGCTTGAAAGGCAGGATTATCAGGATCTGAAACGTCATAGATAATCAGCCCACTCTCACTGGCTGCCACATACGCAAAACCCGAGGATAGGGCTAAAGATTGGATGTTGGATGTTCGCGCATAAATTGACCCGACTTCGTTTGGAGTATGCAGGTCTGAAATATCAACTATTTTCAGATAGCTACTAGTCACTGCGTAGGCATAGTTTCCGGAGATCTCAATATCCAGAACATGTCCTTCAAGTTCTACTTCTCCAATCTTTGAAAGCGAGGAAGGATCTGATATATCCAGCACCTGTAGAGCATATCCATTTCCGATCAAAGCCATATTCCTCGAAGCATCCACAGCAGCAGTCTCGCAGGATCCATACGGCCACATTCCCACGTACTCTACATTGTATGAAGGAACTTTAAATCCTTGTGCTCCATCCCAGATGCTTAGATATTCTTCCTGTCCGTTTTTCAATCCTTCTGCTTTACTGGTCGGCAGAGATTTGGCGAAGAATCTGTCTGGATTTGGCTTGAGTTTGTCCTGGATTTCAGATGCTTTATTGCCTGGCGCTGAGGCCACGGTTGAACCGAATAAAAGGGCAATGCCCAGAAGCGTCAGGAATACAATCTTCTTTTTTTTGCGGTTTGAATCCGATAAAAACTGAGACAGTGAGAAAACTTGCCTTTTTTTTGTCATGCTTGTCCACTCCGTTCTTCTTTTCCCTTATTTTTTTGTTTGAATCTGACATAAGAAAAACTTTATGTCAAGAAAGGATTTAATGTGAATGTCAAGGCCATAAATAGGCTAGAAATGACTGAATGTGGTTGATAACGGTTGTGCCCGACAAACCTCTCTCGGTTGTTGATTCCTAGTATAACTACCTGATAATGGAATGGTACGCCCGGAGGGATTTGAACCCCCGACCTTCTGATTCGTAGTCAGACGCTCTATCCAGCTGAGCTACGGGCGCACCAAGAAGTTGTGTCCCCTATTATGCCAGATTTTATGGATTTTTTTAAGCCAATTAAATAAGGGATTGCAGTTTCGGCTCATAGCTTACAATTTCAATCTTTTTGAGCAAGATTGCCAAACACTTCCTGTAGAGACAATTATTTTTTAAGAGATTGCCATACTACATAAATTAAAAAAATCTCAAAGGATGAGATTTCCGCGCTTGGCCCGCAATGACACTAATCAGAAATCTTGAGGACGGCGGCGCCGTTGATTTTTCCCCCCTTGAGAAGCTGGAGAGCCTTATTCGCCTCTTCCAGTTTGAAAGCCTGGGTGGTGGTCCTTATAGGGATCTCGGCTGCAATCTTGAGCAGCTCTTCTCCATCCTGCCGTGTCGCATTGGCCACACTGCGCAAAGTCCGTTCATGGTAGAGGTATTTCATATAATCCATCTCAGGAATGGGTGTCATGTAAATCCCTGCCAGAGCCACAGTCCCACCTTTATCCAGGACTCCCAACGCATCCAGGACCAGCTCTCCTGCCGGAGCGAAGATGACGGAGCTGTCCATCCTGGTGGGCGGCTCATCCTTCGATGTCCCGGTCCAGACAGCGCCGAGCTTCTCAGCCAGATTCCGGTGTTCCTCGCTTCGGCTGAAGACATAGACCTTGCATCCCCAATGCACAGCAACCTGGATGGCCACATGGGCCGAGGCTCCGAATCCATAGAGGCCGAGACGCTGACCGGGCTTGATCTCAGACAGACGCAGGACCCGGTAACCGATTATTCCGCCGCAGAGAAGAGGTGCGGCTTCCTCGTCAGCAAATATCCCGGGAATGACATAGGCGAATTTTTCAGGAATGACTATGTACTCAGCGTAGCCGCCGTTGACATGGTAGCCGGTGAAGCGGGCCGACTCACAGAGGTTTTCGTTTTCACGGTCACAGTATGCGCATTGCGTGCAGGAAGAATACAGCCAGGCCACACCGAGCCTGTCACCTACCTTGAAGCGAGAAGCTCTCTCTCCTTGTTTCTCCACAGTGCCCACGACCTGGTGACCGGGGATGATGGGCAGCTTGACCTCGGGGAGCTCGCCTTCGACCGTGTGGAGGTCAGTATGGCAGACTCCGCAGACTTTTATCCGAAGAAGAACCTCATCAGGCTCTGGTTCCGGCTTAGGGATGTCCACGAGTCGGAGAGGATTGTGGTCGATGGGATCGAACCCCTCTAAGAGCATGGCTTTCATCAGAATACCTCGCTTTCCCGTCCCCTTTTTATTTTTTTTGACAGCGCTCACAGTAGCCAAAGACCTGGATAGAGAATTTGTCGGTCTTGAACCGGCTCTCTTTTCCGATCTTTTCCAGGATGGATTGGACCTTTTCATCGGAAAATTCTTTGACTGCGCCGCAGGAAAGGCAGACCAGGTGACCGTGAGCTGCCTTGGAAACCTCCGGCTCATAATGACTGTGGTCTTCTCCGAAGTCAATCTCGCTCACTAGCCCGCTTTTCACCAGAAGATTCAAGGTCCGGTAAATGGTGGCCAGGGAGACATTCTCGCCTTTGCCTTTGAGCCGGCGGTGGATTTCATAGGCGTTGGGATGAACAGTCTTTTCAGAAAAAATCTCCTCAAAAATCAACCGTCTTGTCCGGGTGAATTTGAGGTCCTGGGACCTCAGATAATCCTTGAATTCTTTGAGTTCCATGATCAGCTATTAAAAAGGCGATTTCTTCCTTTTTATGAGATTGCCGCGCTTCGCTCGCAATGACATCGTTACCTTTAGACTGCCATACTCTGTTCGCAATCTACAAAATATGAAATTGCCACGCTGCATCCGCAGTGACACCTCTTATTTTCCCTTTGCTTTCTTCTCTTGATTTTTCTCTGCCCGGCGCTTGATATCTCTCTTGATAGCGACATCTTTCTGGCGATGGGTGGCTGTCTTTGTATTGTCATTTTTCTGGTGATCGACTTCTTTCTGACGATTGACATCTGACCGGGGCTGACTTGCCTCTTGAGGCAGGCCCTCTTTTTGGTGCTTGATCTTGCTCTTCAGCCTCTCCAGCCGGCGGGCGAAATCTTTCTCGTAATGGGAAGAAAGGCCGATGGAAAGAACAAGCCCTTCTTCGGTGATCTGGACTGCCTCCTCGTATCTTTTTTCTTTGTGCTCCAGGTACATGGCCAGTTCCCTGAATGAGAGGAGTTGATTCATAGATACTCTCTCCACAGCTGCCATTTCTTTCCAGATCCCGACTGCCCTCTCCCAGTCCTGATTCTTTTTGAAATAATAAGAGATTCTTTTCTTGGCTTCGAGAGATATCTCATCCGAAAGCTCGCCATCCAGAGCCTTCTCGAAGAACTGGAGGGATTTCTCCACATCTCCGATCTTCTCCATGATCTTTCCGGCTCCGAATAAGTCCATGGCGTCCACGAACGCTTCCTCCCCCATCTCGGAAAAAATCGACGCGCCGGCGACCACCACACCCAGCAAAGAGAGAATATCCTCCTGATTATGATAGAGGATGGGCTCGATCAACTCGAAATTCCCGGTATTCAGATAGTGGAAATACCTCCAGGGAATCTCGGCTGAGGGGATATCCTCGGAGCGGTCTGCCTGGACGACCTCGCGAGCGAGATGGTAGAGCCGGCAGCTCTCGTGCTTGTGCTTCCAGAGGCTCCGGGCTGAATAGAGAAAATCCAGGTGGGGAAGCTCGCTGAGGACAAAAGGCTGGCGGTGGATGATGAACCGCGTTTCGAGGAGGGGGATATCAAACCCTTTCCCGTTGAAAGTGACAACGGATTCAAAATTCATCTCAGAAAAAAACTGGCCGATCTCCCGAATCATTCGTTCCTCTTCGGCCAGTTCACCCAGGAAATACTGGGCCACGTAGAATTTATCATCCCGGTAATAGCCCATGCCGACCAGAAAGGGGATAACTCCTGTCCCGCCGGAAAGCCCTGTTGTCTCCAAGTCGAGGAAGAGGGCTGTGGAGAGGTCCAGGCTTTCGAAGGCCGGCTCTTTGCTGAGCCAGGTGAGGACATCTCCTTTTATGTCCAGTCCTGAGGACAAGGTGACCTTCCCGTACTTGACATCCAGCGGGAACGGATTCTCGAAAAACTGGATGGGCTCCCGTTCCAGAGGTTCGAAGGCCGGAACCTGAGGCTTAGAGGGTCTTTCTTCGCGGGTGAGGGAGATGAGCTGCTGGAGTTTATCTTTAACCGACAGATCCGTGTCTTTATCGATCTTTTCCCAGACATCCTTGATGACATCGGCCCGGGATCGGGCATCTCTGTCTTTTTCCGCGCGCTGGGATTCTTCAGCCGGGAGTTTTATCTCTTTTTCGCCTTCATCCCAGACACCTTTGATCGGCTGCGCTTTGGCCCGCGCTTCTCTTTCCTTCTTCAGGCGCTGGAGTTTCTCTTTGATGTCAGCCATTTCAGGATAAATTATAACTCCTGGTTATAAAAATTGAACGTTTTTTCAAAAAATATTACTCCCGGTTATAAATATTCTGTGCCGCGCGTCTGGCTGATTTTTCTCTTTTTCTTTTCATTCTCTGGAGTTAACGACATTATTCTGATCCCCCAGAACGTATTTCATTCAGCGCTCATTCCCCGATAAACTGGAGAAGGATTGTCCGGGAGCGGGAGCGGTTGTCAAAATCGACAAAGACGATCTGCTGCCAGGTCCCGAGGTTGAGCGCGCCGTTGGAAAAAGGGATGGTCAGAGAAGGCCCGACGAGCGAAGCCCGGACATGGGAAAAGCCGTTGCCGTCTCCCCAGCGCGCATCATGGTGATAGGTCACATTGCTGGGAATGACCTTTTCCATGAATTCGGAGAAGTCCTTAACCAGCCCGGATTCATACTCGATAGTGGTCAGTCCGCCCGTAGAACCGGGCACAAAGAGGTTGACGATACCGTTCTGCAGCCCTTTTTCGGAGAGCCTTCTGGATACTTCTCCTGTGAGGTCCTTCATGTCGTTAAAACCGGCTGTCGAAAAGCTGAGCGNATCACCGATGACTTTCATCTCTAAATTCTCCTTCCTCATCATAGGANAATTTCATTTCAGCGTAAAGAAAATTGGGGACTGTCCCCAATTTTTACGATTTTATCTGACAATCCCAGGGAAAGATTGGATTTTCATCTTTTTCAGACTATAATCGAAAACGAGGAATAAAAATGAGAAAAATATATCTAGCAGCGGTCATCTTCTGTTTTTTGGCATTCATGAATTTACTTTCCGGATTCCCATCCATGAAAAATTCAGATGATTTCGAGATGATAGAAGACCTCAGTATCGGAGTGGAAGCCGGAGATGAAAACCTGATGTTCGGCATTGTCAATGACATTGACCTGGATGGAGAAGGAAATATCTATGTATTGGACGTGAGAAACTACAGAATTCAGAAATTCGATAATAAGGGGAGTTTCCTGCAGAGTGTGCCTATAAAGAAAGGGGAAGGGCCTCAAGAGGTCCCCCGGATTAACACAATAGCAGTGACAGAAAAGGGGAAAATCTATCTGCTGGGAGGGAACGGAATAAAAATACTCCTTTTTGATGAGCACGGAGAATTCCTTCGTTTTTTTAAATTGGATTTTCAAGCCATCCACATTGCCCCCTATGTTGAAGAAAAGGCCGTAGTCTTAGGGATAAAGGATAATCACATCTTCCACGTATTCAGTGAGGAGGGAGAACATCTGGATTCTTTTGGGGAGCCGTTCGAGATTCCCTCCCGCTATTCCCAATACAAGGACCTGGCTCCATTGAAATTCCCCATGAGAATCGACGGCTCAGGAGACGGCAAACTCTTTGTCCTCAATCCCCACAGGTATGAAATCAACATCTATGAAAAAAATAAATTCGTCGGGCTTCTAAAAGGAAAAAACAAAGCCTTTGAACCGTTGAGAATCACCAAGTCCAACCTTCCAGGCATTGGGATAGTTTTCCCTACCGTCTCCGCTTTAGAATATAAGGAAAGAGTCTATGTCACGTTCAGAACACTACTGAACAGAGAAGTTCCCGATCAACTGGATATTTTCGAAAAGGGAATCCCCATTGCTTCGTTGGACGTAGATGGATTTGCTTACGCCATTGACAAAGAGGGCCGTCTTTACTTTGTCGAAGAGGAAGATTTCCCGAAAGTGGTAAGATATACTCCCAAAAAGAAAACGTCATAGTAAAAATTGGGGACAGTCCCCAATTTTCTATGAGAAGACCCCAATTTTCTACTTAAATAGACGTTTCTAGACTTATACAAATATTTCTTCCATAATGGTATGAGGGAGGAAATATGAGAAGACAACTCTTGGCGGTAATTGTCATCTGGACAACTGCCTTGATCTTTTGTCTGTCCGGATGCTCCAGAGGAAAGCAGCGGTTTCAGGAAATATCGCTCACTGAAGACCTGAGTATCGGCGTGGAGAGCGGTGATGAACAATTCATGTTCGCTGATATCGGGGGTGTTTCCCTGGATTCAGAAGAGAACATCTACATTTTGGACTGGAAGGACTCCAGGATTAAGAAGTTCAACACAAACGGCAACTTTCTCCAAGTCCTGGAAGTCAAACGAGGAGAAGGCCCTCAGGAAGCCTCCTATATCACGGGAATGGCTGTCACTCCCAAAGGAAAAATCTATGCCCTTGACAGGAACACCGGAAAAATCCTGGTCTTCGATGAAGGATTCAAGTGGGTTCGCTCCTTCAACACGGATTTCGGGTCCATAGACATCCTTCCCTACTCGGAGGAGGAGTTTATTATTCTGGGGATAAAGGATGAGAAAGTCTTTCACGTATTCGATCAGGAAGGAAATCTTCTCGAATCCTTCGGGAAAACTTTCGAAATCCCCTCGGAATATCTCGAGTACAGGAATGTGCCTTTCACGAAATTGCCCAGAAGGGCGGACATCACAAGGGAGGGCAGGATCTATCTGGTAAACCTCCACCAGTACGAAATAAGGGTTTATGAGGATAAAAAAGTCGATCATGTCATCAAAGAAGAATCCGAATTCTTCACTCCGTTTAAAGTCGTACTCAGTGAAAAAACAGATGATGGAGTCCAACGGATAGGCATGCGCTTTCCCTATATTTCCGTGCTCGAGCAGGGAAAAAGGCTGTATGTGTCGATGCTGGCCTGGGAGGAGGATGAGCTCAATCATCTGGATGTCTTTGAAAACGAAAGACTCATCGCTTCTCGGAAAATCGTTGGATTCCCCCACACCATCGACAAGCGGGGCCGCCTCTATCTTGTGGAGGAGGAAGAGTATCCAAGAGTTGTAAGGATTTCCGTCGAATTCAAATAAAAAAAGACCTTTTAAATTGAGGATTGTCCCTAGTTTCTATCCAGTCTTTGTATGAGATTGCCGCGCTACGCTCGCAATGACAGACCTTTACGCTAAAATATTCTATCTATATTTATAAATTGGGGATTGCTCCCAATTTCTTTAATATTTCATCTAACTTATAAATTGGGGACTGTCCCCAATTTTTCCCCCAATTTTGTTCCTTTTTTCTCAGATTTTCGGTCAACGATAATGGTCTGGTCTGCGTTTTGATATATGAAAAGAAAAGCTGCTTATGATATATACAAAGCATGAACGAACAGAACGTCATTAAATCAGCCCAAAACGGAGACAGGGAGGCATTGAGACTCTTGTTTGAAGAAAACAGACAGAAAATCTTCTCACTGGCCTACCAGTATGTCAAGAACGCCGAAGACGCTGAAGACATACTCCAGGAAACGTTCATCAAGGCCTACCGCTCGCTCCATAAATTCAATCCTCAGAACAACATGCGTTTCTCTCCCTGGCTCTACCGCATCGGGATCAACTGCAGCATCGATTATATCCGGCGGAACAAACAACGGAAAATGCATCATTCCGGCTCCGACGGCCTCGACAATATCTCCTCTGACACGCTCAGCTACGACCCGGAACAAGCCCGGGGCCGGAAAGAGATCCGCGAAAAAATCGATCATTCTTTAAATAGATTATCAGGCCGTCAGAAAATGATCTTTATCCTCAAACACTATCAGGAGCTGACCTGCGCGGAAATCGCCGATTACCTAAATTGCTCTGAGGGGAGTGTCAAAAGACAGCTCTTCCGGGCGGTCTCGGTGGTGAAAAAAAACCTGAAAGGCCTGATCATGGAGAAAAGCTATGAAGTGCAAAAAATATGAAGAAAAAATTATTCTCTACCTTTATGGTGAACTCAACGAAAAAGAAAAAGCTGATCTCCAAAGCCACATCCAAGAATGTGCTTCCTGTGCCCGGGACCTGGAATACACAAAGAAGGTCTTTAAGGCATTGGATGACAGCAAAGAAGAAGCTCCCCAGGCCGATTGGGAAAAATCCTGGAGAGAGATAAGCTCAACCACCCAGGTCCAACCCCGTGAGAAGAAAAGCTTCTTCCTGACTCAAAGATGGGTGTATGCAGGAGCAGCGCTGCTGGTCGTTTTTGTCCTGGGAGCGCTCATCGGAAGATTCTGGTTTTTCCCGGTTAAAGAATCGCCTTTCCGAGCAGGAGTCGCTCCGACAGCAATGAACCCGGCCCTGATCGAATACATGGACGACCTCAAGCCTATCTTGATCGAGTACGCCAATTACACCTCATCAGAGGGAACAGAGGAAGCCATGCTCATCGATAAGGATACTCTCCGTAGTCTTCTTGTCCAGAATCTCCTCTTAAAGGACATCATCGCCAAATCCAATCCCTCACTCCTGCCTTTTTTGGATGACCTAGACCTTGTCCTCAAGGAGCTGTCCAACATGAAAAGAGGAGACAAACAGACTCCTTCGCTTGTCAAGGAGCTTATTCAAGAAAGAGAGATCCTTTTTAAAATGGAAATCTTTCAATCCATGTAGGAGGTTTGAAAATGAAGCGAATAAAATTTATCTCACTGCTGCTTGTTTTCTTCCTGATATCAGGCAGTCTCCTTCTCGCCCAGCAGGAAGAGAAAGCCCGTGAGCTCTATGTCCAAGCCAAAAAACTGATATATCAAAAGAATTGGGAACAGGCCATAGAGGCCTTCCAGACCCTGGCCAAAACCTATGCCCAGAGCGAATACGCGGATGATTCCCTCTACTGGCTGGCCTACAGCATGCACAGGCTCAGCTATGATTTGGAGAACCTAGAACGCCAGCTCAAGATGCAAGAACAAGCTCTAGCCTCTCTCAATAATCTGGTGGAGAGGTACGCGCAAAGCTCTTACGTCGACGATGCCAAGCGGCTGAGGATTGCCCTGGCCAAGGAATTGTACGAGAAAGGAAGGCAGGAGTACAAACAATACATAAACGGCAGCGCAAGAGGCGTGAGTGCCGGTAGAGAGGAAGACCCTGAGCTGGAATTGAAGCTGGTAGCTCTGAACGCGCTGATGACCATGGATCCCGTGGAAGCCTTTCCCATCTTGGTTAAAATCGCCAAGGAAGACGATAATCCCAAGATGAGAGAAAGGGCTCTGCTGGTCCTCAGCCAGTCCAAAGATCCCGAGATTATTCCTCTCTTTATCGAACTGGCCACCAAAGACCCGGAAGAAAAAGTCAGAGAGAGGGCGGTTATATTCCTGGGACAGCGGAGAGATAAGGAAACCCTGGATGCTCTTATCGGCGTTTACGATAAGACCACAGACAAAGACCTTAAAAAACGCCTCATCATCTCCATCGCCCAGAACCCGAACAAAAGGGCCTTTGACAAGCTTGTGGACATCATCAAAACCGAAAAGGACAAGGAAACAAGAGATAGAGCCATCTCCATGCTCCACATGACCAGGCGGGAGGGAACGATCGACGTGGTAGCCAAGCTCTATGACAGCGTCTCTGACCCGGAGCTCAAGAATCGCCTGATCATAACCATCGGCCAGAGCCATGACCCAAAAGCCGNAGATAAGCTGTTTGAGATTGCGAAAAACGAGAAGAACAAAGAGCTCAAAGAGAGAGCTATCACCATGCTCGGCATCAGCCGGAGAGAAGGCATGTTCGACAAGATGCTCATTCTCTACGACGGAGTCGATGACCCGGAAATAAAAGAACGCCTGATCATCAGCATCGGTCAGAGTCACGATCCTAGAGCCACCGACAAGTTGATCGAGATTGCTAAAAATGAAAAAAACAGAGAGCTCCAGGCGAGAGCTATCACCATGCTCTCCATGGGAAGACGAGAGGGAATGATAGACAGAATAGTGGAACTTTACGACTCTACGACAGACCCGGAGCTTAAGGAACGCTTGATCATCAGCATAGGACAGACCCGAGATCCAAAAGCCAGAGAAAAGCTCCTCATGATCATCCAAAAGGAAAAGCTCAAAGAACTCCAGGAGAGGGCCATCACCATGCTCTCCATGGACAGGAGTGAAGAAGCAGTGGATAAACTCATCGACCTCTACGACAGCTTAGCCGATGAAGAGCTTAGGGAACGTGTTCTTATCAGCTTTTACCACACCAAAAGCAAAAAAGCCACGGATAAACTGATCGACATCGCTAAAAACGACAAGAACCCCAAGGCAAGGGAAAGAGCGATCATGATCCTGGGTCAGCAGAGAGGCGACGAGACGATTGACCTCTTCGCCGAATTGTACTCGAAAACAGACGATACCGAGCTCAAGGAAAGAATCGCTCACTCTCTCGGCCAGAACAAAAGCGACCGTGCCGTGGAAAAAATGATCGAGCTGGCCCGGAAAGAAAAGGACATGAAACTGAAGAGACTGTTTGTGTTTTACCTCGGCCAGTCCAAGAACGAAAAAGCGATCCAGTTCCTCAAAGAGATCATCGAGAAATAAGAGTGCGGAAAGAGAAGGAATGACAATGAAAAGCACCACATCAAGCCTGAAGGCGATGGTTGGCGTTGTCGGAACACTGCTCATCGTGCTGTCACTGAATCCTCTTTGTGCAGAAGAACTATCAGAACTTTTGAAAGGAAAGGTCCATTACCTGGATAAAGAGGACCTCAGCCTGACGAAAAAGGTCGCCTTGGCCGAGACTGAATTCAGGAGATCAAAGAGTGAAGACACCTTCCTTACCGGCTACGTATTCCGGAGCAGGCACGAAATTCATATGGGAGGAAGATGGGCTTCGGCAAGACCTTACAAGGTCTTTGTGGATGAGGATGAGATCAAGGTGCGCCGGAAATACAGGTCGGATGATACCAGCGAATCATGGGACTCGGAGGAAGGAGGAGAGCCGGTCGGCCTCCTTCTCCTTCACCGCGTCTCCAAGGGCAAAAGCGAAATCCAGGATGCTCATATGATCGACCTGGACCAGACCTTTGAGTTCGAGGAGCAACCCCTCTACTGGCTGGGAGAAGCCGATAATGAAGAAAGCTTCCGTTTTCTCGAAGGTGCCTTCAAAGACGCAGGCCATAGTCTCCAGAAGATGCTGCTGTGTGTCATCTGCGCGCATGACGGCCCGAAAGCTCACGATTTTTTGCGCGGCGTTGTCTTTGGAGATTACGCGAGAGAGGTGAGAAAGAACGCCATCTTCTGGCTGGGCAATTACAAGGATGAAAGGAGCCTCGGCTACCTCAAAGAGATAATCAAAAAAGAAGACGCCACTGAGCTCAAGAAGCAGGCCGTATTCGCCATCCAGCTCAGTAACGAGAAAGAGGCCATGGCCGAGCTTATCAAGATAGCCAAGACCGACAGCGACCAGCGAATCAGGAAGAATGCCATCTTCTGGCTGGGGCAAAAAGCGTCGAAGGAATGCATCAAGGCATTAAAAGACGTGATTGAAAAAGAAGAAGATGTCGAGCTGAAAAAGCATGCTGTTTTTGCCCTGACCCAGCTTCCCAAGGACCAATCGGTGCCGATGCTGATCGACATCGCCAGGACGAACAAGAATCCTGAAGTCAGAAAGAGAGCCATCTTCTGGCTGGGCCAGACAGGAGACGAGAGAGCTCTGAAATTCTTCGAGGAAATCCTCATCAAAAAATAATAAAAGAGGAGAGGCAACTTTTCAGATTTTCAGAGGCCAAGACCTCCATACCATCAAGATCAAGCTAGAATCGCCCTTGAATCATCAAAAATCAACCGCAAAGGCTCTCAGAAATTCTCCTCTCTCTCCTCAGTTACCCTCAGGAACTCCAGGAGAGCTCAATGACAAAAAGTGGGGTAAAGAGAGTATAGTGGCCAGAGTTTACATAGAAATCAGTTTTGGAGGAAGAGGGGTCATGGATGCCCGCGGCTGAAGCCGGGTCGCATTTCGTAAAAAAACCATCTGTGCTTTATAACTTGCTTTCTTCAATTCCGGTTCTTCCTCAATTGAACCGTTCCACTTTCATCGGCCTGATATCGAGCATCGGCTTTTCTCCGGTCAAAATCTGGCTGGCCAGCTTACCCGTTACCGGACCAAGGGATACACCCTGCATGGCGTGGCCGCTGGCCACCACCAAGTTGTTATACCTGGCGCTTCGTCCCAGGAGCGGCACTCCATCCGGACTGCACGGCCTCAATCCCCGCCAGAGCTCAACAAGTTCCATCTTCTCCGCCTTGAACTCCTTCAGATAATTCGGCATCGCCTTGATGATCGCCTCCACCCGCCGCCGGTTTATGCGCAGGTCCACTCCCGCCAGTTCCAGCGTCCCCGCCAGCCGCAGGATTCCCGGCAGCGGAGTCACTGCGATCTTCGTTTCCGACAATATCATCGGAATCGCCGGGCTGGTCGCCGGCTTCTTATAGCTCAAACTGTATCCCTTGGCCGCCTGAATGGGCAGCCTTATACCCAGCTCTTTGGCCAGAGAAGCTGACCATGCACCCGCAGCCAGCACTATCTGATCAGCCGATATCTCCCCCCGCGTCGTCATTAATTTCTTTACCTTTCCACGCCTCGTTTCCCATCCGATCACCTCTGTCCGCGTCATTATCTTCGCACCCCTGGCTTGCGCCTGCTCCGTCACAACCCGCACAAACTGATAACAGTCGATATGCCCATCCTGAGGAAAATGCACTCCCCCTGCCACATCGTCCCGCAAAGACGGCTCCATCTCCAACAGCTGCTCCCTGCTCAAAACCGCCGCCGGTACCTTCAACTTCTCCTTTGCCTCGACTTCCTGAACTGCCGCCTCCAGGTTTGATTTCGTCTTGCAGACTATGAGCAAACCTCTCTTCTCAAAGAAAAATTCCGCGCCTCTTGCGCTCAGGTCCTCGAACAACTGCTTGCTCGCTGAATTCAGCTGACATAAATACTCCATCGACTGATGCATCTTTTCTGCCCGGCACGCCTGCCGAAACCTCCACAGCCAGCTGAATAAATCCCTATCGTTCCTCACCTTGATATAAAAGGGACTCTCCGGGCTGAGCATCCAGCGAATGCCCTTGGCAATGATCCCTGGTGTCGCCAGGGGCATGCTATGTCCGGGGACCAGCAGCCCTGCGTTGGCGTTCGAGCATCCGGACCCTACCTCCCCTTTTTCGACAAGCGTCACATCCCCGCCCTGCTCCGCTAAATAATACGCTGTGCAAACTCCCATCATGCCGCCCCCTATCACCACCACATCCGCTTTCTGCCGGCCGATTCGGTCTTCCATCAATATTCCTCTTCTTTCATCAAAAACGGATAATTTTATATTTTATAAAGCCCATTATTAAATTCTCATATTATACATTAAGCGGCCGGCTGCTGCCATAACGAACACGACAGCTCAATCTTCCTAAGTGATGTGACGAGAATGAGCCGAAATCAGCATTGTCGCTTATAGACGTTTCTTTTTGAGTCGGCCTCAATCCGGATTTCCCTTTTTAAAGGCCGGGCCAGGAGCGGGGAAAGAAAATCTCTTCAAAAAGGTTCAGAGCATAACGGTCTGTCATCCCGGCGATGAAATCCCCGGCCCTTTTCTCCAGCGAATCCTCTTCAGGATAAGGCTTGATGTAATCTCCTGGATTTTTCAGTAGATACTCATAAAGTTCAGTAAGAATTTTCTCTGTTTTTTCCAGCTCATCCCGGGATTGGGGATTGAAATAGACTTTCTCGTAGAGGAAATCGCGAAGCTCCATCACGGCCTTTTTTATCTCATCGCTCAGGGCTATCTTTTCCAGATCCGCCTTCAGACTGGCATTGACCACGTCCTCGACCATCCTGTCTATCCGGGAGGCGTACCATTTGCCAAAAACCCGGACAAGGCGCGGAGGGATGTCTTCTTCCTTGATGACCTCAGCTCTTATAGCATCATCGATATCGTGGTTGACGTAGGCGATGACATCCGAGACCCGGACCACCTGACCTTCCAAAGTCTCCGGCATGTTTTTTTTGACGTCATCGAGAATATCTCCCCGTCCCTTTGAATGCTTGAAAATCCCATCCCGGACCTCGTGAGTCAGGTTCAACCCCTTGCCTTCATATTCCAGTTTTTCCACTACCCGCAAGCTCTGCTCGTAGTGGGTGAATCCTCCGGGAATGAGCTTGGCCAGGGTTTCTTCTCCGGCGTGTCCGAAAGGCGTGTGACCGAGGTCATGACCCAAAGCGATGGCTTCGGTTAAATCCTCGTTCAGCTGGAGCGCCTTGGTGATGGTCCGGGCGATCTGGGAGACCTCCAGGGTATGGGTCAGGCGGGTTCGGTAATGGTCGCCGAAAGGTGCGAGGAAGACCTGGGTTTTATGCTTCAACCTCCTGAACGACTTGCAGTGGAGGATCCGGTCCCTGTCCCGCTGGAAGGCGGTGCGGAGGGGATGGGGAGATTCCGGACGCTCCCTCCCTTTGGACCTCGAGCTCAAGCAGGCTTTGGAGGACAAACTCTGCTCCTCCCTCTTCTCAAGCTTCTCTCTTATGCTCGTCATTTTTAGATATGCTCGAGTGATTATTCAAGATCAAAAATCACTGCCATTAATCACCCTTATGCCATTTTGTCTGCGATATCTCAAACATATTCATAAACTAGACCAAACACATTCTTATTCAATCAGAAGAAAAGCATAGCGATCCATCTTCTGCTCATAATCAGAAAGGACCTGGATCGGATAGCCGAGCCGCCTTACGGTAGAATAGACATCCACACCTAGCGCTTCCGCAGTGGGTCGCGCCATTTTCGGCTCTTTGCATTCCTCTTTTGTTCCCTCGCATTTCTTGCAGATGTTGCAGCTATCCAGGAACAGAAGGAAAGCCTTCTCAAAACCGGAGGTAAAGATCTCCTTTTCCAGCTTCAGGAGCCTCAGGTTGAGCTTTCTCGTCCAAGCGAAACGGTCTTCAGGCTTAACGACTTTCTTCTCGAAATGGAAAACCACGGCTGACTTGTACTCGCGGAAAAACCGTTCGCACTCGGAAACGGAAGGCACGTTGGGAGGGCAGGTCGCTGTCAGCCCGTATTCGTTACAGCCGAACACGCATTTCATCCGAACCCACTGAGCTGTCACGATGTTCTGCGGGTCGAGCCACTTGAAATCCGTGAAGTCGTGAGCCAGGAACGTCTCTTCGAATTTCTTCCTGTCCATTAGGGATCAAATCCTCCGTAATCGAGATTTTGATAAGGCAGCCCATTATAACACAGGCCCAGCTTCACTTGAATTTTTTTGCGGATTTGATTATGGTTTTATCTTGGAAAAAGGGTAAAAGTCCGATGGCTCAGGTCATGATCGAAGAAAACGTTAAAAAAATCCTGGAGGAACTGCCTCCTGGTGTCGAGCTCATGGCAGCGGCCAAAGCGAGAACCCCTGAAGAGATTCTGCAGGCTGTAGACGCAGGAGTGAAGATAATCGGGGAAAACTATGTCCAGGAGGCCCTGGCTGCCTTCCAAGTCCTGGGACCAAGGGTGAAATGGCATTTCATCGGCCATCTCCAGAGGAATAAGGTGAAAAAAGCCGTCGAGATCTTCGACATGATCGAAACAGTCGATTCAGCAGAGCTGGCCCGTGAGATCGATAAAAGATGCGCCCAGCGCAACAGGGTCATGCCCATCCTCATCGAGATCAACAGCGGCAGGGAACCTCAGAAATTCGGGGTGCTGCCCGAGGATGCAGAAGCGCTGGTCATGGATATTCTCCCGCTCCAGAACATCGCCATCCAAGGAGTGATGACTATGGGGCCCATGTTCGGAGACCCGGAGGATGCCCGGCCTTACTTCATAGAGACACGAAAAACATTCGATAAATTGAGGACCCTTTCGCTTCCCGGAGTCGAGATGAAATATCTGTCGATGGGGATGACCAATTCCTACAAGGTCGCTGTGGAAGAAGGTGCTAATATCGTCAGGATTGGAACAAAAATCTTCGGCCCGCGAGAATAAGTAAGAGCCACTTAATATATCTAAAGTTCCTGATCTTCTTTTCTCGTTCCAAAAGAATGTGAAACGCTGTTATCCACTTTGCATTCTGTAATTACCATTTTATGAGATTGCCGCGCTTCGCTCGCAATGACACAAAGCGAAAAAGGATTCTGCAACTCTTATCTTGCTCCTTTTGTTGGGCTTTTTCTAAATCAGTATTCCTTCTTCCCAGCCCAGCTTGATGAGCTGAATTTTGTCAGGGCTGCTGACTCCGAGGCCATGCCGGGTATCAGCCAGAAAGATATGCTTGGCAGGAGGCTGGAGAGGCCGGTCATCGCCGAAGAACTCGCGGCGTTTAGCCTCCAGAATACGGACTCCAACGGCATCGACAGCGACCGGATCCCGGCTGACCAGTACTCCCTTATATTCCCAGACATATTGATTGCTGTAATGATGGGGACCTATGCCGTGGAAAAGGGGATTCAGCATGAGCAGGATATTCAGCCTGGTTCTCTCTTTGATGTTATACTCGGTCCATAACCTGGCCAGGTCCGCGCAGGAATCGCCGTGGTAATCCGGAAGATAACGGACGAAGGTGATCGGGTTTTTGATGCATCCTCCCATCCCGGACCAGTGATGAGTTCTTGCCGGCCGGGCATTGATGAGCGCGGTCGCCCTCTGGAATAGCGGATTCCTCTTCACACCCCTATCGTCAATGCCGATGTTCTCCTCGGGGACGCCGGCATCCATGACCCTCCGCTTCAGAGCTTGCTCAACCTCTCTCGTGGTTGAGATCGGACGCCAGACATTGCTCTTGATGCCGACAATATCTGACGGCTTTATGATCTGCTTCCAAGCCGCCACAGGATTTCTCACATCAAAAAGAGCGCAGATAGCNTCATCCAGCATATTCTGGATGACAGCAGGATCGGGTTTGTTGAACGAAATCAGGACATTCTCGTCTCTGATAAGAACGACTTTGACTTTTCCGTCATCTGCGGATTTTCCGAAAGGCTCCTCTCCCTTTTTTGTCTTAAAACTGCAGGCCCAGGCCCCTGTAAACGGAGTCATGGCTGCCACCTTCAGAAAATCACGTCTGGTTATGACTTTTTTCCCCACTCACGCCTCCTTCTCATCTGATAATTTTATTTATAAGAAGCAGCCGGAACAATCTCTCTGGAAGTGCATTATATTTAGAAATGGTCTTTCTTCGAAATTTCCTATTCTATTTTATCGACAACCTTCCCCACTATATCCCTGGCGAAGGGTACCGAGGGCGCATTAAAGACGATGATCACAAAATCTCTCTTCACCTGAGCCGCTGTCCACTTCATGTCTTCTGTTTGAACCAGACCTACCTCCTCTGCATCGGGCATGTAAGCATCAATGAAGCTCTTAAATGCCTGGGAAGCCTTTTCCTCTTCAAGGTAGCGGACCACAAGAAGATGGCTTTTCTCATTTTTCTCCCGGTAAGTGCCGAGAGCAGCTTCTGTCTCCTGGTCAAGAAGAAGGATATTCTCATCAGATACATAAAAGTGGTAATTCAGGATCAAATGGTTGTGAAAATAATGGACGCTTTTCTCGACAAGGTCTTCCTGGGGAAGAAGAGCCACGATATCAGGCGTCTCCCCTTCGCTCCGGATGGAAGAAGCCACTTTTTTAGCCAGAGAAAAAAGAGCCTCCTTGGTTTCCTCTGTCTCCTCTTCCGCGTAGAGGGAGATGAAGAAACGATCCTTCCAGAAGGACAGAAGCCCTCCTTTATACGTCGACCCTCTGCCGACTCCAGCATCCTCACCTTCAAGATCATGGGTAAAAACCCCGAAGGCATCCCGGGAGGATGACATCTCGAACACATCCGCTACAATGTCAGGCTGGTTTTCCTTTGAATACCTTCTCGCCAGTAGAAGGGTGAAATTATAAGAACGATAGACCTCCCCTGCGCCATCGATATAATCAAAGATAGTCTGCGGATCAAAAAGATCGTCCTTACCTTTTGCCTCCCAGCCTCGGACTTCGCGAGGCAATAGATCTTCCAGAATCTTTCTCTTTTCTTTCCTATCCATACTCATCAAGCTTATCCCTCCTATCAGGAAAAGGAAAATGAGCATCCAGGATATCCTCTTCATGTTAGAAATTCTAACAAAATATTCTAAAAAACGTAAGGATTTCCTTGCCCGGTTGGAAGCCGTGACCGATTCATCTGCCTCACGAAGCTCTCAAACTCCTATTCAGAGAGTTTAAATTTTCATAACTTACTTAAAAAAAAAGAGTTGATTAATTCTTATAATTTCTATATATTTATGTTGAAATAAGTGAAAAAATGGGCTACTATCATGTCTTAATAAAATAATAATCAGCTTATGAGGAGGAATCATGATAAGGCTTTCCACAAAAGGAAGGTACGGGGCCCGCTTAATGCTCAACCTTGCCTATCACTACAAAAACGGAAATGAAGCGGTCATACTCAAGAGCGTATCCGACGAAGAAGACATCTCTATTCGCTATCTGGAACAAATCGTCATCCCTCTCAAGATCAACAGGCTCGTCAAAAGCATCCGGGGAGCAGGTGGCGGTTACACCTTAGCCCGGCATCCCTCCAAGATCAAGTTGAATGAAATCCTTCATGCCCTGGAAGGGTCGTGCTGTCTGGTGGAATGCGTGGAGGACAACGACTTCTGTAATCGCATGGGGGTCTGCGCAACCTATGAGATCTGGAAAAAAGCCAGTGATATCTTGAAGGATTACTTCGGAAATATCACTCTCCAGGACCTCATCGAGATTTCCAACAGAAAAAACAGCAAACCCAAAGCAAAGAGTAA
>JGI2172J19969_10000337_pt1 | contig 19894 bp, 23 predicted proteins | sample DeeMarSWOR230_32_FD_19969 | JGI IMG/M metagenome (IMG submission 19969)
TTCTTGACGAGATTTGGTTCCCTTTCTATTTTTTTCTCACTTGAGTTTAGTTTTTTGTATGGTAGCTTTTATGTTTCCAGTTGAAAGTGAGGCCTAACGTTTGCTCTCAGTCTGCGGTGATCATTATGGGTGAGTCTGGAGTACTTGATGATGTCTTTGAACAGTTCTTGAAGAGCACCCCAATCTTTAAGGACAGAAATGTGCTCAGGCATGATTACATCCCTGATAGACTTCCGCATCGTGAAGAGCAGATTCGTTTCCTTGGCGAGACGGTTGCTCCTCTCTTGAAAAATTCCCGGTGTTCTAATGTATTTCTTTATGGGAAAACTGGAACAGGAAAGACCGCTGTGACGAAGTATGTACTTGGAAAGCTTGTTTTGAAAGCACACGGATTAGCCCCTGTCAACATTTGTTACGTGAACTGTCGATTGGTCGGCACCGAGTACAAAGTGTTCTTCAATCTGTGTCAAGCCCTAGATGTCAAAGTTCCATTTACCGGCTTGTCCGTTGGTGAAGTCTTTGATCGCTTCAGGAAAGGGTTAGATTCGGAAGAGCACCTATTCATCATCGTTCTCGACGAGATCGACGTCCTCATAAAGACACGAGGAGACGTTCTGCTTTACGAATTGACGAGGATAAACGAAACCCTTCTTAACAGCAAGGTATCAATAATAGGAATATCCAATGACCTACGGTTCAAAGAGCTACTGGAACCTCGAGTCCTGAGTTCCTTGAGCGAAGAAGAAATAGTCTTCAGACCTTATGACGCAGCCGAACTTCAGAACATCCTTATGGATCGTGCTAGAATGGCCTTTTTTGACGGTGTTCTGCATGATGGTGCTGTGAGTCTTTGTGCTGCGTTAGCAGCAGCGGAGCATGGTGATGCTAGACGAGCCTTAGATCTTCTTCGCGTGGCAGGTGAGCTAGCAGAACGGAAGGGAGAGCCATCCATCGCTGAGGATCACATAAGAAGAGCTGAGAAGAGGATGGAGCACGATCGGATTCTGGAGGCTCTGAAAAACCTTCCCCTTCACTCAAAGCTCGTTGTCTGCGGCGTGTATCTTTTGGGTAAGGTTAAGACTAACTATAGCGTTACTGGTGACATATACGAGACTTATCGAGAACTCTGCAGCGAGCTACCACTTTCGCCGCTAACTCAAAGACGAGTAAGTGGTTTGATCAACGAGTTAGACGTCACTGGGTTGCTAAATGCTCGTATTGCAAGTATGGGGCGATATGGGCGTACCAAAAAGATTTCTTTAGGAATAGGGCGTAGCCTCATCAAAGAGGTTTTTGCCAACGATGATAGAATTGGACCCTTAATCGACTATGCCCCTAAATGCTTTGCAGAACTTTCAGGTAGTAAGAGTTGAGAATAGAGGTCTAGAGAACTAATGGCCTGTTACCTATAAAAGGACGCTCAGTTGCTATGCTTTGCCAGAGTAACTATATTGAGGTCTTGATTCTCCATAGCGAGGAGCACGGCAAAAGAACACCGGAGCAACTGACATGACCTAGGCGATAAACACTCTAATTACACACACCACCTACGTTTAAAAGCATACAAACTAACATTAAAGAGGGCACAAAACAATGGATTGGTCACCTATTCTAGAAGAATGCGCTCAAAGAGTAAGACGAGAAGCGCTGCCATTCTTCAACACCCAAAATGCGGACATAAGCTTTGGCAGAGGCGCAGGCGGAGATACTATGAAAAAGATTGATCTAATCGCGGAAAAAGCTATCGTCGAAACGCTAGAAGAAAGAGAAGCCTCAGTTATCCTCATCAGCGAGGAGACCGGAACCAAGAAAATCGGTGACGCCCCTCACAGGCATTATCTTACGACAGACCCNATAGATGGTACAACCAATGCTATACGAGGAATACCATTCATAGCCACCTCACTGGCAATTTCAAAGGTACCCTACCTACAAGACGTAGAAACAGCCCTCGTATCTGACCTCTTCCACGATGTTACTTACACTGCCAGCCGAGAAAAAGGGGCTTTCAAAAATGGAAGTAGAATAGAGCCTTCCGCAACATCATCCTTGGAGAGGGCAGTAATGGGCGTCGATTTGAAGGCATTCAGAACAATGGAACTCGTCAAACGCCTAGGGAGAGTGCTAGAGAAAACCAAACACCTACGACACTTGGGAGCCAACGCTATAGAAATCTGTTACGTAGCAGATGGCTCGACCGACGCATTTATCGACCTACGAGGAAAGCTACGAGTCACAGATGTTGCTGCCGCTTACCTCATACTACGTGAGGCAGGGGGCATTATGGTCGCCCCAGACGGAGAAGAGATGAACGTCCCATTAACCGCCACCCAACGGGTGTCCTTCATCGCGGTCGCAAACAAGGCGATGTACAAGATTATTAGAGAATCTATAGACTCCAGCTAGGGTTTGGTGACAATCCCTTACCTAGACCTCCAGCAAATCTGTTTTAACTGGCAAAACCTTCAANATCCATAGCTAGGAGTATGCTGATACCNTGCACTCAGTGACGCCCGTTAGACCCTTCCCAGCCCTACTCATAAGAAGAGGTTCTAGGCGAGTTCTAGTAGTTGCAGATCTACACATAGGCTGGGAAGCAACACTCACCCAAAGAGGAGTTCACGTCCCTTCCCAGACTCCGAAAATCCTAGACAAGGTGTTGCGGCTCGTCAAAGAAGTCAAACCCACGGAAATTATCTTCCTCGGGGACGTGAAACACACAGTCTCCGGAGTCGAAATCGAAGAATGGCGCGACATCCCCGACTTCTTTGACGCCATACAGAAAACAGTGCCAAACGTCCAGATCATTCCCGGTAACCATGATGGAAACCTTGAACCCCTTCTACCCGAAACTATCACGATTCTCCCACCCAAAGGAATCGCTCTTGGAAGTGTCGGCCTATTCCATGGGCATGCGTGGCCCGCTCCAGAACTTCTGAGTTGCCGTGATCTTGTTACTGCCCACGTTCATCCAATGGTCGTATTTCGGGACCTCATGGGCTTCAGGATTACAAGACAAGTCTGGGTAAGGGCCGAGTGTAATAGTCTTGAACTAGCCAAGCCCTTGCTGAAGCATTTAGGCGTGCGAATTGACCAAGATCTTGCGAAACTCCTACAGGATAACTTCAACGTTAAGCCAAGGTCCTCGCGACTTTTCATAATGCCTTCCTTTAACGATTTTCTCGGAGGCCAACCGGTTAACAAGAAAAGCCTTGGCAAAGACAGGAAGTCCAGATCTTTTATTGGTCCGGTCTTACGTTCTGGGAGCGTCAACATAGAAGACGCGGAAATCTACCTCTTAGATGGAACTTTTCTAGGGGTCATTAGTCAATTGCGAGGCCTTAGCTAGAGAGCCATACTTTTATAGGCTTCTAGCACATCCGTTCTCACTATGGGTCGATTCGGAGAGAAACTATGACAAAGCCCTCTGAAGTTTCCATGCTTAAACGCGTCTGCAAAGAGGCTGAAGCCGAGGGGCGGATAACTGGTGAGCGCCTCACACGACTTTCGATAGCGTTTGGTGCAAGGTTTACAAAAGCTTGGAAAGCATTGAAGGAGAAGAGGGTAAAGAAATACCTTTTCATGCCAAGCGAGAGAAAAGTTTGGATTGTGGTGGGCAGAGAACGTGACTACCTAATCATGCCTGCAGCTGAGTTTTGCTCTTGCGACGATTTCTACTTCCGTGTCATGGATGGAGAGGTGCACCTGTGTTATCATCTAATAGCGCAGAAAATCGCTGTTGCTTTGAAGTGGTATGACGAGATTGAGGAAAGCGATGAGCTTTACGACTCATTGACGAAGGAGTGGGGAGAGATCACACCTTAAATAGACCATCATCTTAGAATAGAGAATGGAGGAGATTCGTTGGATCCAGGCGCATACTTCATAATCTTTATTCAGCTATTGGTTGTGCTGACTTTCATTACGTTGATCTTGGCCTTCCTGTACCTTATTTACGGTAAAGAAGAAAGGACCTCCTAACTTTTCAATGAATGTTTCGCGGTGTTCGTTTTCGCCCAATAATGAACATGACGATTCCTAAGATCGTCAGGACTACGGCGAGTATTACAGTCCAAAGAGAGTAGGGCCAAGGCCCCCACATTATCGGGATCGGCCCCACAAAAATAACAGTGCCTGCTGCGAAGGGTTCTCCCGAGAAGATAACTGTGACTGCAACTAGTAGTGTCCCTATCAACATCAACGAAAGGCCGATGAGATACAGTTTTAAGGGAAGTGGCCACGTGGATCTTTCTGATGCTTGAGCGGGCGGCTTGAGGCTCTTATGACAGTCTGCGCAAAGCCATGTCTGCGGTTCAAAGCAAACTTCACAGATTCCACGACCGCACTCTTGGCAAACGTATCTAGCTGACCTGTTACGACGCACGGCACATGTCTTGGCTTGCATGTCGGGCTCCCCCTCAACTGAAGGTAATGTGATAGAGAGCTGTGACGAACAGCAAAAGTGCGATTATGACTATGGATAAGACAAGCAAGAGTTTAACCGATTCCTTGTCTGAACCAAAAACAATTGGAAAAGGGCTAATAATAACCGCCTCCACCTTTACTTTCTCCTCTGCTTTTCACGGAAGCAAAGAATAGGAGGAGAGTAGCAACAAAGATTATGACAAGCCCCACAAGTACTAGCGCAATTCCTGTGNAGAAGAATGACTGCCAGCTCATATAATGCCCCTTCTTCAACAATCTTTTGCAGTTAGANGAGGAAGAGAGCTCAAATAAACANTAATAAATTGCTACCATTTTGTTGTTCTANTTCTTAGTGAAGCAAAGATGGGGTTCGAAGAGCTTGTTCAAAAGATTCTAACGTCTCGGCNAGATCTTACCCGTGAAGAACTCCTTGAAATGATTGAGAAGAAAAAGAGAGGAGCAAAGGAATTCTTTACGGATGAAGCCGCTGCACGTATTGTAGCCTTAGAACTAGGGTTGGAAATCGTTCACAAGCCTCTTCAACTCAAAATCGCGATTGGGGATCTTGTTTCGGGTTTGAACGACGTAACCGTAATCGGGCGTGTAGTTTCTATATATCCTCCTCAGACGTTCACTCGTCAAGATCAGACGGAAGGGAAATTTGCTCGATTAGTCATTACGGACAAGAGTGGAAAGCTACCAGTGGTTCTTTGGGACGACAAAACTAGCCTTGTTGAAGTCGATAAGATCAAGCTCGGACAAATGGTGAAGGTTCTACATGGATATGTGCGAGAAGGGTTGGATGGAAAAGCGGAGTTGCACATCGGTTCACGTGGAAGAGTGCAGGTCTTACGTCCAGATATCGGAGAAGAAACTCTCCCGGTAGGATTAACAAAAATAGGGCGGTTGGAGCCGAACATGCATCATATAGATGTTCTGGGCAGAGTTACGGAGGTTGGGAATGTGCGGGAGTTTAGACGATCGAGAGCTGATGTAGGGCACGTATCGACGTTATTGATAAAAGATGAAACCGGATACGTTCACCTTAACCTTTGGGAAGACAAAGCCTTCTCGTCAGAAGCCATCAAATCTGGCGACGCAATTTTGGCTCGTGGGGCATATACTCGGAAACGGGTCGGGAAACTGAACCTCAACATTGGAAGACTTGGAACGCTAGTTCGGAATCCGGAGGTGACCGGCGCGGACAAGCTTCCACTCTGTAAGGAAGAAAGAACAAAGATAGTCGAGATACGAGATGAAGATGGACCAATCACAGTCAAGGGAGTTGTTACCAGTACGCCTACAATGAGGGAGGTTGTTACTTCGAAAGATGAAAGAATCCCAGTAGTGTCCTTCGATTTGAAGGATGATACCGGTACAATCGGGTTTTCTGCTTGGCGAAGACTAGCTAAGGTTGCAAAGGACTTGACTGTTGGCACTGGGATAAGAATCAGGAACGCATACGTAAGAAAGGGCTTCGGAGATGAACTGGAACTGACTTCACGCATGTTCACTTCCGTAGATGTCATGTCCAAGAGAGAGGAAATTTTATCTTAAGACCTCCTTCATATATGCTCTTCTCATGCTGGTGACCGAAACGTACCAAAATCAGATAACACTTCCCCTAGATGAACTGCCAACCAAATGGTACAACATTCTACCTGATCTTCCCGAGCCTCTTCCTCCACCCAAAGAACCAGAAGAGGGGCCCTCTCGGTTAGACTTCCTAGGTCGGACAATGGTTGGAGAGTGTTTGAAACAGGAGGCTTCAAGTCAACGTTGGGTCCCCATCCCAGAAGAAGTTAGGCAACTGTACATTCAAGCCGGTAGACCAAGACCGCTGTATCGTGCTAGGAGACTTGAGAAATACCTTGGGCTGAAGAAGACGAGAATTTACTATAAGAGGGAAGACCTGTCTCCTACAGGTTCGCACAAGACGAACACGGCTATCCCTCAAGCGTATTTTGCGGCGAAAGAAGGAAAGACCGCGTTGGTGACTGAAACGGGGGCGGGGCAGTGGGGAACCGCGCTATCCTATGCCGCTCGATTAATGGACCTCGAGTGCATCGTTTTCTGGGTCAAGTCGGTTTACGACTGGAAGATCGATCGCAGGACCCTCATGAAGCTTTTTGGGGCCACCGTTCACGCATCACCAAGTAAACACACCAAGACTGGTCGCGAAGTTCTTGCGAGAAATTCTGAGCATCCGGGGTCCCTTGGCATTGCTGTTTCTGAGGGGTTGGAGTACACAGGAGAGCAGGAGGGAAGGGTGTACTGCCTCGGGTCAGTTTTGAACCATGTTCTTATGCATCAATCAATAATCGGCCTCGAAACCATCAAGCAGTTTGAGTTGGTTGACGACAAACCAGATCTAATCGTCGCTTGTCTTGGAGGCGGCTCCAACTTCGGAGGTATCACTCTTCCATTTGCTGGAGAAGTCCTAAAGAAGAAGCGGGAGTGCGAATTTTTGGCGGCGCAGTCGATGGCTGCTCCAAATCTTGTCAAAGGTAAGTATCGCTACGACTTTGCAGATGTGGGTGAGCGTACTCCCCTTCTAAAGATGTTCACTTTAGGACACAGGATAGAAATGCCACCTATCAAGGCGGATGGCTTACGGTATCATGCTGCAGCTCCTATTGTGAGTCTGCTCAAACACCACGGAATAGTAAAAGCAACCGCGTATCCAATAGACGAAAAGACAATCTTCGAAGCTGCAAAGATATTCCTACAATACGAAGGATGGCTTGCCGCCCCAGAATCCAGCTATGCGGTGCGGGCAACTATCGACGAGGCTTTAAGGAACGAAAAAACAGGTGAAGAGAAAGTCATTTGCATGAACATTAGCGGACATGGATTCCTCGATATCCCAGCTTACTTCGAGAAAGCTCTAACGTGAAGCGAAGCGCAAGTGTTAAGGATTTGAGTTCCTACTACATACGACCTATTTTTCCTTTTCGACCTCTCTCGTTACGTCCCCGATTATTTCTAAACTAGCGTCGACAAGTTCCTTGGTTATTATGAGTGGTGGCGCTATTCTAAGTGTAGAGGGGCCGCATGTGATTATGGCGACTCCACGTTTCCAGCACCGTAACATTATTTCTTTTGCCTGATCGCTGCCGGGTTTCTTGGATTTTTTGTCTTCAACGATTTCGGCTCCAATCATTAATCCTTTCCCTCGAATATCCCCAACTATCTCACATTCTTGTTTCAGGTCTTCGAGCCACTTCATTATGTGGGTACCCTGCTTTGCAGCGTTCTCTAGAAGATTCTCTTCTTCTATTACGTTAATGACCGCCGAGGCGGCGACACAGCTTAGGGGATTTCCGCCGAAGGTGCTTGCATGGGTGCCACCCTCCCAGTCCATAAGACGGGCGCGAGCTACTGTTGCGCCTAAAGGCAACCCGGAGGCGATCGCTTTAGCGATGCACACGATGTCGGGATTGACTTTCCAGTGCTCAATAGCGAACCATCGTCCAGTTCGTCCCATGCCGGCTTGAACCTCGTCGTCTATCATGAGTAGACCATATTTATCAGCTACTTTCTTTAGGCGCTCAAAGTAACCTGATGGTGGAACGACATATCCCCCCTCGCCTTGGATGGGTTCGAAGAGGATGCCTGCGACCTCTTCTGGGGGCGCGAATTTCTGTAGCACCATCTCATCGATGTAGTCTACGCACCAGTAGTCGCAGTCTGGGTATGTCAGCTTGAAGGGACAACGGTAGCAGTATGGATAGGGTACGTGTATTACTCCTGGAAGGAGGGGAAAGAAGTATCGTCTTTGTGTGGGTTTGCTCGCTGTAAAGGATAGTGCGCCTAGTGTTCTCCCGTGAAAAGCGCTGATAAAAGCTATGAAACGGTGTTTACGGGTGTGCCATTTTGAAAGTTTGACAGCTGCTTCTATCGCTTCTGTTCCGCTGTTTCCGAAATATACCTTTTTGTCGAATTGTCCAGGAGTGATTGAGGACAGTTTTTCTGCTAGTTCTAGGACCTCTCTATAGTAGAAGTCTGTATTTGAGTAGTGTAAGAATCTCTTGGTCTGACTATTTATTGCATCGATGACTTTCGGGTGGCAGTGTCCTATATTCAAGCATACTAACCCTGAGTTGAGGTCGATGTACTCATTCCCGTCCACGTCCTTCACTATGCAACCTTTGCCGGATTCGATAACGAGTGGGTAGAAACGAACGTAAGAGGGGGAAATCAGAGCCTCATCTTTCTTAACAAGTTCTCGTGCCTTTGGACCTGGCGGACGGGCAATAATCCTTGGATACCGAACCATAGGTTTCACCTGTGGAAATATCCCTTTAGTGAGATAGATTCTTATAACTCTTCACTTGGCTATTGCAGAGTTTGGAAGAAACGCTATTAGGTAGGCTTCTATGACCGATAATCACAATGGAAAAACGTGAAAAACTCAAGTCACTTGCAGAATTACTTTGACCCAGCTTTAGCTACAGTTATCTCAAACGTTGATATGTTTCTCGTTCCGCCTTCTTCTCGCTGAATTTCCTCTGTGCCAATGGTGATATCTTCTACTTCCAAGTCTTTGACAAATGCGCGGCGAAGCAATTCAATTGTATCCACTGCTCTACTGATTGCTCGTCCCCTTGCCTTGACCGTAACCTGTTTCTCTCCGGTGTTGAAGAAGGTTATGCAGGCAACGACGTAGTTCATCACAGGTTTTCTGCCGATGAGGACAGTGTTTTCACCTTTTGGTTCTTTGGCTGGTTTTTTCTTTTCTGGGGTTTTTTCGGGCTTTTCAGCCTTTTCGGGTTCTGCCTTCTTTTCTTTCGCCATGTTTCTTTCTCCTTATTGACAATGGTTCTTGCTGTGAACTAGCTATACATCGAGTTGTAGCTTCTTATACTTTTCCCATGTCTCGTCGATCCATCCTTGGATAACCAGAATGTCCTCTTTTGTTAGGTTTTTGAAACGCCCTTGCATCTTTAGATATTCTTCCACAGGTTTACGCTTGGCCTTATCGACTAACGCGGCACTCGGAGTGTTGAGTTTGAATTTTCCGTTTTCAATCTCAAACAAAGCCCACATTCCTGTTCGAACAGCTAACCGTCCCATCTCAATGGTTTTCTCCGTTGGGAATCTCCATCCTGGTGGGCAAGGGGCCAGTATCTGGATGTACTTAGTCCCCTTCGTGGCCTTTGCCTTTTTGAGTTTGGAGACTAGGTCTTGGGGATAAGACACGCAAGCTGTTGCAACGTAAGGAATCCCGTGGGCCGCCATTATTAAGGGAACGTTCTTTTTATGCTGTCTTTTTCCTGTGGGCGTAGTAGTGGTCCAAGCTCCGTAAGGAGTTGATCCGCTTCTTTGTATGCCGGTGTTCATGTAACTTTCGTTGTCGTACATTACATAGATGAAGTTGGTTCCCCGCTCCGCAGCACCCGACAGGGCTTGTATACCTATATCCGCAGTGCCACCATCTCCGGCCCAAGCGAGCACCGTCACATCCTTCACGCCTCTCTTTTCATACGCGGCAACAACTCCAGAAGCGGCAGCGGCAGCAGCTTCGAATGCGATGTTTAGACATGGCGCTGCGAATGCTGTGAAGGGAAATGCGCTCTGAATTACAGACGTGCAGCAGGCTGGAACTACAAAAACCGTTCTTGGACCCAAGGCTTTGAAGGCAAGTCTTATCGCTATTGAGTCGCTACATCCCGCGCATGTGGCATTGCCTGGGAGGAAGTACTCCTCCTTCGAGAGTTCTTTTAATGTAACCATTCTTCTCACTTTCTCAGACCGATCCATTCAACTTCTTTGTCGATTCTTCCGGCTTGGAGTGACTTTAGTGATTTGCGAGCCATCTTCTCAACGTCGATGTAGGTGACGTCTCGTCCACCTATACCGGCTATGAAATTTCTCAGTAAAGGCGCCTCTTCTTTCCCATAGAGTGATGCCTTTACTTCTGTGAAGAGAGGGCCCTCCATGCCGTAAGAGACCTGTCGGTCAATCACTGTGAGCATGTGAGCGCTTTCTGCGAGGCTACGAATTTCTTCTTTGGGAAAGGGTCTGAAAACACGGACTCTAGCTACGCCTACCTTTAAGCCCTGTTTCCGAAGGCGATCAACTGCCATTTTCGCCTCGCTTCCAATTGTTCCCATAGCAAGCAATATCAAATCGGCGTCTTCACACATGTACTGTTCCATATGTCCCCCGTACTGGAAGCCGAATCTTCTACCGTATTCTTTGTCGATTTCAGGGATCAACTTCTTGGCATTCTCCATAGCTTCATACATGAAATAGCGGAACTCCATGTACCAGTCAGGGTAGACGATGTTCCCATGACTCATTGGATCGTCAACATCCAATAGCCAGGGAGGGTTGTAGGGGGGTAAGAAGGCATCAATCTCCCTTTGATCAGGGATCTTGACGGGCATGAAGGTGTGGGAGAGGATGAATGCTTCCATGCAGACCATAGCTGGCAACAGAACGCGTCTGTCTTCGCACAATTTGTATGCTTGAATAATGGTGTCAAAAACCTCTTGGTTACTGGCACAATAGAATTGAATCCAGCCAGTGTCTCGTTGTGATAGGGAATCACTGAAGTCTGCCCATATGTTCCAGGGTGGGCCCATTGCACGATTTGCCACGGCCATAACGATTGGAGCGCGCGTTGCAGACGCCCAATGGAGCATTTCATGCATTAGAGCTAATCCGTGGGCTGAGGTTGCCGTGAATGTGCGTACCCCGCTTACTGCAGCTCCTATGCAAGCTGCCATGGCGCTGTGTTCTGACTCAACCCTGATGTACTCTGCGTCCATTTTCCCTGTTTCTACGAAATCAGCGATTTGTTCAACTACTGGCGACACTGGGGTGATGGGGTATGCAGCGATTACTTTTGCTCGAGCGGCTTTGCACGCGTAGCCAGCAATGTGATTCCCTGTGTCAATTATCGTTTGCGACATTAGACGATCTCCCTCTCCATAATTATGGCGCCCAAGCGGCACTCGTTTGCGCAGATTCCGCACCCTTTGCAGTAGTCGTAGTTGACTTCGGGTGTGTCATCTGCTCCCCTTGTGATGCAGCCTTCGGGGCAGAAGATCCAGCACAATAGGCAGCGGGTACACTTTTTCGTGTCTATTACGGGGCGAAAGGTTCTCCAGAATCCGGTTTGTCCCATGCTGGCAACTCTAGGAGAAGAGAGGGGCGTTATTGGTAAGTCCTTCATGCTTTTAGGTTCCTTAACCACTGTTACTACCACTCTTACTGCTCGTGATGGAGAAGTATAAGTAAAAAGCGGGGATGAAAAGGATTTCGATTTGCAAAGTCAGGATCAATCTCTGTCGTGTACAGAAAGATATATCAGAACGTATGTTCATTCACGCTCTTCAAAGCCGAGCTGAAGATAGGAGAAGCCAAGCGTGGCATACTTTAAAGAGATCAGATGGCATGGAAGAGGCGGGCAGGGGGCATGGACCGCCAGCGAGCTTCTTGCAAGGGCTGCTGTGAAGGAAGGGAAGTATATTCAATCATTTCCTGAGTTTGGGCCAGAACGCATGGGAGCTCCAGTGTGCGCCTACACCCGGATAAGTGATAACCCCATCAACGTACACTGTGCGATCTACGAGCCAGATGTAGTCGCAGTCCTCGATTCAACCCTACTAAAAGCAGTTCGAACAACTGAGGGGCTTGATGAAGATGGTATTCTCATAGTGAACACGCGCGAGGGTCCTGCAGAACTCCGGAAACGCGTGGGTCTTCTTGGGCGAAGAGTCTGGACCGTTTCTGCAACAGACATCGCAGTCGAAATGTTGGGGNGNCCGATTGCTAACACAGCTATGCTCGGGACCGTAGCTCGTGCAACGGGGATTGTTGATCTGGAGAGTATGCGGGAAGCNGTAAATGAGAGGTTTCCGCTTAAATTGGCCGANAAAAACGTTGAAGCCATGAAAAGGGCGTATAGAGAGGCGAGATCTGGATGAGNTCCAACAAGAAGAAAGGGTGGAAAGAGCTTCCAATCGCNGGCGTATGCTGGATGCCAAGCACAGAGTACCTNACTGGGGACTGGAGAACGTACAAGCCAGTGCTAANTCCGGAAAAGTGCACNAAGTGCTTATTATGCCACCTCTATTGCCCAGATGGANCCGTTCTCTGGAGCTCCAAGACTGAAGAGGTTACATTCGACTACGACCACTGCAAGGGATGTGGCATATGTGCCAACGAATGTCCGGTAGGAGCCATTGAAATGGTGCTTGAATGAAGGAGGATGAAAAGAGATGGCGTTAGTTAAACAGGAAGTGATTCCGCTTAATGGGGACGAAGCCGTAGCCTACGCAGTTAAGCAGTCAAACGTAGATGTAGTAGCCGCCTATCCGATAACTCCGCAGACCATAATTGTTGAGAGATTCAGCGAGTATGTACACGATGGAGAAGTAGATACAGAATTCGTGTGCGTTGAATCTGAGCATAGCGCCCTGAGTGCTTGTCTCACAGCGGCTGCCACTGGTGCAAGGGCTTTTACTGCGTCGGCATCAGCTGGGTTGGCGCTAATGCATGAAATCCTATACGTAACGTCAGGTTGCCGGGCACCAGTCGTCATGGCCATAACAAACCGAGCCCTATCGGCCCCGATCAACATCCACTGCGACCACGCAGACAGTATGGTGGAACGAGACGCATGCTGGGTGCAAATTTACGTTGAAAACTCGCAAGAAGCTTACGACTCAATCATACAAGCGTTCAGAATAGCCGAACACCAAGACGTGCTCTTACCAGTAATGGTGATGTTAGATGCTTTCTTCCTCAGCCACACGCTAGAGAGCGTTAAAGTGCTGCAAGATGAGACTGTCAACAACTTTGTCGGGACTAGGCAAATACCATTAGTAAGAACTCACGAAGACAGTCTAGCACCATTCAAGCTCGACCCAGAAAATCCCATGACAATGGGGCCCCTTGATCTATACGACTACTACTTTGAACATAAGAGACAACAACACGACGCGATGCAAAGAGCACCGCAAATAGTCAAACAGGTACATGATGAATATGGAAAGATAAGTGGACGTAGATATGGAAATGGGTTGATAGAATCCTACCGCCTTGAAGACGCAGAAATAGCAACGATATGTATCGGCTCAACGGCTGGTACAGTCAAAACCGTCGTAGACCAACTCCGCAATAGAGGAACAAAAGCTGGATTGCTCCGCCTACGCACCTACAGGCCCTTTCCACAAGACGACATAAAAAAAGCGCTGGAAAGCGTAAAGGCCATAGCGGTCATGGACAGAAGCCACAGCTTCGGCGCCCACGGAGGGCCGACATTTCATGAGATACGCCACATCCTTTACGACGCCCCAACACGTCCACATGTGGTGGATTATATATACGGTCTTGGAGGAAGAGACATGCCACAGAACCTCATAGGCGAAATCTACAGAGACCTACAAAAGATCCTCCGGGCAGACGAGGTTGAGAAGCCTGTGCGATTCATAGGGGTGAGATGATGAAGCAGGAGGTAGAAACAGTGGCGTCAGAATGGCGATTCACTACAAAAGACCTCGCAGAAAAGTCTGAACTTCTGATGCCGGGGCATCGTGCATGCGCGGGATGCGGTCCAGCAATTGCATATCGCCAGATACTGAAAGCTACACGCGGCCCAGTGATAGCTACAAACGCCACGGGATGCATGGAAGTCGTGACTACCATCTATCCATACACCTCATGGAGAATACCTTGGATTCACACGGCTTTCGAAAATGTGGCGGCCAACGCATCTGGGATTGATGCAGCGCTAAAGGCTATGAAAAAGAAGGGGCAACTCAAGTACGATCAAGTAGATATAATAGCTTTCGCGGGTGATGGTGGCACCTATGACATAGGGATCCAGGCTCTGTCTGGGGCGGTTGAGAGAGGTCACGACTTTCTCTACGTGCTCTACGACAACGAAGCCTACATGAACACGGGCATTCAACGAAGCGGAGGTACACCGCATGCGGCCTGGACCACTACATCACCTGCAGGCCGAGTTATCCCAGGTAAGCCAGAGTTTAAGAAGCCTATAGCAGACATCATAGTAGCACACGACATCCCATACGTCGCAACTGCCTCAATTGCCAATTGGCGAGACCTCATTGCAAAGGTACGTAAAGGATTGGAAATCAACGGTCCTGCCTTTCTGCACGTACTCGCTCCGTGCCCGCGTGGTTGGCGCTATGACACGAGCAAGACCGTAGAGGTTGCACGCCTTGCATTGGAGACCTGCGTCTTTCCGTTGTGGGAGGCAGTTGACGGCGAATACTCCTTATCGGCTCCTAGCAAAGTTTTCGCATTAAAGCCAGACCGTAAGAAGCCAGCAGAAGAGTATCTGAGGGTACAGGGTCGCTTTCGACATTTGTTTGCCCCCAAGTTTGAGCATGTGGTGAAAGAGATTCAGGACGATGTTGATAAGCGGTGGAATCGACTGCTTAAGAAGTGTAGTATGACGTAAGAGCTTCTCAACTTTCTACAAAAGCCGAAGGAGTATTGCTGTTACAAACTCCTTATGAGCCCCTTGTAAGCTAGGGCTGCGCCCTTTGCATTATTTTCTCCTTTGGGGCCTGGCCATTCCTCCTTGATAGCCTCCATCACGCTTTCAAGCCTCACTTCATCAGTTGCTCTAGCAAAAGCGCCTAACATAGTAGTGTTTACGACCGGAAGTCCTGCGACCATGAGTTTCAGCTCGAGAGCTATCCCTGTGGCGTCCACTACTGCCACACGATATCCCTCTAACTCAAACTCGTTCGGCTTCTTCGTGGTATTAATTATTATGATCCCGTCTTTCTTTAGTCCTTCTGTGACATTCACAACCTGGAGCAGGGTAGAATCTAGCACCATCACATAGTCTGGATTATACACTTGACTTCGTATCAGAATAGCCTCGTCGGAGATTCGAGCAAAGGCCTTAACTGGCGCTCCACGTCTTTCCGCACCAAAGAATGAAAAGGCCTGGACTTGCTTGCCTTCCTTGAAAGCTGCACAGGCTAGAAGCTCGGCCGCGGTGACACCGCCTTGTCCACCTCTACCGTGGATGCGTATCTCCGTTAGCATGAGTCTTGCCCCANTTTTAGAGATGAGAATATNTGTTCGGCAATATTAGTGTTAACCCTAGAATTATTCCAGATGCTTTTTCCATTCAAGTGCGCGCACGATAAGAGTGCTATACNTGCANCAACTCTTTCGGGACGCTATCCAAATCCAGACTCGCCTGCTTTCCCGCCACTTTCTGCACAGTCCAATGTAAGACCTCGTGATTCAGAACGTTTTCGATCTCCCCATCACAGTGTTCACCAAAAATGTAGATCATTCCGTCACCTGTGTCATAGATACCATAAACGGAAGACGGGAAGTGGAAGTTGAATTGTACCCTTCCTCTCTGCAATTCCGAGTCCTCTTCAATTAACGTACTCAAGAGAGAAAATATATCCATATTTGCGAATCACAGAACATTCTGGAGACGGATATACCGCGGCTTTGAGTTTACGGCTCTGCGCGCGCATGCTCGCCAAAAGAAAAAAAGAGGAGGTTGATTAGAAACGCCGCGCTAGATCTTTCTTTTGTTCAAGACGGCTCTAAAGGTCTTGCCACAATGATCAAAGAGTCCTATGGTAAGCTCAGTTCTTCTGCCGCTCTTGTCTGGTCTGCCAGCCATTTTCCAAGACTTTCTGGGAGTGGATACTTCCATTCCGCATTTCGGACATTTGGCCATGCTATTTCTCCTTCTCCTTACTACATACAGCTTATAATACGTGCGTATCAGTTGTGATCAACTTGTATTAGTTAATTGTGGAAGAATCTTCTATGTGCATGCGAGGATTATTATTATGTTTGCTCAATATTGGTAGATAGGTGAATAATTGGTATGGTCAAAAAGCTTCATACTGGAACACTAGCCCCCTACGATGAACCGCTTCATTTCATCAAACTTGACAGATTCACCATAATCAACAAGACAGCCAAGAGCTTGAAGATTACGGTCTACGGCTTCAAAATTACCATAGAGGAAACCGATAAGCCGGCGGGGGCGAAGTTTGGGTTGCCGCCCTCAGCTTGATCATGTAAATCGGGGAGGCTTGCTGACGTTGTCGAGCGGAAAGATGAAATAGAGTCCTCAAGAAAGTGCGTGCAAACATATTTACGCCCGTGAATTATTGGGTTTTGTGAAATATTTTATGATGAGAACATTGCTTTTAACGTCTGATGTCACAAGCTAGATGTGTGTCATAGTGATGCACTTGTATTCGCTATTGAGAAGAATTCGCGACATGTTTTCTGTCCAGTCGCACAAAGAGAGGGTGATTGTCGAGCCAGTTACAATAGAGGGCAGCGTCCTCCTTCCAAACATTCCGTCTTGTCTTGGATATCTGTCGATTTCTGACAGAAAGACTTCAATCCCTGAAGAATGTCTAGTCTGCAAGAAAATGTTGGAATGCAGATACTTTTCGAGTGTTGATACACAAGCCTGACTCTGAGAGCGCTCCCCTTCTTAGTAATAGATTCTATGGCACTGAAGTGGAATAATTCAGGGAATATTCGTGTTACCTTCAGAATCTTGGCAACAACACGCTAGATAAATCGAGACTAGAGAATCAAGAGCAAAATTGCCAACAGAATACCAGCCAAAGAAAACAGTGCGACGGCGAGTCTTTTGGCTCGACTTAACGTTCTTTCTGCTAAGAGGCATAACTGCTCTATCTGCTTCTTTCCCACGACCTTTACACGAGGTACGACTTTACTAGCCCACAAGACTTCAGCGGGCTCTGTATTGGTTAACGCGGTGGCTACAGCTTGTTTAACGTAACTAGTCAGCTTCTTCTTATCTACAGCCTCGCCAATTGGGTGATAGCCTCGGGCAATTCTTACAACGCCGTTCACTGCATGTGTGTCTGTAGTGAGAATTTCACCGCTTACGGCCCCTGACTCTGAGATTATCGAAAGGATTCTCTCACGCAACCCAGATACCATGTTATTTCCATCAATAGTTATGTACGCTGTCTTCTGGTCGCCGACTTTGGCTGCGATGACGCTTATTCCACCAGGTCCCATACCGTCTTCGACGCTAAACTCCTTGAGCGCAATTGTTGCAGCCCCTATCTCAAGGGGAAACCGTTGACCGCGTAGCGCGTGTCTGAGACCTGCGACCGCTGCTTCTCTGAGAGGTGCGACGATGCCTTTAGGATTAGCGGGCCCTTCGATGCTGTTGTGGGCGTTTATGACCATTGCGTGGGATATTTCTGCCTTCTGAACCTCGTCAGCAATCATGGAATCTAACTCCTCAGGCAGATCCTCTGTTGTCGCGGGTGCTAGAGTCAGCGTGAACACGGCGCAATCCCCAAATATCTGGCAACTAGCACTCGCTCCGTTCCTCTGCGCTCGCACAAAGGGAGAAGCATTGTTGCCAACAGAAGAGAAAGAGTCAATCTCGCCGAGGATGCTTTCTACGATTCTTCTGTTCTGGAGCTGAGAGGAGAGGTCTCTCTCGTGCCCAGACAGTCCGTGGGGCACAGCGACTACACATTGCAATCTATTGCCCAAAGCTTCTTGGATAATGTATGGCAAGAGACTGCTTCCAACATTCTTGAAGGGTCCTCGATGACACTCTGGGATAACCATTACAGCTTTCATCTTTTTGTTAGCTCTGAAACCTAGAAGAGAGACCCGTATGTTCTTCTCGACACCAAGCTTCTCAAAGAAATCTTCAAGAGGCTCACTCAGATCTGCAATCCAATTCGCCAGAAAGGCCTTGAACAAGGAAAAGGAACCTATCCCAACGGCTATTCTACCTGTTCGGTCCAGAAGAAAGGTAAAGAGAGATACTGTAGCCACAGCGATGAGTATAGAAAACAACGGAATCAGTAGAAGAGGATGATCCCAAACAGCGTAACCTAGAAGAGGCCCTATGAAGAGAAGAGGAATCGCGGAGAATGCAGGTTGTAGGATTGAGGAGACAAAAGCTCCACTGTAACTAATGGATGACGTCGAAGAGAAGACTAACAAACGAAGCATAAGCACAGGACAAAAGCCAAGAAAGAACATTCTAACCCAGAAGTGGCTTTCAAGGAAAACGTTGAAGATACTTCCGAGAAACATGAAACTCAGCCATATCAACCAGGAGAAAACGGAGAGAGCAGAGCACCGCCTCAGATTATAGATTGGATCGGTTCTCATGTAGCTCAGAGAAACCAAGAGATCCACCAAGAGGGTTGCAAGAAAGAAGGTTACACCAAGGAATAAGCCCAAGCCAAGCGTTTGAGGAGACCATGGAAGCGGCATAGTCGCTGAAACTCCGGCAAACAAGCATAGCACTCCAAGAAGAAGGATAATCTTCGAGTGAGATGGAAGCGTGAATAGCGATGAATAATACTTCACGGTTCTACTCATGTACTCATTCAGTGAAGCACCAGAAGTCACTCTAACCGCCTACACGTTTTGAATGGGGTTCTTAGAAGTCTATTAGGTTCAGAAGGATTAGGGGCATAAAGGTTTTTATTACTTAACTTCTGTACTTCTATATAGAGAATTATGTCTAAAGTCACGCCGCCTCCAACCGTACTTCATATTCTTGAGCGGAACATAGGCCGAAGAATTGCTGTGATCTTAGATCCTTCATATGGATTTGAGGGAACTCTGGCTGCCGTTACACTTGAGCCGCCGGGGGTTTGGCTCTCCGAAGCGGAGGTGATAACATTGAGGTCTACTATAGCTCAGCCTGTACCTCAGGTTGTGAACAGAGAAGAGAGAAGTGAAGTTTTCGTCAATCTGCGCTCAGTCCAAAGAATTGAAGTGTTGCATGAATCTCGATAGTTTTGTGGAGAGCTTGATCTTCTAACGGATTTTCCTATCAATGCTGTACTAAGCAAAAAGGCCGAGATCTTCAGTAGAACCTTTAGAAGTATAATTGTGCCAATACGCACGCTAGTATTAGGACTACGGTGAGAATTACGACTAGTTCGGGTTTTACTTTGATTCCGCGGGTCTCCTCTTCGAAAAATCTGAGGAGGCCTGCGCTTGCTGCGGGCATGGGCGCCTTTCTTTCCCTCTTTTTCTCTCTTTTGCTCATTATGACGCCTTCTGGGGTCTGCTCTATACCATCAGATGTTCCTTTAATTAAGGTTGTGTTCGTCAAAGGTTTTATTTTCCTTGGCGGTGATATGCTGGTGAGGTGGCTTGATGTCGTTCGCTCGTAAGTCTTATGGTAAGACGTTTGAGCTTCTTCAGCGGCATCATGAGTGGTTTCATCAGGCGATTCCTCTGATTGCCAGTGAGAATGTGCCTAGTCCTGCTGTTCGTGAGGCTGTGGCATCTGACTTTGGCAATCGTTATGCTGAGGGGTGGCCTGGCGAACGTGTGTATGCTGGATGTGTGTATATCGATCAGGTTGAGTTTGCTTGCATCGATCTGCTGAAGAGGCTCTTTAACGCTGAGTTTGCTGATGTCCGTCCCATATCTGGGGTTGTAGCGAATTTAGTTGTGTATACTG
>JGI2172J19969_10000339_pt1 | contig 19867 bp, 14 predicted proteins | sample DeeMarSWOR230_32_FD_19969 | JGI IMG/M metagenome (IMG submission 19969)
GTCCATTCGGGAATACTCCCGGACCTGGTCGATCCGCCGGAATATCCCGCCTTTCCATTCCTCCTTGTACTGTTCTGCGGCATCTTCGCCATTAGACAGCAATCCCACCCGCTGATCCCCGGTAATTATGTATTCTCCCAGAGATGCAGCAGCGGTTATGGCCAGCTCCACCAAAGAATCGACTTTCTCCTTCTCTTTTGTCACTTCAAGATAAGAGGCAGGATGCATATCCACTGTCAATAAGGCCCCGAGAAGAACCGCAGGTTCAAATATCTTGACCTGGATCGTGCGGGAGCGGGCTGTTGCCTTCCAATGAATCCGGCGCAGGCTGTCTCCCGGCTGATATTCCCGCACACCTAAAAATCTGGAGGGATCCTCGAAAATACTCATTCTTTTGGGAATCTGGTGGATGGGGCGCTGTCCCCGCACCAGCCCTTTTTCGACAGGAACCACACGAGGGAGAACTGTCAGGAAATCCACCTGCTGGCCCACCAAAAATCTCTGGATCAGTCCGAAAGGTCCGCTGGATTCGACCATCGCCGGCCCGATCTTAAAAAAGCCACGATGAGTGCTGTGAATCCGGAAAGGTAGCTTATGACTTTTGTTAGGAGCCAGCGTTTTGAAGTGACATATCGGGCCTTCCACATCCAATGCTTTGTCCACATAGTCTTCCCAGAAAAGCCAGAATGCGGAAAGCGACTTCTGGTTGATGACTGTCAGCTTGGCCTCGACCGTTTCTCCCCATTTGATTTCAGATGCGGACAGGTCACGCTGCACCTTTATTCCCACGAGATTGGCGGATGATATCGCCAGAGAAAATAGCAGTAGCACAGCCACAGCGACTGCAGAATAGAGGAAGAATCCTCCAGTGTAAACGGACAGCAGAACGAGAAGGGAGATAAAGAAAATTCCCCAGATGGTGTACTGGCGGCGCCGTAAGCGGCGAATATCCTTGTCTGGATCTTTACTTCTGTTTTCAGGATTGGCCACGGATCAAAGCTCTTCTATAATGGTTTCCGGTTGGATGAGGGGAGCCGGGACCAGGCTCACAGCATCCTCCAGTGCCTTGTTGACCGACCGTTTTTGCAGCTTGCCCTCAACGCTTAAAATGACCCGATGGTTCAACACAGCGGGATACAGCCTCTTGACATCATCGGGCAGGACAAATTCCCGACCGGATATTGCAGCCAGGGCCTGTGAGGCCCGGTAAAGTCCTTTGGTCGCCCGGGGACTTCCTCCCAGTAGAAAATCCTTGTGGTCACGTGTGGATGAGACAACCTGGATGATATATTCCTGGATCCTGGGGATCACATGAACCTTGGTGATCTGATCCTGGAATTTCATGATACCCTCCAGATCGACAACCTGTTTGATCTGGGATAACGGATCTTTGTCACCGCTTTCTTCCAGCATATGTTTTTCTGCATCCGCTGAGGGATATCCCATGGAAAGCCGCATGAGAAAACGATCCAACTGCGCTTCCGGCAGGGCAAAAGTGCCCTCATGTTCTATGGGATTTTGAGTGGCGATCACGAAAAAAGGGCGGCGGAGAAGATAAGTCTGATTTTCCACACTGACCTGCCGCTCGGCCATACATTCCAGAAGCGCAGCCTGGGCACGGGGAGTGGCCCGGTTTATTTCATCCGCCAGGAGGATTCGTGTCATAACCGGTCCCGGGTGGAATTCAAACTCGGAGGTTTTCAGGTTGAACACATTTATACCGGTTACATCGCCTGGTAAAAGGTCCGGTGTACACTGAAGGCGACGGAAGGTCCCTCCCAGAGTTTTGGCAAGAGTTTTCCCCAACAGGGTTTTGGCTGTACCGGGGACATCCTCCATCAACAGATGGCCCTCGGATAAAAGACAAACCAGCACCATCTGCAAGACATCCCGCTTGCCGAAGATAATCTTCTCAATCTGTTCAATGATTTTTTCTGCTGCGGTTTTTATTTCATCCATTGGCTGACCATCCTGTTTTGATTGGAATCGAATCCCATTGGCTGTTCAGTATAATACAACACCTCAGCCATCCTCATCAAAAGAATAGTAAAATTTCCTTTTAGTGCTCGCTATGAATCCCTTATAATTTTGCCCCATTTCCACCCGCTGATATCTCAAAATGACATTATCATACTCATAACGGCAGCGTCAATTGCCCAAATAGAGGTAAGGCAGCATGTGGATGATCTTATCGATAACCTTATGATCTTCAATGAAGACGATGATGCGCATTTGCCCTCCGCAGCGAGGACACAGCAGGGGGTTGACTTCATAAACCTTGCGAATCATCTCAGCCCATCGAGTATTGAATTGGCATACGGGGGAGAGGCCTGTCCTTTTGTGTAACCATGTGTCCGTAGATTAGGACAGATAAGAAGGATTAAATTTGCAGGCGCGCCTGATTTGAGTTGGCACTAAAATTGCATTTCATTATTGCAAATAAGGGAGAAATCCATATTAGCAACTAAGAGCTAATTGGATTGACAGCTATGCCTCAAAGATTTACGATAAAAGAAGGGAACCGCAAATGAAAAAACTCATTTTTCTGTTTGGAACCTTATTCCTGAGTTTAGTTCTTTTCCCGCAGCAGATATTTATTGAAGACTCTATTGTTATCAATGTGGAAGTTCCGGTGAGAGTGTTTGATGGGGGGAAGTTTGTGGACAACTTAGGCATAGATGATTTTGAGGTGTTTGAGGATGGAGAGCCTCAAAAAATTGTTGCGGTCTACGAGATAAATAAGAAGACAATAACAAGAAAAGAAGAAAAAAAAGAATTCAAACCAGAAACTTCAAGACATTTTTATCTTTTCTTTCAAATCACTGAATATTCTCCAAGAATAGAAGAGGCTTTGGACTATTTCATCCGGAATGTTCTCACTCCCGGGGATAATCTCGTCGTGGTCACTCCGATGAAGACCTATTCCATGCAAGATGATGCGTTGGAAGTTAAATCAAAAGAAGAGATCGTGGATAAGTTAAAGGAACTCTTAAGAGAGGATGCGTTCATGGGCAGTGCGGAATACAGATCCGCACTTGATGATTTAAAAGAATTGACTCAAGCCATCTCATCTTTACTTGCTTCAGGTGCAGGGGCGCGTGGTCTCGCGGATATCAGCAGTACGGGTTATGAAGGATTTGGGGAAGATGATGATGCCATTGATATCCTGTTCCAGATGTACACCAGCGTGTTAGAAAAGTTAGAACAGACCAGGCATGTTGATCAATACAGACTTTTAGAGTTTGCCAGGTTCCTCAAAGAAAAGGATGGGCAGAAGTCTGTTTTTCTTTTCTACCAGAGAGAATTCACTCCCCAGGTAGACAGTCGTATATTGGATCAAATCCTCGGCGCCAGACAGGACAAGCAGTATATCACCCATAGAATTGCAGATCTTGTCGATATGTATAAAAGGGATATTTATATCGATGTCGATAAAGTTAAACAGGCTTATGCAGATTCGTCCGCTTCTATTCATTTTATGTTTTTCACAAAGCCAGCCGAGCATCTACCGGGAATACAATTTGTTGAACATTCTGAAGATATCTATGCTTCCTTTAGAGAGATGGCTAAAGCCACAGGAGGAACTACAGAAAGCTCTTCCAATCCTGGGTTTTTATTTAAGCGGGCTGTGGAGTCTTCCGAGAGTTATTATCTTCTTTATTATTCCCCCACCAAATACTTAAGTGATGGAAAATTCAAGAAGATAGCAGTCAAAGTTAAAGGGAAGAATTATAGAGTCACCCACCGTGCGGGTTATTTTGCGAATTAAGTCGCATCAGAGGCTATAAGGATGCACAACGTCGGCCAACAAGGCACGCATGCTTGCCATAAAAAGATACATCTTAAAAGAATATAAAAAGGGGGGAACCTATGGAGAAGAAATTAATTATTCCGCTTTTAGTCTTTCTCATGGCATCAAACATTTTCTCTCAAATTGATCAGCGTGAAGTGACTGTGAGGAACATAATTGTTCCTGTCCGGGTATATGACAAAAATAATTTTGTCGACCACTTAACCATTGAAGATTTTGAATTGTATGAAGATGGTGTACTCCAGAAGATCGAGGCCCTTCATCTGACTGATAAGACACAACTTTCAAGAGCTGAAGGAGCCAAAGGCTTTATTCCTCAAGTCGCGAGAAATTATTATCTTCTTTTTCAGTTAATAGACTACAACCCTAAATTTGGCAATGCTTTTGACTATTTTTTCTCAGAAGTCATGCTTCCAGAAGATAATTTAACCATCATGACTCCCGTGAAAAACTATACACTTCCTAAAGGAGCGCTTAAAAAATATTCAAGAGACGAAATTTCCAGGGATATGCAAAACGTCGTCAGGAAAGACGTGCAAATCGGCTCATCCAACTACAGAAGCGTGTTTAGAGACCTGAAGAGAATTGTCCAATCCATATCAGGAAGCGGGGAAGATGTTATTGATTCAGCGTATTCTCTGGAGTTCTTGCTTCCGAGATACAGAGATGCTTTGAGGACCATGGAAGAACTCAGAGTCGTGGATGAGAAATTGTTTTTAATGTTTGCACAGCAGTTAAAAAGGATTGGCGGTCAGAAAATAGTGTTTTTCTTTTACCAGAGAGAATTCAGGCCGGAGATAAGCGGAACTGTATATGATCTCATACAAAGTGCTTACCAGGACAGGCCGAATATTCTGGCCGAAATAAATGACCTGTTCGCAATGTACCGCAGAGATACGACACTGAATGCCGAAAGAATAAAGCATGCTTTTGCGGATTCCTCCCTTGACTTCTATTTTCTTTTCATGGACAGAAGGCCAGAAAGTGCACCCGGGATTATTATGAGAGAACAGTCTGAGGATGTATTCAGCACATTTTCAGAAGTGACAAAGGCGACTGGTGGTTTGATCCGAACTTCTCAAAATCCGGCTATGGGTTTCAAGAATGTAGTCACTGCTTCTGAATCCTGCTATTTCCTTTTTTATTCCCCCAAAGATTACAAAAAGGATGGAAAATTTAAAGAGATAGAAATCAGAGTGAAAAATAAAGACTACAGCATCAAACATCGAACGGGATATATTGCAGATTGATAAACGGGGATAAATGAAAAAGCTAATCTTTTTCATCGTTTTTATCGCTTTAGCCATCATTCTCATCGCCCAGGAAATCCAGCATGAAACAATAGTCGTTAACATAGAAGTCCCGGTGAGAGTGTTTGATAGAGGGAAATTCGTTGAAAACTTAACCATAGATGATTTCAACGTCTATGAGGATGGAAAACTCCAGGATGTTGTTGCTGTCTATCTGATAAAGAAGACGAACATTGAAAGAAAAGAGATAGGAGCGAAAGAAGAGGAGGCCAGGATAAAATTTACTCCTGAGGTTTCCAGGAATTTTGTTCTTCTGTTTGAGATTCATGAATATCTACCAAAAATCGGGAAGGCTATAGAGTATTTCTTTGAAGAAGTATTTTTACCTGGAGACACACTAAAAGTTGTTACTCCAATTAAAACCTACGATTTTAATGTTAAATCCCTTGAGAGGTTTACTGGAAAAGAAATTGCCAAGGAATTAATAGGACAGCTCAGAAAGGATATAAAGATGAGCACCGCAGAGTATAGAAGTTTGCTCAATGACTTTGAAAATCTTATGGAATTTGCGAGAACTGCTGCACGAGATGTGAGAACCTTAGTTAGGAAGATGTATGTGGATATTTTAGCAAAATTAAGAAACCTTAGGTATATTGATGAAAAAAAGCTCCTTTATTTTACAGATTTTCTTAAAAATATTGATGGACCTAAACATGTTTTTATCTTTCACCAAAAATTAATTGTGCCCGTAATGAGATTGAGTATTGACTATACAATTGAAGACCTTGAAGATTTTGAAGCGTATGTTTCGTTTGATGAAAGGAAAGTCAAACAGGCCTTTTCCGATTCTTCTATTTCTACACATTTCATTTATTTAACAAAGACTTCAGGAACGGACCTGGTAAACCAAGAAGGTGTATCTGTAACCTCCAGAGGTCTCCTTGATACAACGTCAACTACAGTCCCAATCACAGAAACGCAGGACTTATCTGCAAATTTTTTTAGTGCCTTTATGGAAATAGCACAAACAACGGGAGGAACAACGGATAGTTCTGCAAATGCCGCTTCTTCGTTCAAGAAGGCAGTTAATGCAGCAGAGAATTACTATCTTCTCTATTATAGACCCTTAAATTATAAGGAAGACGGAAAATTCAAAAACATTAAAGTCAGGATCAAAGGAAAAAACTTTAAAGTCACACACCGGGCTGGGTATTTTGCAGAAAAGATCGACTCGAGCCAGCCTGTTGCAAGAGAATCCAAACCAGTAGAAAGAGAATCCGAACCTGTCGAAAAAGAGACAATAAAGAAATCTCTGCCCTTCATAAATAGGGGACTTCGTCAATACCAGTCAGGCGACCTTGCGGCAGCTGTTGAGGACTTTACTCGAGCCATTGAAATCGATCCAACAAACGCTCGTGCTTACTACTATCGAGGCCTTGCCTTCGAGGATTTGGAGGATCCTTACAGTGCCGTAGAGGGCTATACAAAAGCCATCGAAATCAATCCAGGTTATGCGGAAGCTTACAATAATCGTGGGTGTTTAATGGTGAAGGAAGGGAATTATGAGGAGGCGATCAAGGATTTCACAAGTGCAATAAAGATTAAGCCTGACTACGCCACTGCCTACTTCAACAGAGGAAATGCGTGGATAGGACTCGGAGAATACAGTAACGCTCTCAAAGATTTTAAGAAAGCAGTAGAGCTTGACCCGGAAAAGAGAGAGAAAGCTTCGGAGAAAATCAAATTCTGTGAGTCCAAAATAAAAGATAAGTGAAAAAACTAATCTTTTTCATCGTTTTTGTTGCCTTAGCCTTTATTCTCATCGCCCAAGAAATTCAGCATGAAACCATTGCCATTAATATTGAAGTCCCGGTCAGGGTGTTCACAAAAGGCGAATTCGTCGAAGAATTAACCATAAAGGATTTTGAAGTCTATGAGGATGGAGTGCTTCAGGAAGTATTGGCATTGTATCTTGTTAAAAAGACGGTGATAGAGAGAGAAGAAACAGAAATTGATACAAAGCAAGCGAGAAAAATATTCATACCCGAGACTTCCAGGATTTTTGTCCTCATGTTCGAAATGATGGATTATTTTCCCAAGATTGTAGAAACACTCGATTATTTCTTCGAGAATGTTATCTCATCCGGCGACTCACTGTTTGTTGTCACGCCTTTAAAAACCTATTCGTTAAAAAAAGAGCTATTAGACAGAACACCCAGAGAGGTCATAGTTGATCAATTGAACGGAAAGCTGAGGAAAGACATCAAATCAGCTGCGAGAGAATTTAAGAGCATGATTAAAGATCTTGAAGAGTGGAGGTATGCTGCTCAAGAGGATCGTTCATATTCGATCATAATGGCAGGAAAACTGATTGTAGAACAAATTAGAGAATACAGATTTTTTGATGAAGGGAAACTTATGGGATTCCGAGACCGGTTGAAGGATATTGAAGGGCAGAAGTATGTTTTTCTTTTTTATCAACAGCAAATCATTCCCATACCTCCTGAATTTGCAGGAGATGAACTTGATCCTGATCAGATAAAACGCGTTTCCTTTAATGTCAAAAAAATTAAACAGTCTTTTGCAGATTCTTCTATTTTTATCAATTTCATTTTTTTAACGAAAACAGAACAGCACAGTATGGATATGTTCAGAATGGACGCTACTGATTTGGTGTTGCAAAACATATCGGCAGAGACATTCGGGGCCTTTCATGAAATGGCCGAAGCGACCGGAGGTACAACTGATAGTTCCGCCAATATGGCATCTTCATTCCAGAGAGCCGTAATTTCATCAGAAAATTATTATCTTCTGTATTATGCCCCAAAAAATTATAAGGCTGACGGGAAATTCAAGAACATAAAAGTTAAAGTCAAAGGCCAGAATTACAGAGTCACCCACCGTGCGGGATATATAGCCGATTGAGTAACTGAAAGAATATTCTTTACCCTGAATTTAATGGAGGGAGCGGAATGAAAAATATTAGATCTTTGTTCCTGTTTTTAATTGTTCTCACAGCTTTTTTTGCATTTCTAATGGCGGATAGCCGGGACTCATTAGCCGATTTATACAGAGGAGGAAAAGTTCGCTTTACTCCGGAATTAACCCTTGATGATAATTCGATGCCAGAAGATGTTTTTTTCCAGTCTCCCTATTCCATTACGGGTGATAATGAAGGGAATATCTATGTTTGTGATTTTAGAGCCAACAATATTAAGAAATTCAATTCGTCTGGAAATTTCACAAAAATCATTGGCAGGGAAGGTCAAGGTCCAGGAGAGTTCAGTTGGCCTTTTTATGTAACCTTTGCCAGGGATCGGCTGATTGTATGGGATATGCAAAACATGCGTCTCTGCGCCTTATCTCCTGATGGTGAATACATTAAGGCTGTAAATGTGTCATTTAATGTTGGAAGGCCCCAAAGCATGCGTTCGCTTCCCAACGGAGATATTGTGATTGAAAAGGAACGAATATTTTTTGGAGAGCCGAATAAACCTCAAGAATGCACTGTAGAAATACTTTCCCCTGACTTGGAGCATAAAAAAACAATTTATTCTCATGAAGTGTGGCGGAACAAATTCGTTCAATTTGAAGGGGGAGGAGGAAATGTACCCCAGCCATTTTCACCTCTTGTGTACTGGGATGTCACTCCTGAGGGGAAAATTATTATAGGCTTCTCTGAAAAGTATGAAATTGAAATCTATGATGCTGATAAAGGAAAACTTTCAACTTTTTCACATTCCTATGATCCAGTGAAAGTCACAGAGGAAGATAAAAAAGCACATTTCGGTGGGATGACGTATTCGAGAGATGGCGTCAGAACAAAGAAAATTCCTGACTATGTTGAAAAAAATACTAAATTTCCGAAATTTAAGCCCGCATTTTGGAATCTAGTGGTTGATTCTGAAGGGAACATTTTGGTTTTTCCTTACAGAGAAAACAGGGAGGAAATGTCCGGATACTTTGATGCTTTTGATTCAGAGGGCAATTTTATTGCCAATGTACAGGTCGTTGGTGATGTTCCCTTTCCGGCGAGAAGTGGGGGAAGTTTTCTGGGGAGATATATCTGGGCAACAAGGACAGGCGAAGATGAATTAATAAAAGTCATCAAATATAAGATATCTGATTGAGAGAATTTAATAAATTTATCCGTAAAACATAGACAGCGAAATTAAACAGATCCGTGCAGTGGAGATAAGATACCATACTCAAGATATAAAGAGGAAGCAAATATAATCAAATCAGTAAAGAGAGATTAAAGTGAATGGAATCGAACCCAAAGGCTCTGGTTTCCTGATAGTGGAAAAAAACAGCGGGATTGAAGAATCGTTTGAGATATTGGCGTTAAAATTCAGAGCATTTAATCATATGCTCTATTCATGATAAAATATATTTAGAATTTTGTTGGGGGATACCGATGAGAATCATAAGACACCTAATCCTGATTCTCATTCTTCTCGTTTGCACTGACAATGTATTCAGTGAATTTATGTCAAGCGCAAACAGCAAAACTCTACCAGAATTAAATGAGATTCTAAAAAAATGTGCCAAATACTGTGAAAAAGTGGAAAATTCCGCTCTCTTTTTTGTATGTAAAGAAAAAATAAGGGAAGAAATATTCGCTGAACACTCAATGCGACGGATAGTTGTTAGAGGAGAACGATCCCGAACATACAGAATTCCTACAAAAAAAGAAAAAAATGAATATGTTTATGATTATCAATTAATAAAAAAAGGAAAAAGCATTAAAGAAAGTCGAACACTGATAGAAGAAAATGGGGAAGAGAAAAATGAAAAAGATGCTCCATTGAAAACAAAAAAATTTTATTCTTTAAAATCTGTATATGGGCCAGTGGGACTTCTCAGTGAAAAATTTCAGGAACAATACAATTATAAACTCCTAAAGGAAGACAAAATATCGGGAAGAAAAGCGTATGTCATTGAAGCGGTTCCAAAAAAAAGGATAGAAGAAAATCCAAACTTTGGAAAATTATGGATTGACAGAGTAGATTTCAGTGTTCTCAAGATTGAAATGGCTCAAGAATCTCTTGCTGGTTTCGAAGAGCTTGAAAGCAAGATGAAAAAAAGTGGTGTAAAGCCGATTTTAACAGCGATTCATCATTATGGAGTAGAAAAGAACGGAATTAGATTTCCAAGTAAGACAGTTTTTGAGGAAGCTTATAGTGGATATTGGAGGGGAAAATCAAGGCAATCAAGGATAGTCATAGAATATTATGATTACAGATTTTTTACTGTTGACGTAGAAGTCAAGTATAAATAGGAAGAGGATTGAAATGAAGAAAAGAATCTTTGTTTTTTTCTTATTGTCTTTTTGGGTACATCATTTTGTTTATGCAGATAATTCAGTACAAACGCAGCAGAAAAAAATAGATAGGCCCTTACAGCACGAAGTCACAGTCATCTTGAAATTGATACAGGTCTTTGTGACAGATAAAGATGGCAATCCTGTTACAGACCTGAATATATCTGACTTTGAGCTGCACGAAGACGGCGAGCTTCGGACAATTACTGATTTTGAAAAACACAGTATAGGCAAAGCGGAAGAGAAGGAACTTCCTCCCTCGCAAAAATTCCCTTCAAGAATGAATCGGAAATTTTTTATATTTCTGGATATCATGGGAAACGATAGATTTGGAATGATTAAATCAAAACGAGCAGCTCTTCATTTCATCGACACTCAGCTTAAGTCAGGAGATGAAGTTGGAATTCTTTCTTACACTCCTTTAGCGGGTCTAAAAGTTCAAGAGTATTTAACCAGTGATCATCAAAAAATACGGAAAGCTGTGAAAAAAGCCAAGGAAGTCCCCCCTGATAAAGGATGGAGATCAGACGAATTGGAAAAGGAGTGGAAGCAGATTGACTTGAAATGGGGCCTTAATGATGAGAGTGCAAGTCCTTTTCAAGCTTCCAGTGCCATCGGGGTATTAGGGCTACAGATATTCGCGAGAAATCAGAGAGATTTCTTCGTAAACACAACCGAGCTGGCCAAAGCGCTTCGTTATATTCCTGGATATAAAAATGTCATCTTTTTTTCAGGGGGTAAGCTTGGATCTTCACGGTATAATACAATGGGCAGGGAATTCTCCGCATCAAACAGTCCGGTGTTTGCCGTTAACTCAATGAAATCTCGAGCTTCTTCTTATAGAAAAAAAGAAGAGGGTGAGGATCCGTTGAAAGTACTATCCGATGTTTCCGGGGGAAAATATTTCGAAGACATAGACAATTTTGAGGCTATTTCCGAAAGCATTCAGAATACTACAAGCCATTTTTATGTATTGGGCTACTACATCGATGAAAAATGGGACGGAAAATACCACGAAATTGACGTGAAGGTTAAGCGAGAAGGATGCAGGGTCTATGCTCAGGGAGGGTATTTTAATCCAAAACCCTTCACAGAGCTTTCCGAGTTAGAAAAAAAAATTCACCTGATTGATCTGGCTTTGAGTGAGAATCCGCATTTTCAGGAGCCTCTCAGCTTCTCGTCGCTTTCTCTCCACTGTTTGCTTCAAGAAGAATCGAATCTTATTCTTCTTTTTGAGACACAGGCCGAAGACCTGTCCAAGGTTCTGGAAGGGAATACAGAGGTTGTCGGATTAGTTCTCGATGAAGAGAAAGACATAGTTGATTCATGGAAAAGTGAAATTAATTTTTCTGAAATCCCAGAAAAAACACTTTATCATTACACGATTACACCTCTCCAGCCTGGCAAATATGAGTGTAGGGTCATTATACGAAACTTAACAACGGGAAAAGGAGCTCGAGCCTCTTCGTTTGTTCATATCCCAGAGAAACAAGAATCAGGGATAACACTTTATCCTCCTTTGGTCCTCATCCCGGATAAAAAAGCCAATTATTTTAAATTTTCAGAGGTTAAGGAAGAAAAATCAGATTCCCGATTTCCATCTTTAAATGAGATTTTTCCATTTGTTACGAATCAGCATTCTCCTTTGATTCATGAGTTGGATCAAGACGTTTCCAAATTACATGCTGTGCTGAGGTGTTCAATTATTGGAATTCAAGAACCAGTCGTCGATATATCTGCCAATTTAATTGAAAATGCTTCAGGTGAAAAAGAGTCACTTTCCTTTTCAATTCTCTCAACTGAAAATAAAGAAGAGGTAGATATACTTTTATTAGAGCTTGAGCTGCCTGAATTAAAGCCTGGCGAATACTCTTTAGAAATCATCGCAGAAGAAGAAAAAACCGATTCAAGATTACAAACGGCTCAAACTTTTATTGTGAAATAGTAGAGACGGTCAATTTTGTCATATGATTTTCGGAAAACTGAACAGAACGGAAGCCGAAAAACCTGAAGCCCTGGCTTCCCTGAGTTGAAAAAGAAGTAAGAGAGGATTAAATTTATAATAAGGGGCAAAAATGAGAAAGGAGATAACTTTATTCTTCATATTTCTTCTATTTGCTTGCAGCACAAATCGAGATCTTTCTATCGATTACCACAAAAAGGTTCCTCAATCAGTAGCTGTCATGTTTTCAGAGGGATTAGTAAAATATAAAGAAAGGGCTTCGTTGGGCACTCCTCCTTTCTACGGACAAGGAGGCTATTTTGAGGTGGGAAAAAGTCTTTCTGTTTCTCTTTTTGAGGGAGTTAATTCAATTTATCAAACTGCAGTGAAAATAGATGATCGCGATTTGTCGGCTGGAAATTTTGACAGGATAATCAAGTTTTCTATCCAAAGGGATGAGTGCGGATTGATGGGCAGGGGCTGGAATTTAGATGTAGATTTTAAAGATATTCCAGGTGAGGGATACCAAACACGGAGTATGAGGTTTGATATAGTCGTTTCAATAGAAGTGTATGATGGAGAGGAGTTGGAACTCGTAAACAGTAAGGTTGTGAGGGGCGATGGTATTTATAGAATGGAAAGAATAGTTGGGAGTGGTTCAAACGATCCATATTCACCGACGAACATGGGATTGAATAAACGAAAAAATAGACTGGAAAAAGCCATTAAAGAGGCTATCCAGGATGTAAGCAGTGAGGTTGTCAAACTTCTAAGAAGTGACTTTCCTGAATCGAATAATTGAGGGGATAAATATTTCCCTGGGGTGAAAGCGCAGTTCAGCTTTTCTCTCTATTTCTTCTTTAGATTTGTCTTTTCCGGATCATCCTTGAGGGGAATGATGTAATACTTCATCCCGTTGTATTCAAATTCCTTCCAGTCTTTCGGAATTTCCTGAAGTTTGGGGAAAGTCTCGGGAATGGCGATACCCTTATGGTCAAGCGATTGAAGCTGCTTTTCAAGGATTTTTACTCGCTTTTTGAGCATTTCCACCTGGGATTTTAATTCCTTGATTTGTTTTTTTAAAGCATCCTCGTCTTTATTGGTTTCTGCTTGAATCCAGGATAGAGAAGCCAGCAACACGCATAGGAGTATAGCCAGTATTTTGAACTTTTTCATAATTCCTCCTTCTGCACCTTTCTTTATTATTTATAACGCAGATTCTATCTAAAAGGTTACACGAGCCCATGCGGAATCAACCTTGGTCTTTTCTTTTTCCATCCATAGTTTCCAAGGTTTTCAAGGCGGGCAGAGATTCCTCTGGCATGGGATGAGCCTGTTTGCTGGCTTCCACTGGCAGAGTCTAATTTTTTGGCTATTTTGGATGGCTTGAGTTAAATAAAATGAATAAATGAGTGAAAGAAGTGCTGGCTGTATTTGGGGAAAATAAGCAAAAGGGGTTGGTGGAGGGAAAACCCTGCCCAGCCAGCAAAACAGGGACTGACTTCAGTATAGCATAAATGATATAAAATTCATAGGAATTATAAGAAAAAGTTTAAAAAAATTTTTTTTGCGCGAAAAAATCATACGAAATTTCAGTAGGAAAGATGCCTTTTTAGGACGATTAGAGTAATTCTCGAATTAAACAATCTCCAAAAAAAGGTTGAGGAATCCATTTTGGTCGGAAAATCAAGGCAAGATAATAACTGTCGGACTTCCGAAAAGAAAAAGGTATGAGATAACAAAAGAATGGGCAGTCAGTATTCTCAGAGATAGCGAGAATTTGAATCCGAATATCTTTATGCTATACTTTACTAAAAGTCATTGAATAAACAGGAAGATTAGAAGGGGAGAATCATGAAGAAGACAATCTCTTTATTTCTTTTCCTTTTTATCTTGTTTTCATCTTCTTTGCTCTCCCAGCAAAAGAAGCTTAAAGTCATAGATGAAAAAGCCAATATACATGTTGAGCCAGAAAAAGGAAGCGCTGTGGTAGAAATAGTGGATAGAGGAACAATCCTCACACTCCTCTCCACAAAGAAAATCAGGGAATTCTGGTACTATGTATCCTTCCGCTCCCAAGCCCAATTTATCACTGTTTCCGGTTTTATACACGCTTCTGCAGTCGAAGAAATATCTGTGGCTCCAGAGGATACAAAAGGCAAGAAAAAGAAAAGGAGAGAAACGAAGAAAACAGTTCCGAAAGTCAAGATTCAGGAGGTCAAAGAAACTGTGCTCGATCCTCCATTGAAAATCCAGGTGAAATTAGAGAGTGCGAATGTTCGCTTAGCGCCAAATTTCGAAAGCGAGATCATCCATCAAGTGGAGTATGGGCTCAGCCTTTTGGCAGTGGGAAAAATCGGAGAATGGTTTCGAGTGGACCTGCCTCCGGATGAAGATGGGATTATCATTTCTGGTTTTATTCATAAAACGCTTGTGCGGGAGATACGCAAAGAGCCTGGATAAAAGATACGATTGAAAAAAGGCCGGAATTTCTTTGTCTCATCCCTGATACTTAACATTCCGAATACACTGACACGAATTCACTACCGGAGGAGATAGTCATGAATCATTTTCTTGTTTTGGGTGCAGGAAAGATGGGCACTGTTCTGGCTAAAGATCTGATCGAGTCAGATAGTCATAACAAAGTCACTCTTTTGGATGTGAGTGATGAACATCTGAATCATGCTTCAGAATTCATCCAGAGCGAGAGACTCTCTCTTCTGCAAAGAGATGTGGAGGAGGGGAAACAGATAAAGAAGATTTTTAAAGGAAAGGATGTCGCCTTGTGCGCTCTTCTCCACAGACACAGTCTCCCTCTATTAGAAGAAGCGGTCCGGGAAGGAGTTCATTTTGTGGATTTAGTGGGGGAGGGACCTTTAGACCGCTTGAAATATGATGAAGAGGCGAAGAAGAAGAGTGTCTGTATTATTTCCGGGCTGGGCGTTTCTCCAGGGATCACCAACATCTGTGTGGGGAAAGGAGTTCATCTACTGGATAAAGTGGAAAGAGCCATGATTTATGTGGGCGGAAATCCTGTCCAACCCAAACCTCCGCTGAACTATAGGATTGTCTATGCGGTGGAAAGCCTTCTTGATTTTTATGAGAGGAAAGTTCCGATCCTGAAAAATGGAGAGATCCAGGAGGTCGAGTCTTTGTCAGGGATTGAATCTATTTCCTTTCCAGCCCCTTTTTCAGAGATGGAATGCTTTTACACGGATGGATTGAATTCCCTCATTTACACGATGAAGGGAAAAGTCCAGGATGAGCTGGCTGAGAAAACAATTCGCTATAAAGGCCATGCGCAGCAAGTCAAAGTCCTGATGGAAAGCGGTCTTTTCTCTCGGGAGCCCATTCAAGTCGGGGGCCAGCAGGTCATCCCCCGGAAAGTTCTTGAAGCTGTTCTCGATTCGGAGATGAAACTGGGTGAGGAGGAAGATGTGACATTGTTGCGGATAATCGTGGAAGGATGGAGAGCAGGCCAATCGGAGATTCATATCTTCGAGATGATAGATCCCTATGACTCGGAGAAAGGGTACACGTCCATGGCAAAAACTACGAGTTTTCCCGCATCTGTGGCGGCACAGATGCTAACTTCAGGCAAGATCAACCAGAGAGGCAGCCTTTTCCCCGAAGATATCTTTCATGACGAATTGTACCAGCCTCTCATGGAGGAATTGGAAAAGCGCGGCGTCATAGTGACTCATGGGGTCAGGGCTCGACATTAGACATCCCAAAACTCAGTTTCATTTCTTAATATGTTCGTCGTTATATNCAGATATTTGGTGGATAGATGTCCGATGTCGAGGCATGCCTCATTAGCGAGTTCTGATTCCATGAATCAGGATGTCTAATGTCGAGCCCTGACCCCTCTAATCTATTTGCGTTGAATCAAGCTATTTGTGTAAAATATCTCTTCCCTTTTTTTATAAAATCATAAAGGAAAGCAATTATGCCAAAAAGTGACTTTTCATATGCCTTAGCCAATCCGCTGTCCGCTATCCTGGATAAGCCCGGTCAGGATTTTCAGAGAGCGGATTTTCTAAAAATCATCGAACACAAGCAGATCGAGCGAATCACGTTTCACTACACGGCTCTGGATGGGAAGCTCAAGGAATTGAGGCTGCCTTTTTCAAACCGCAATGAAGCCGAGAACATTCTCGCCGAGGGTGAGCGTGTTGACGGGTCTTCTCTGTTCAAAGGGATGGTCGACGTCTCTCTCTCAGATTTATACGTGGTGCCAGAGTACAAAACAGCGTTCTTGAATCCGTTTGATAATAAAAGCCTGGATTTCATTTGCCGGTTTTTAACGAAAGAAGGAAACCGTGCCCCTTTTGCTCTGGATAGTATCTTGGCCAAAGCGAACCAGCTCTTCCGGGAAAACACAGGGTTGGAACTGTATGCTTTAGGTGAGCTGGAATTTTTCCTTATCAGTGGAAGAGATCAGAAATCGTATCCTCTTCAGAAACAACAGGGTTACCATGAAGCGGAACCGTTTATGAAAAGCGGGGAGATTCTGAACGAGATGGTGCGTTATATCACTCAGACAACCGGTGCCGTGAAGTATATCCATTCTGAGGTCGGTTCCATCGAAAATATCCAGAGCAAAGTGGATGAGATTAACGGAAAAAGCGCTGAGCAGCTTGAAGTTGAATTCCTGTCTAAGCCGGTGGAAGAAATGGCAGATGCTCTTGTGCTGGGGCGCTGGTTGATCCGAAACGTAGCCTACAAACATGGGTGTCTAGCGACCTTTACTCCTAAACTGGCGGAGGGAGTCGCGGGGAATGGATTCCATTTTCACCTGGAATTGAAAAAGAATAAAAAAAATATCATGGTGGATTCAGACGGCCGATTATCAGAACCTGCGCTTCGCCTTATCGGCGGATTGTGTGAGTACGCTGATTCGTTAACAGCTTTTGGAAACACCACCGCATCTTCTTATCTGCGTCTGGTCCCGGACCAGGAAGCCCCGACGCGTATTTTCTGGAGTGATATGGACAGGAATGCGATGATCCGGGTTCCCCTTGCCTGGTCGAATGTGAGCCATCTCGCCCGAATCCTCAATCCTCAGGAAGAAACCGATGTCGAGAACATAGAAAACCGACAAACCGTTGAACTGCGCACACCGGATGGCAGCGCTCTTGTTCATCCCCTTCTAGCCGGGATTGTGATTGCGGCGGAATGGAGCTTCAAAGACGAGAACTCTCTGAAATTGGCTGAAAAACATTATGTCAAAAGTGGTCTTTCCAATGACAATGCCACTCTTAAATCTTTCCCTAAACTGCCCGGAAGCTGTGATGAATCCAGCCGGATTCTGCTGGAGAAAAGGGCCTTGTATGAGAGAGAGGCTTTATTCCCGCCCAGCGCCATTGATTATGTTGTCCAGCTTCTTCAGGATGAGAAAGATAAAGGATTGAGTAAAAAGCTGAAAAGTCTATCCGGGAAGCAGCGTCTAGGTGAAATCCAGAAAATCATGCATAAAGACCTGCACCGCCATTGATGATTTATTTCTTGTCTGTTTTAGGTTTTTCTGTGTGTTCTGAATTCTTCTTTTAAAGTCTGCCAGAGGGAATTGAACCTCTCCTGAAGCTTGTCGTATAGGGGGATGTTTTTCGGTTCTGGCTCCTTTTTCAGGCGCCCCTTTTTGACCATCTGATTCGCGATATCCTCGATCCCCACTTTTTCACCTTTATCTGTTCTGTAATTCCAGATGGATTGAATGGCTGCACCGTATGCGGCTCCCTCCTCTTCTTCCAGAGTCACGACTGAAGTCTTGAAAATATTGGCGACAATCTGGAGCCAGAGTTGACTCTTGGCTCCTCCTCCCGTAACCCGGATCTCTTCGGGTTCCAATCCCAGGGTCTTCATTCTGGAAAAACCATAACCGAGGTTGAATATGGTTCCTTCCATGACTGAGCGTGCCATACAGGATGAATTGAAGTTATTCCGGTTGAGGCCGAAGAAAACTCCGCTTGAAAATGGGAGGACCGGGACTCGTTCGCCATCGATAAAGGGGAGAAAGATCAGTCCCTCAGCTCCTTCTGGTGCTTGGACGGCCATTCTCTCCAGCTCCTCATTGGACGCGTTGAACAGCGCTTTGAAGTATTCGGTTGTGTTGGTGACGTTCATCGTACACACCAGGGTAAGCCAGCCGCCAGTGCTGTCGCAGAAAGCTCCCACTTCGCCATCCGGGTCAATAAGAGGTTCAGAACAATAGGAATATATTGTTCCGGATGTCCCGAGGCTGAGCGTGCAGATTCCAGGAGCGATGTTTCCTGTGCCGACAGCGCCCATCATGTTGTCACCGCCCCCACTGGATACAAGAACCTTTTCCATCCCATACCGCTGGGATAAATCTTTCTTTAAATAGCCGACTGGTTCAGAAGGGTGGGAAAGCTCCGGAAGCATTCCTTTAAGCTCAGGATCGATGGCGTCCATGGCTTCTTTGTGCCACTTTCTTTTCCGGATGTCCATGAGAGCAGTTCCGGATGCATCGCCATATTCCATGTGCTTTTTTCCAGTTAAGCAGAAGTTGATGTAATTATGCGGGAGAAGCACTGTCGACAGCTTTTTGTACTGTTCCTGTTCCATCCTTTTAAGCCAGAGGATCTTGGAGGCTGTGTAGCCCACCGCAAGGTTGATGCCGATCTTCTGGATAAAGCTTCTAACACCGCCGAGTTTTTCGATGATCATTTCGGTCTCTTCCACGGTAGAAGTGTCATTCCATAGTTTGGCGGGTCGAATGGGAATGCCCATGGCGTCTAAAGGGACACACCCGTGTTGCTGGCCGGATACTCCTAAAGAGACTATTTTTGAGGGATTGATTTGTGCGGCTTTTAAAGCCTGTAATAGAGCTTTCTCCAGGGCGTCTATCCAGGTCTGAGGGTCTTGTTCGCTGGCTCCTGGTTTGAGTCCTTCGATCATCCGGTGGGCATGGCTTCCTCTTCCGAGGACTTTTCCGGTAAAGTCCACGATCAGAACTTTAGTGCCCTGGGTTCCGGAATCGACTCCGATAGCATACATTATTCTTCTTGTTCAGTGGAAAGGCATTTATTGAAGAGTTCGAAATAGGGATTAAAATCAGTCTGAGGCCGGATATCCGCAGACTTGTAGAGTTCGAGATACCCGGCACTCGATTTTCTTTTTTCTCTGTAATCGACGATTTTTTTGAATATCTTTCTCTGTGATGTGAATTGTTGGATGGAATGCCTGATTTCCTCTTCTATTTCTTCTTTGACGACTATTCCCTTATCCGCGCGGATCTGGCCTGGCTCGGTTTCAGAAGGCTCGAAATCCCCCCATACCGAATAAACATAGTGGGATTGGGCGGCAAAAGGTTCTCCGATATCAGCCAGTACAGGATCGCCAGCTTGAGGAGATGTGTAGATTCCCATGGAAAAAACAGCGGTGTGGTCCCAGTGTTCAAAATAACCACTGGAGAAAATGACTCTGGAGACTCTTNNTTCTCTGAAAAGTCGGACCTGTTCTTCAAAGAGACCCTTTTTTTCGATAAGATTCCTGTTCACGTGCGGCATCAACGAGAA
>JGI2172J19969_10000340_pt1 | contig 19847 bp, 16 predicted proteins | sample DeeMarSWOR230_32_FD_19969 | JGI IMG/M metagenome (IMG submission 19969)
GGCTTGTAGCTCAGTGGATTAGAGCACAGGTCTACGGAACCGGGTGTCGGGAGTTCGAATCTCTCCAGGCCCATAAAGGGGGTAACATCAGGTCGATCTTACCCAATTAACGGGGTTTTACCCCATTTTATTACCCCATTGTGGATAGAAATACCGTTAGATGTGTATAAGTTTATGGGAAAATGAACATGAAAGAAAAAGAAACAGGTATCCCATGCTTAGAGTGCGGTGAGCGGTCTGATCTAGATTGTCCTGGTCGTCGTCCAGACGAGGCTACGTGGTGTGAAGTCTGTCTAAAGAAATTTACAGAAGAGGAACAGGCAAAACACGAAAAACACATGAAGATTGCCAGACGCATCATGGATGAGAATCGTGATCTTTTGAGGCGATTGGCCGATTCCTGATAGTGTATAAGCAGTGGAAGGAAAACAGGGACGTGCTGAGAAGGTTGATAGATTCGTAGGAGCAAGAAATGAAGCTACAACAGCAATCATCCCAGTCGAGTAGTCAACGGCCTCGTGGCCGTCTGGGGTGGACTGTGTAGATTCAAATACACGGAAACACAGAACCGGGCGGTCCATGAGGGCTGTCCGGTTTTTTTGTGCGCACTGGAGGGTACCACGGAAAGGTCCGTAATCCGGTTTGAACCCGGAGGGGGCTGAAAGGCCCGGCGTTCGATTCGTCTGCTCTCCGTTATCTTGTGGTTTTATGGGGTATATATACCATAGAATGGGGTGGTGAAGTTGCAAGGCGCGGCCACCGGGACCACCGCCATCCGTTGAGGCTTCGTGGTGTAGTGGTAGCACAATCGGCTTTGACCCGATAGGACTGAGTTCGATTCTCAGCGAAGCTGTTTAGTTCAACCACTAAAGGGTTGCAAGTTCGAACCTTGCTCGGCCTGTTTTATGCGCAAATTGTGTATAATCTAGGTGAGATGAATCTGCGGAGCCTTCGTTTCTAACGTTAGATTCGGAATCTCCGTGGCCTTATTGTAAAAGGGGGTCGTTATGAGTCTGGTAACTGATACGTGGGGAATAAATCTCAATCCGCCGCCAAAGACATTCACGGTAGCAAAAGTGCTTAGCGCTACTGCGATGGCATCTGGTACGGCTGTGACGGATACTAAGAATTTCTTCAACAAGGACTGTCCGTTCCCGGTCGAGGTTGTTGGCGTACAGGGCGTTATGCGGGACATTACCGCTTCTGGGATCGGAGCTAGCGGCTCTGTGACTGTGACGGTGCAGGCTTCTCAGGAAGTCGATGTGTCTCCTGCCGCTCCGACTACTCCAACGTGGGACACTCTGATGTCTGCCGTTCAGTGTTCCGGCGTAGCTGTTGACGGTCGTTGCTTCGACGCACCGGCAGACGGCACGAACACGCTCGATCAGACATACGTCGCTGTCCCAGAGGGTGGTTCTCTGAGAGCAACGCTGAGCAACAAGCAGGATTCTCCTGGGATCGCTGGTGCCAACGGGGCCGTTGAAATTCTCGTGATCGCGGAATTCCGACCAACTCGACTGAAAGAACAGCGATACTTCTAATCCAGTATTATAAATAATATTTCAAGGCTGATGGCGAAAGCTGTCAGCCTTTTTTGGTGGTGTATAAGCAATAGGATAGGATAGGACTCAAAGTCTGGATAGGCAGTACCACTGTAATTTTTGGGGCTGGGATGGTGTAGGATGGATTTCGCTGAAAAGGAACGGATTATTGCGCAAATAATCTGTGGAACTGTTTCTGTGACCATCCTGACAAAAGACGGGACACCCATCTCTCTATTTCTTCGCCCCCCAACCCCAAAAGAACATGCAAAAGCCGCCCAAATATATTCAGTTGAATACCAACGATCTATCGCTATGGGATTATTAAATGAGCCTGACACAATTAGATATATGATTGAAACTGGTCAATGGGATAGCAAGACCGATACAGAGATAGAGGGCTTACAGAAAGATATTCACAACATACGACGTGGTCTTTTAGATTTCGTATTCAATAAGACAAAGCTCGAAAAGGTTAGACAACTTTTGAGAAATGCTGAATCGGCTCTGTTAAAAAGGCTGTCAGATAGACACAACCTATTGCAAAAGAGTGCTGAATCACATGCATTGATATGTCAGCAAAGGTATCTGATAAGTTGTATAACAGAAAACGAGGATGGTTCTAAATTCTGGGCAACACAACAAGATTTTGAAAACAGCACAGACATGGATGTTATTATACAGCTATGTGAATTTTTCTTTATCAAATCACATTTTTCTACAAAAACTATTCGTGAGTTGGCTAGGTCTCAGCAGTGGAGAATGTTCTGGGAAATCGCCAAAAATACCAACGACCTATTTGATGGCCCGGTTACTTCTTGGTCTTGGAATCAAAAAGAATTGGCATATTGGTCAACAATATATGATTCTGTTCACGAAGCATACGAAAGACCGTCTAAACAGGTGATAGATGATGATGATCTATTAGATTCTTGGTTCATAAGACAGGGTGATAAGATGGATAGCAGGTCTAATAATCAAGTACCTTCAAAACCTAATAAACCAGGACGAAACGAAGAGTTTATTATGGCAGACAGAGAGGGTGCAAAACAAGTTTATAACATGAATGATCCAAGCAGCAGGGCAAAAATCAAGGCAAGACAAAAAATACTTCATCAGAAAGGTGTTGTTAAAGAACAGAATATGCCCGATAGCCAAAATGAAATGAGGCAACAATTTGCTCAAAAACAGATCAAACGAACCAAGGATATAACACGAAGATAAGGAGATTAATGTGTCTCGGAAAGAGGAAGAGTTGGCTAGGTTGCGACGAGATAACGCAAATAGCAATCGTGGACGAATTGCTCAAGATTGTCGTGATCGTTTGAAAAGGATTGCAGAGAAAAAGTTCAGAACTTGTTTTATTGCTGCCTTATCAGAATTTGAGATGTCGTTTGGGCCAATTGTTTGGGGGCAGGGGTTACCAGAAGAAGAACTTACCCAAGAACAATTGGATAATAGGGCATTGTGGAAACAGGTGCGCAAGAATATTCTAGACAAAGGTAATACCCAGTCGCGTGCATTGGGTATGGAAATCGATTTACACAGAGTGGAATTTGAAGGATACAGAATGGACTTGAAAGGAAATACAGATGGAAAGTAATAAGGAAAATATTGCCATAACAACCACTGATGTTGATGGAAATAAACTTGAACTTACTATTATACAACCAGGTTATAAAGTTTTACAAGATGCACAAATGGCATACAATGTTAAGATAACATCGCTGATTAGACAAAGTGCGTCGGGTGGAGAAAAGTTGTTGTCAAGACAGCAGCTTGAAAAACATCTTGCAGATTTGGGAATTTGGACAACAGAAGATGCGCAGCAGTTTTTAAAGCTGCAATTAGACCTAAGAGAATCTGAACTCAAATTGCAGAATGGCGGCATTAAGATATCTGATGCTAAATCTATTGCTTTGAGAATGAAGGTACAAAGAATAGCTTTGTTGGCTTTGTATCAGCGTCGTTCACAATTTGATCCTATTACGATGGAATCCATCGCAGAGAATCACAAGTTTAAATTTTTGTTAACAAAATGTATTGTCTATAGTGAAAGTAAAGTGCCATTTTTTGCAAGTATCGATGACTATGATAATAGACAATATGAACAGGCATCTATTGACGCGGCAGCGGCACTTGCTGGTGAGATATATGGATATGACAAACAAACCGAAGCCAATCTTGTAGAGAATAAGTGGTTGGCTCAATTTAAGTTTGCAGATGATAGTGGTAGACTGATTAATGAAAATGGTCATCTTATTGATGTAGATGGTCGTCTTATTAATGAAGATGGTCGTTTTGTTGACGATGAAGGCAATTTTGTTGACGATAAAGGACGCCGGATTGATGATAATGGTAATTTTGTTGTTAATGATACGAAACCATTTTTAGATGAAAATGGCAATCCGGTAGACTGTGATGGAAATTCTATCACAGAAGTTGCTAAGAAACCAAAATACACCAAGAGAAAAGCAGGATCAAAAAAGTAGAAGGTGGTATGAATGGCGCAACCATTTGTTCTAGATGTAAATTTGCGAATTCAAAAAATACTTGGATTAGACAAGGTCAAACAACAATTGGCCAACATACAGGTTGGTGGTTTGGGCCAAGTAAATGAACTTTCAAAGGGATTACAAAATGTTGGTATTTCTGCCTCCAATGCAACTATACAAATAGCTAAAGGTGCAAATGCAACCATTAATCTTGGGAAAAGTGCCAAAAAAACAGGTAGTCAACTAGAGGGTGCTTCGAGGCAAGCACAAAGTTTCGGTGATCAAATTTTCTTGGCTGGAAAAAGATATGCAGCATTTCTTAGTGCTACAGTCGTTGCATTCAAAGCATTTCAGGCTATCGGCGCAGGAACAAAATCAGTTATTGAATTTGATCAAGCTATGGTTTCGTTGTCGCAAATTATCGACAAACCAGTTGATCAGCTACAGGAATTGTCACAGCAATTTTTAGACCTATCTGTCCAGACTGGTACAAGCGCTGCCGAAATCGCTAATGCAGCAAAGTTGTTGGCCCAAGCCGGTTTTAGGGGTGGCGAGCTTACTGAAGCTGTTACCCAACTAGCAAAAGTACCGCTCACTCCTATTTTTGAAAATATGGAACAGGCAGTTGACGGAGCCATTGCCGCATTGAGACAATTCTCAAATGAAGGCTTAACAGTAGAAGATGTTTTTGATAAAATGATTAATGTCTCAAACAAATATGCTGCTTCATTTCCCGATATTATAGAAGGTTTGAAAAGAGGTGGTTCTGCATTCCAGGCCATTGGAGGAACACTTGACGATTTTATAGCCGCCTTTACAACCATTAGATCGGTAACACGAGAAAGTGCATCTTCTGTTGGAACCGCCCTTAAAACCCTGTCTTCTCGTCTTGCTGATCCCAAGATTATTCAATTCTTAGAAACAAAAGATATACGATTAATTGAAGAGGGTCAATTTGTTGGTCCAATTGAGGCAATACGCCGTATTGGTGAAGGATTGGAGCGCACAAAGACAATACAGGATAGAGTTGATATTGCAACCAAGCTTGGTGGGCGAAGACAAATTAGTCGTTTTCTAGCTGTAGCACAAAATGCTGAAAAAACTAACGAAATTTTGGAAATTTCCAGGAATTCTTTTGATGCTTTCAATGAGGTAGCTGAAACTGGATTGCAAGCTATTAGCAAACAAATTGATATTATGATTGCCAAAGCTAAAAAATTGGCTATTGATTTGGGCGAAGAATTGTTTGTGCCATTCATCAAGGGTTTAACTGGTGCGGCAGAAGGTGCTATAGCACTTCTTGATGCATTAAAACCAATACTCCCCGTTGTAGCCAAGCTTGGTGCTCTATTGGTTGGTAGTGTAGCAATTAAGGGCTTGACATCATTTCTCGGGCCACGACTTGGACAACTTGCTGGTCCTGCTGCTTTTTCTGCTGCTGGTGGTGGATTTAGGGGTGTTGGTGCAGGAATAGCTGCTAGTCCATTTGCCCAAGCCGGACTTCTTCTCGCTGCTGCGGAAGCTGCTGCCGCATTGACAAGAACCGCAGAAGGCGCAGATTTTTTTGCTGGAACACTAATCACATCAACGGCGGCAATAACCGCTGCTATTGCGTTATTCAGAAACCAAACGATAGCACAATTTGCTGCCGGTGGTGGTTTATTTGCAAGTCTTGGACAATTCGGCAAACTTGGTGCTCTTGGTGGAACACTTTTAACCGCTGGTGCCATAGCATTACCTATTGCTGGAGTTACCGAATTACAAAAGAGACAGCAAGATTTAGCCAAAACCATACTTGGGAATGTTACCAAGGCTATCAATGAAATTAAAATTGATCCCATTGATCCAAAGTCTTTGGAATGGCCTGGGATAAAAGAATTTATGAACCAAGTACAGGATGGGTTAAAGCAATCAATAGATCGTGCCGACCCATTTGCTGCTGGTATAGGAATTGGTGAACGAATTTCTAGATTATTTGGTACTGGCCTAGAAGTAGCTGGCAATCTGCTTGAAGGTGATTTTGAAGCACTTTTCAGACGTGGTGGGGTTACCAGCAGTGAAATTCAACAACGATTCAAAGAAATTATAGAAAAAAGTCCACAATTTATTAATCAAATTATTGATAATATTTCTAGTGCTATGGCAGATGCACCAGAGGAACAAATTCCATCTGGTAGATATGCCTTAACACAATTGGCTAGAAGACAAGGTGCGACAGTAGAGGATGCTCAATTATTTGCCAAAATTATTATTGAGGTATCTGGTGGCTTGGAGGAATTTGAAAATGCTATTGACAGAAATATCGACAAGATAAAAGAAGAGGCCATAGCCAGAGAGAATACAGTTAAGTTGATGAGCGGTTTGGTTCCAACCAAACTGGTTAGTCAGCTTTTGAGATTTTCTAAAGCTATTGACCAAACTACCAGGACTATCAATTTATCATCTAAGTTATTTCAGTCACAGATCGCAGAAATTTCAGGAGGTATTAGGGCACCAGAATTAGATTTTGATTTTGGAACTCAACAAGTGGCAAATCTTGTGCGCAGAGGTGGTTTGAATGAGTTATTTGCGTATACACCTGATATTCCAAGATTTGTTGGTGCGGTTAGCGAAATAGAAGAGTTGCTTGATAATTTCATAGTTAACATAGGCAATTTACCAACAGGAGATATTGATTTAGTCGGTGAAGTAGATAAGTTTTTTGATTTTCAAAAAGATGTACCTCCTGTTATTCGTGATAATTTTACCGATTTTTTCAACACTATAGCACGGGATATACGAAATGTTGTTGACGAGGGGCAATTTATTGATCCAGAAACAATTAAACAGAGGTTTCAAAAAGAATTTAGCAATCTTGGAATAGATACTAGCGATGCTGTTGTTGAATCCATTACTCAGTTTATGAATGCAACTTTTACCCAAATAAAAGACGAATTGAATCGACTTGCAACTGTTCGTAGATTTGAACTTGAAGCGCCGGTGAGACCTGAAACACAAGCCGCTTTTCTTGAACAACAATTAAGGCGGGTTGGTATTTCTGTTGGTGGTGGCAGGGAAACCAATCTTATGAGAGGTACTTTGGAAGAATTAGATTTAATAATGAGGGAGAGAATAGCAGGAGGTAAACGGGTTGGTATTCCTGGTGTTTTGCCGACTCCAAGGGCTGGATTTTTCCAAGGCAGAGAGCAAAGGCTTGCAGACATAGCTGGAGACGAAAGAATCCGACAACAAGTTCGAAATAGCTTCAAAAATATTGTGTTGGAATCATCCGAACTTAAAAAGAAGTTGGCTGAATTAAAACCAGGCACCGAGGGTTTTTTAAGTGCTTCTAGAAGGGTTAAGGAGTTGTCTCGTTCTACTATCGAACTACAAACTACCATAGAAGCTTTGGATAGGGCTACACAACAAGCCTTAGAATCAGAAAAAAGAACATTGGCATTGCGACAGCAACTTGAGTATACGCAAACGGAAGCTAGGTTGGCAGAGAAGGTCAGAACGGGAGCTATTACACCTATTCGGGCAGAAAGAATTCTGTTTGATCTATCCAAAGAACAAGAGAGGGCGCAAATATCGCTACAAGATAAATTTGATTCTATCTTGGAAAAAGACAACGCACTCAGAGTTGATTTGGCTAAAGAAATTAGCGAAACCACAAAGACCCAGGCAGAAATTATAAGTGATTTTGATGTGTCTACCACTGCTTTTTCTGATGCTACACGAACATATGTTAATACTGTTGATTTGATGAGAAAGTATATTTCTGATTTTGGTCAAGCTGTGGTGGATTTCAAAAATCTTGGTGTTGGTGGTCAGATAATCGGCACAGAAGGCGCTGCGGGTATTACACCAACCCAAATAAGAACCGGAGGTGTAACAATACAACAGGCTTATGATGAATTTAATAGACTAATGAATGACACAAATGCTACCAGGGAACAAACTTTGGAAGTTCTTAAAGCAATTTATGATCGTCAGGAACAAATTCAGCCAGTTAAGCAGGAATCTTCTGCTGCTCAGAAGGAACAATTACGAGATGCCGAAGGTGATGAGAGAATAAGTCAACTTACTGAGAGTTTGGACAAGTTACGGGTCGTACTTGGTGAGCCGAATGAGTTAAGGATTGTATCTGATCAACGAGTTGAATTGGACTTGTCTACACTTCCATCAGATGTAACCGACGAAGTGCGCCCAATACTTGAGGAAGCTGGTTTGGTTATAGCTAAATCGGTAACGAGAAAGGCTTTAGAAAGTTTGGCTGCAAAAAGTGATGATACAGAAGTGTCTATTGCTGCTTCAAATGTGGCTCAGGAGTTGGTTTAATGTCTCTGATTAGAGACAATAATGTATTATGGTATCATCCGTTAGATTCTGATACGGAGCATACACAGTCTTTTGATTGGACACGAAGCGCTAATGCTGCGTTCCAAGATGGTCTTATTGTAAGTGGTCTGTATTCCACAACAACAGCAAATGCAAGCATAACTGGCAGTGTGGCTGGCGGTGGATATACTAATCTCAATGGAACCGATCATTTTGCTGTTGCTTTTTGGTCTAGCGGTTTATATGGAGGTACATTAAGAACTGATACCATAGAAATAGGATTCGGTGCATCAGATGTTAGCGATGGTAATGGTGTTCAAGTTTATTCATCCAATGCCGCGCAACTAGTTTATGTAAGATTACACAAAGGTGGAACATCTGGTCCGTTTAGAGAGATTACGACAATACCAACACATGGAGGATGGCATCTAACAATCATTGATTTTTCTTTACAAGGTTCAACATGGAGATATCTTGTTAGCATAAATGGTAGTGGATGGCAAAACATTGGTAGTGGACATAACTCAAATTTGCCAGACAGTGATGCTAATTGTAGAATAGAATTAGACTTAGAATATACTTCGGAAAATATTGTTTTGGATGAAATTGTAATATGGAAAGATCACGATCAATTTAGTGCCGAAGAATTATCAAACATTTATGAATTAGTAAATACACATAATCAGCCAATGAGTCAGTATAGCAATACATTTGGAGCACCCTCTGCCAGTGGCGTAGATTTTTTTATTAATGGTGCAATACAAACATCTGGAGATATTTCACTATATATTCCAGGACAAAAGGAATCGGCATCTACCAATTTATTCGAAGAAGGTCATGCACTGGCTTCTGGTAATCTTGATTTTTATGTACACGGGATACCTTTAACGGCAACTGGATCAATAACATTATACATGCCTGTTCCAGCACCATCGTCTGGTGAGATTGATTGTTTTTCGCACGGACATCAGGTCTCGTCTGGCGATGTTAATCAATATATCCACGGTTACATAGAAACCTCTGGAAATGTTGATCTATATATATCTGGAGTTCCGGCAATATCATCTTCTGTTGATCTATACACTGTTGGACCGCTTGTTTCTAGCGGAGATATGTCCGAATTTGTTTGGGGCCATCAGGTATCTGCTGATAGCGGGTTATTGTTTATCAAAGGTTTGTTTCCAACAATAGATGCCTTTGTATCAACAGCACAGAATAACCCATCGTCTAATATTAATCTATGGATGTATGGTGTAGAATCTGGCGCTCCAACTACATCCCATACGAACGATAGCTTAACACTTTTTATCAAAGATATAGGGGATAATCAAACTGTTGATTCTACTTGGTCGTCTTTCGCTAGAGTTGACAGTGCAAGCACTATAGAATTTAGTGGTTCCTGGGATTCTTTTGTAAGATGTGGTAATACACTATCGGATGATATAGGTTTATATTCGTATGGTCATGCATCTGGAGAATTGCCACACGGAATATTATTAACTGATTCTAGTGCTTTAATCGTAGTTGGTTTAGGAGATTCTTTATCAGATGGTTATTCGATATCAAGACTAAATACCCCTGCGTTTGCAAAGGTTTATTCAGGTGTTAACAACACTTTAACACTGTATACTTCTGGGTCAGTAGAAACCATTCCGCCTTCGGCGACATTGGATTTGTTCATATTTGGAATTATCGATACAGAAACCAATGAATGTAATTCATATATTTATGGACGCAATACAAACAACGATTCTATCAATCTGTCCATATTTGGTATACAAGGAGTTGGATCGGGAAGTGCTCAAATGTACATAGAGGTAACGAATATCGGGTTGTCAAGTCAATCTAGTAGCTTATATTCACATGGTTTTTAATTGTAGGATGTGGTGGCTTAAATGTCTGTAATTTATACACGATCTGATAGTGTTGGTCGTAAAATAGTGCCAGCACCACTGGTGACTATTAATAAGACGTATGAAACTAATGATGATGGGACCAAGGTAGGCTCAGCCTATTCTATTACCCTTGTCGGGAGCTTTCTCCCGTTTAGGGGTTCCCCAAGCGGATCATATTCATCTCTTAGTCAAGCTTTCTATACATTAAGTGGTGATCCTCCAGACGAAACTTTTGAGGGGAACAACGAAGATTTCAATCATATTTTGCGCAAACAGGAAGCTCTAAGATGGTTGTTTAGCGAAGATGGTGGAATATTAGAATGGCAACCATCGAATGGGCAACCGCCGGTCAAATGTTATCCACGGATTATTTCTATCAATTTTCCAGAAGGGCAATGGGCAGATAGATGTGAATATACGGTTGAATTAGAAGCTCCATGGATTTATATTAACGGAACATCAGATTTAGAAGATACTATATCCACAGACCTGATATCTTCGACATCGGAAACGTGGTCATTCGAAGAAATAGCTGGAAGAGAAAACAAACAATGTAGAGTTGTGCATGAAGTTGATGCAAATGGAAAATTGGGATACGATGGGGCTGGAAGCTTATATGATAATAAACAGGCATGGGAGAATGCCAAAGACTTTGTCGATACCAGAATAAATGGTTCTGTAGATAGCGACATTATGTTTGCTGCTCTTGGAGCATCTGATAAAATTGTTGGACAATATAGTAATGTTGTCAGGATTGATCAAAAAGGTGGTACCTATGGCGTTACAGAAGAGTGGTTGTTGTCAGATACCAATTCATATGAAGAGAGACAATTTACTGTTGATTATGATCAGAATAAGGATGAGTATACCATTTCATATCAAGGGACCATACAAGGAGTAGCCAACAATAGTTTGGCTGGTAATGTTGCAGACATGAATCAGGCTAGGGCTGCTATACCATCAACAACAACTGCTCGTACCACAGCTATGTCGTATGTTGGGTCTCTTATCGGTAGTAAAACTATTCCCACTGCCCCTACCAAATTAACATACACATTGAACCAACAAGATGGTTCTGTCGTTTTTACATATCAATGGAATACATCTAACACAAGTAATGTTTTGATAACAGAAGAAGCCCAACATTCCTATTTACTAGACAATATGTTGAATACTTTAACATTTACAGTAAATATAGAAGGCTATGGAGCAACATCAGCAGAAAGACTGGCTAATGCCAAAAACAATATTTACAACAATAGCCAGGCACTTTCTTTAGCCCAAACATTAGCCAATACTACATTGATGTACAATCTTGTGTCAACTGTTAAATCCTACAACAAACGTGCAGGCACAGTAACGATTGCATGGACTTGGAACGATAAAGATTCACATAATACAGAAGTAACTATTCAAACCCAAGAACCGACTACGATATTAGCTACAATTCCTATTCCTGGCCGTACTGCTGGGCCTATTATTCAAAATATGGGTACCCAAAGTTCTGAGATTATTACAGTTACTATTAGATCACGAAGACATTCTACACAACCTAATTTGATAACAGAAGTATATGGAGATGGTGGAACTATTATTTCTGACTCTACTACATGGAATCAAGAAACAGGCTTGGCCGATAGGACCACACGCTTTCTGAAGGAGACATAATGGTTGCTACACCAGTCACGACATATAGATTGTTTGGTGGTGTTATTAAATCGATTAGTACATCACTGGGTATTAATCAAAATCCTACTGTTGTTACAACAACAGTTGTCGATGATGGTGCTGGTATATCTGTGTCTAATCGACAATTAATTCATATTTCTATAGGTGCGTTAGATTTCCGTGGGATAGTTCAGTCATGGTCTAAATCTGTTATAGATATGGCTGGCACTGGCGTCTATACAATACGCATAACCGACACAAAACCCGTTTTAGATTCTGCCCAGGTTATTATAGGTTCTTCTTTTAATGACGATAGAACACAGGCGCATTCTTACGGAGACAATGTTATTCCGGTTGTTTTTCAGACAGCATCGCAGAAAAACGATGGAATTCCTATTAGTGTCATTCAAACTGCGGTTGAAAATGCACAAATTAAATATGGTAGACAAACATATACTGTTAATTTTAACTTCACGTTACCAAGCAGGGGCAGCAATGTTGAATATGCGCTAAAAAGTAGGACAATGTCTTTGTTAGAACTTATGTCTCAAATAGCAAATGATAATGGCCTCGACTGGTACGTGACCACAAATTCTTCTAATGTTATATCTATAAACATGTTTGGAAGAACAAACGTAACATCCACCACGATTGACCAATTGGCCTCATTACATCAGGGAGCAGTAATAAGAAGACACCAAGGATTAGAGAATAGAGATTATGTTCAGAAGGTGGTTTTGTTGGGAGGTTATCGCACATATTTGCACGAAGCAGATGGTACTCTGTGGGAACAATTTTGGGGATTTGATGAAAATGGGCGACAAAGACAGTCTCCATTATATTCAGAAGAGGTCATGGAACAAGTGATAAATAACAATTTTACTGCTGATGACTTCACAGAAGACACGGCCCAGAGAATTATATCTTATGCAAACGAATACTGGGGGAGAAAGTTTATTGCCGCAATTACACCTGCGTCAGTTATAGGGGCTGATGGGAGATCATGGGTTACGCCAACTAGTGCAGCGTGGAACGAAGCCGATGTTGATCCTATCAATTATGATGGAATAAGTAGTTCAATCAACAGAGATGGTCAGCTAAAGTTTCAAACAGAGGATGGTCGGTGGGTAACGTTTGTTTCGCTACCGTTGCCTGGGAGCAGATATGTTACAGATAAGCTAACATACGAATGGGACGATGAATTATTTTCAAACCCAAATAGTCACATAGATAAAGATGGTAATATTTCTGTAAAAGCATCGCTAGAAATTGTTGATGGTTTTGACGAAATGGAATATTGGTTGGAACAATTTATTATATATCTCCTTAATTTGGATGATGGTGAATTTACGAGCGTTGCTTCTTCCATGGCAAGATTTCTAGCTCTAAGTCCAGAAATGTCTTTCGCTGTTCGTATTGACTTTACACGTTTCATCATTGGCAAAACAGAAGAAATAGCTGCAATTGCAAACGGAACACTAATTTACACGGATGCCGTTAGAAACAGTTTACAAGAAGACTTTGGTGATCAGTATTTTGTGCTTACATTAGCTACGCCACTTCGTGTTAGGGCAATCGAAAAACAGGTAACACTTAATGAGACCACTGGGCTAACAGAGCAATCTAATTTGATCACAAAAACAAGAGTTGATAAGATAGATAAAGCATTTTTGGCGCTGCTGGATCAAAGAGAAACGTATGGTCCGTGGCAAAATAGACAGAATGCCAACGGTCCAACAGAGGTTATTATGGATTCATCTCTTACTCCATGGACTTTCGGATACAGGGGTATTAATAACTCGACTGGCATGGACATATTAGAGCAGGTCGCTCGTGGTAAAATTAAAACAGTAGCAGATACTACGCCAGACGCAATAACTGCCGAACTGGAAGTTGCTGGATTACCGGCTATGAACATCGGGGATCAACTGCAAACAACTGGGACTATTACTTCACTTAATATTGTTTTTTCTATCAATGGTATTCGTACTACCTATGGATCATTGCAACACACTACTGAACTGTCCAAATATTTACGACAACACCAAAAACTCTTAGACAAACTTCGTCGTCAGGCGGCAGAATTCAACAATACTATGCAGCCAATTCAAGACCCATGGGAAACTGACAGAACTATACGAACACTAAAAAAGGAATTGCCAGAACCACCCGTGGATGTTAGTACGGAGGGTAATAGGCGCAAAGCTGGGGAATTGTTGGGCAGAATATCTGCTCGCAGTAGCACAACTGAACCCAAATATACTATTACGCCAATGAAGTGGGTGGCAGATGCTTTTGGAGAACTTAGCTTGGTGCGTAATCCAGATGTCTTTGGAGAATATTATAATATTGTTAATATGGGCGAACCAGCAACCGCACCTGGCAGGCTTGTTGTTGGTACGGATGTCAAAGTTAATGAATTTGCAACAACAGATGGTGGTATCACTTCTTATTACATAAATACACCGGCACCACCACCACCAAATTTTAAGGCTACCATTATAGAAGCTGTAAGTAACGCCCAACCTATCTATAAAGTAACACCGGTTGTTAACTCTGTCCAACAATTGAATTTGTTGTCGTCGGAGTTAAATGCACTGAATACTGTTTTGAACATAGGGGAGCCAACAAATTATGGAGGATATCTATCTGTTGGTGCTGAGGTTACAATTCATTGGAATGAAAATAATGATGGCTCATATACCCCGTTTATGGAGCAGCAAGTTAATTTGTTCAAACCACTTGATTAATCGGGAGATTGTTGTGGCAAGAGTAGGACCAAACCAAGATATTAACGATCCAACAACAATTCTAGAAGTTGGCAAGGCATTTTATAACAAGAGTGTGAATTTTGGTACATTAAACGCCGTGTCTACCACACAAAATCCAACTGCAACTGGAATACCAACACCAACCATTATTATTCCATTAAAATTGGAAAATGGTTCAACCCACGATCTATATTGTTCTAGAATTACTGATGAATTTACTGTTGATGAACCAAATCTTGGCAGATCGGTGATAAATACATATATTGATTTAGCAGAAAGATTTCGTAACTATTGGTTGACAATGAGAACCATACTTAACAATCTTAATGATTATTTAGATTTGGATTATGATACTGTAAGTCCACACGCCACTGGTTCAAATGAATATTGGGGTTATGTAACCGGAGTATCTGGATCATTTGGTGGCAAAAGTCATACGGAAGAATCTCTAATATTTACCACAACAATACCAGATATTCCTGCGTGGTCTGGCTATGGTCCAGTTAATTATAATTACAACACCTATCCACAGTTACTTAATGTTATCAACGAGATTGATGGTTCTTTTTTGTATCGCTATTTAGAAAATATCAACGAGATTTATTATTGGAAATACAGCGAAGGTGTCCAGAGTGTGTTTGGCGCTAGTCCGTCAATGAGAATATATGTTGGTTCTGCCTTCGACGCAGGGATTAGTGGTATTTATGGCGGATCGATTGTTCCTGGTAGTAGTCCGGTCAGGGAAAAGTTATTGCAAATTCCCAACATGTCGGATTCTGATATTGATGTAGATATCGCAATAACAGCAGATTATTATTGTGATTGCCATGATAGCTTTGCTACTCGTCGTGAATTTGCTCAAATTAGAATAGTATCAGGAATAGGTAATTTTAATCAATATGCAGGTGTTAATTTAGACAGCACAATTTATCAACAAAGTTACATAAGTTCTTTTAGTGGTGTTCGAACAATTAATTTGTCTATTACTGAAACAATAACAATACCTCCATATCAATCAATTTTTCTAACAATTGATTCATATATTACTACAAATATAAGTACGAATACAGGTCCATTATTAATGGAAGGAGATACATTAACGAGCATAGAAGGTATATCTCCCATAGAGGCACATGCTGAATTTGCGTTGAATTATCCGTAAATGTGGTGTATAAATAATCGAAAGGAATGAGTAATGGCAAGCGTTTATATGTACATAGCGGAAACTGATGTCAGAATTGACACCGGAGAAGTTTTGGGATTTTTCGGGCCAGATGGTTTTGGAGACCCATTGTCTCTGAATGAATTTAATGGTCGCACTTTTGTTACCAATACTGCTGGCTCTGTGGCTAAAGAAGAATGCGACAATTGTCGCAGAAGTTCGAGTTCTGGCGTTATTATTGGGCAAACTGGTACTGGAATAAGTCTTATCAATTTGCCCAACTATTTAGCAACTGCGAATATACGTTTTACACATCCACAGGAGGTTTTGGTCCAAAATGCTAAATTAATAGCTTTTGATGGCTCTGTTTTGGCAAATGCACCTACTGGGTTAAATGTATACGGTGCAGAAATCATTCATACGAGCCGATTGCAAACCGATTCTGGGACCGGGGACACGACATGGACGTTAATGGCCGGTTCAGGGACATCACTACCCCTTGTAAATTCTCCGGGAACATCTGGAATTAGCCCTTTGGGGCCTGCTACGACCGATACAAGACACGACTGGTATGTGGCCCTGTCTGTTTCCCCAACAACTCCGGGCGATAAAACTTTTGGTTTTAAGGTTGATTTGGAATATATCTAGGAAGAATGGTGTATAATATAGTGGATCAAACATGACCTTTTGTTATATTGAAAGGAGGTGAAAAATATGGCAGCAGCGATTAATTTCTACGCAGGGCAAGGTGATGGAACCTGGGTTGACCTTAGTTCATCTGGTTTGGGCTTTTTCGGTGCATCATTTGGGGCTTCTGTCCAAGTCGGGGAGTATCAGGACACAACTTTTATTACCACCGGAACTGGTTCGGTAGAGGGACCACAAGCCACAAACTGCAAGTACATTACCGCATCTGGCGTTAGCGTTGATGGTGGAGCAACGGTTGTCCCGTCTGCGGTAGCAATCAATTCTGGTACTCTTAACGTTCGTTTCACGTATGATTCGGCTGTTAAGACTCAGAACTGTCAGCTTCGTATTTTTGATCGTTCCGACATCAATGCCGGGGCTGTGGGTGTAACAACTCAGGTGCTTCAGGTGTGCAACGGTGGTTCTGGTGTTAGCTCCAGCGGTACAGCACTCGCCCCAGGTAGTCATCCTGGTTGGATTGCTCCATCTGGTTCTGGCGTCACGGTGCCTCTGTTGAGCAGTGCTGGTAGCGGTGGTCTGAGTCCGTCTGGTACGAACACTCAGGACACACGACACGACTGGTACGTTTGCATCTCGGCCACGCCGTTGAGCATCGGTTCGAAGGAGAACTTCGGACTCTATTGCCAGTTGGAATACCTGTAAACGAAAACACACTATGATACAATGGGGGTGTTGGTTGACCCGACGACCATAACCCCCATCTTTTTTGGAGTACATAATTGAACGGAAAACCAATACCAAGAAACGCAAATGGCTTAATAGAAAAGGCATGTATAGATTGTGGCCTAATGCGATATTCAACAAAAAGCACACCAAGAGATAGATGCACACACTGTGCCAAAGTTTATAGATTCAAAAATAGTCCTGCCGTTGGTATTAAAAATATTTCCGATACTGATGGGGCTATGATTGCGTATCAAAATGGTGCTAGTTTAGAAGAATTGGGTAATAAATATAATGTATCTGCCATGACCATCAGGGCTAAATTAATATCGAATGGCTGCGAGATGAGAAGAAGCCATGAAACCGCTGTCAAACAAAAAACATTCGAAAAAGCACATGCCAAAGTAAGACAACTGTGTGAAACCGGTGAATTTCAAAAACGACGCAGTGCAATGTTACAAGGAATTCCCGTGGAGGAATGGCAAGATTTTATTACTCCGCAGAATAAACAATTATATAAAACACCAGAATATAAACAATGGCAAAAATCAGTTTTCAAAAGAGATAATTATACTTGTAAGATGTGTGGGAAAACTAAATGCAAAATTGCTGCTCACCATATTTATCCTAAAGCCAAATATCCACACAGAACATTTGATGTCAATAATGGTATAACACTGTGCGAAAAATGCCACCACAAGACGATAGGGACAGAATATGAATACACAGATTTGTTTATTGGAATGTTAGAATAATGTGGCAGAAAACGACAGGACTGGACGGAGAGATTTACGATTCGAAATCCGAAGCCGATGTGGCAGATTGGCTTCTTGTCAACGATATCGAATACGTGCCGCACAAACGACTACCAAAACCGAGCCGTAGTATCTGTGACTTCTATCTACCTGAATACGATTTGTGGGTCGAATATGATGGGTTGATGGAGGTTCGTGCGGACAACAAGTTGGAACGAAAAAAGGCATTCTATGAGAAACACGGGTTGAAATTCTTGGTCATTACCCGAGATCATTGGCAAAGAGACTTGCTGGAGCGGATAGAACTAGGAGGATAGAATGACGAAGAAACAAAATACCTTATATGGTGTTGTTGGTCTATTTATAGGTATCTTCGGAGGTATTGTCGGCACAGCATTCTCTATGGGGGCTGAAAAACAACGAGTTCAGGATGCAATCACGGCCACAAACGTTCGTATCATCAACATGGAGGAAAAACAAGATGCCCATGAAACAGATGTCGAAAACGAAATGGACCGCTATGCTGAAATCATAGCGGCCCACATGACTCAATTACAAGAGAATATCACCCGCCTCAATAATACTGTTGGCGATTTGCGCACTGATGTCCATGTGTTAAAAGCACTGATGGAGCGCATGGAGATTGATCTGAAAGCAAGGAGCGCTCCAGACTAACACCACCGGTACATCACTTCGATGGCACGACGCAACAGGGTGCTGAGGACACACGCCTCGCCCTTGCTGATAGCGTGCTGTACCACAGTCTTTTCTTCCCCTCGCTTGACACTCAGGTAGATGCGGAACCTTCCGTGCTCATCCTTCCCGAAGTACAACACAGCATTCCCGCTCTGATTGGAGTGGAACAACCCCTTGTGCTTATTTTTCGACGCATCGAATGGACCAACACCATCTTGGAGTCCCACCAGGACCGCCAAAAGCTCTCCGATGTCGGCATCGCCCAGCTTAAAGCGAATCTTGTTGTCCCAGTCGAAACGGGCGTTCCCGTCGTCGTCCTTGCCCTTCTGGTTCGCCATTTCCAGGAAGACGCAATCCTTCTTTGATCCCAGGTTCCACTGGGACGCAGCGCCGTTCCCATCACCCTTCGCCTTGTAGAGCACAAAGCCCTTGCTGAATTCCTCGGCCATTACCCGTCTCCCTTCTGTTCCTTCATCTTCCGCATCTCTGTCGCGGCAGCAAGCGCGTCCTCGTAGGACAACGATTGCAGATTGACATCACCCGTTTGGTCGTTGAGTTCGTATTCGATCCCGAGTCCGTCCAATACGTCCGAAATCTTGAAGCCGTGACGGTCAGATATCAGACGAATCATGCTAATCTGGCTTGTGTGAATCGGGCCACCCTTCTGGATATCCGCAGCGGTCGCTACGGTCTTGCTCACCTCTTCCGCAGCCACGACACGCCGTAGACACAGGGCGTTACGAAACATCCTTCCCTTGGCCCGTGTGTCGGCCATAGCCACCAGATACGTGGCGTAGTCCTCAAAGCAGTTTTCGCTGTGTGCGTCAGCTAGAGCCTCGAATCGCTTCTCTCGGCCTTCGGGGGTTAGAAATATACCCCACGCTTTTGCACACGCACGGAATCGGTTGTCCTCGGTCGGCGCGGCAAGCAGGTCACAGCCTTCCTCGATCAGTTCCCCGACGAGTTCACCAGCAACACGCCTAAGCCCCTCAACCCGTGGATTCACCCCGTCCACCTCATCTTCCAGGAATTTCCCCAGCACATACTGAGTCCATCCAGGATCGCTCGGTGTCGGAGGATCAAGCTCTTCCGGCTGAGGTTCACCAGTATCGGCTCCCTCATCTGTTGCGTCAGGCCCAACAGCCACGCCCACATCGTCATCTTCCTCAACTG
>JGI2172J19969_10000343_pt1 | contig 19812 bp, 19 predicted proteins | sample DeeMarSWOR230_32_FD_19969 | JGI IMG/M metagenome (IMG submission 19969)
CGATGTAGGGCCTTCCGCCCGCTTCCTTTACGGCCCGGGCCACGCCCCTTACAACCTCAGGGTGGGTCGTGACTGCCTTTTCTGGCTCCCGCGCGGACAGAAGATTCACCTTCAGGAGGACCCGGTCCCCCTTGTCCACAAAATTCGCCATACCCCCCAGGGGAGCCAGAAGTTTCTTGATCCCAGGTTCCGAGTAGGTGGCTTTTATAATACTGACCTTTGTCATATGGCTTCCCTTTCTACCCCTTATCATCCCGATCCTTATTATGCAGAAAGAGCATGTTTTCGATCTCAATCCTTCCCTTGATTACCGGGCTGGGTGCTGGTCAACCTTCTCAGTGGCCACTACAGCAACTGCGATGGCTTGATTGGAAGTCTAAGGGAGAAGAATGAGAAGATCAAGGTCTTAAAAAAATATAGAGAGCACAACAGCCAGATACCAATGGCCTATATTGTCCACCGGTGATATCACGCGCCTCTAGAGAAATGCTTGATATTGGCAAGATCCCAACTTCTTAAGTGTAGATGAATTTTATACCTTATAGGGAATAGAAAGCTTTATTTAATTGCGGTACAAATATTGGATATCGATCATTGCTTTTCTACGCGCTATTTCATCTTGAAGTATTCCACCCTTCTCCCTTATCTGCTTACTACGCAATTAAACTTACCCTCCATTACGTCTTTGGTTATTATTTCCTTCTGGCCAAGTTTACACAATCATGGAGAGCAGCGGGAAACAAGCAGACTCGGGCACAGTCCAATCCTCGTAGTGGTCTAGGTGGTGGGGAGTTTCGGTAATCCCTGGTGATGATAATGACACAATCACTACAGTAAGCTGAGAACATTATCATTAACAAAGTGGTACGCCACAAGAGGATTGTACACTACGCCAGGCAGTAGAAGCCCATCCGTATCATGTAAGAAATCATGATCATTCATTTTCAAAGAGAGATTTCGCCTGAATTTTTCTCGTGTAATCGTAAGGCCGGAGGCCTCCATGTATCTTTGAAATACTTCGACAACGCGATGAGATTTTGCTCCACCTCGGGTGAGCGCAAACCATAAATCGAAGAGGTCACGGCCCTTCCGACGCTGATAGAGCGCACGCAGTTTAGTTCCAAGCAATTCATTCAGATCATATGTCGTCAGCTCACAGCTTCCTGAAAACCAGCGTGAGCTGATTTCAAAAGGCCGTTTCTCGAAACCAATAACGGTGAAATGCTCCCGGGTGTTAACCTCGATTTTGAGGCGAAGATTAACTATAGGTGGAATTTCTGAGGCCATCCGATAAAGGAGCACAACGCTGGCCTGTTTTCGCTTCGTCGTCGGTTTTCCCAGAAATGCGTCAAGAGCCTTGTGAATAGCGTCCATAACTGAACCTATGGGACCAACTGATATCTGCACGAAGTCGAGATCTTCGGAATACCGCGATGCTGGAGCTAAATGCAGCTTATGCAAAGCGGTTCCGCCACGAAATGCAAGATTCTCCGCCAGAAATTTTTCAGAAAACATTTCAACGAGTGCGCGGCTCAATATTAGATCTTGCTCGACTTGGGCATCCGATCTCCAGAAGACCTGCGACCGCCAAGCAACAATATCCGCCCGGGGTATTATAGTTCGCCCTCCACCTCAATGTTTTCAATAATGTTCCATTGCCTATGGCGAGGGAACCCTTCTCGGGAAAGTCTTGGATTTAATGCGATCATAGTCGGCTGGCGGGAGGTAATCCAGCGAGCCAGAGGCGAGACGATGTCGCCTCTTCCAATCTTCTCAAGAAGATAACCAAGGCGCTGGACATAGGTTAATTTCCTCTCCAGCTTTGCCGCCTCGAGGAGTTCCTTACCCTTAATGGATTCGGCCAACTCTTGAAGAACCGTGACTGTTCTGTGTATGCCTCCTATGCGGGCTTCGTAACGTATCAGGTCTAATGCGGTAGCGCCCGGGGTGGAGACAGGAATATAACCGGTTTCGGTTTTAACTCGAACAACCGGAGTATGCTCCATCCTCGATTTCATGAAAAACCGGATTCTAAGGCCTGCTGCCTCGATATCTCTCTTCGGTTGTTCGGTGATTACGTGGAACTCCTGTGGTTGCTGATGAGCAGCTCCGTGTATAGCAGCTGCACTCAAGAGCCCTACATAATAGTGCCGACCAATAAACGTCATAAGGTCTTCAATGAACCAAGTAGCCGGCAAAATACCACTCGCTTGATATTCCAACGGGACGATGACATAAAATCTTTTGCCAACCATTACTATACGTGTCTTTTTGGATAGTCGCTCAAGTGCTCTTTTCAGGGCCAAGTCGGAACCACCAAGTACTTTTTTTGCCTCATCCCTTGTAAAGGTGTAACGCCCTGTGGCTTGAAGACCATCCACAAAATCAGAAAGCGACATACGTCTCATTTGTAACTCACTAGTCAAAAAAGTTATTTAATTTAATATCTTAGGCTATTTTATATTAAGTTAATACACTTGCAAAAGGTACCATCCTACGGTACCTTTTGCAAGTAAAATAAATACATATGATGGATTTGATGGCACAGAAAGAGATGGCTCACAGAGAATCTGAAGCCTAGGTTCCTCGGCTTAGAAAGAGCGAGGCATTTCGATAAGGGGCTAATCTAGAAATCCAAAACCGAATGTTTCTTCTGTGAGGCGGCCTATTGTCAAGCTCCTTATTTCGCTATTGGCGATAGAGCCGAGTGCCTCCTTTCAAAGTTAATCGGCCTAGGGGCTTCCTTCTTCGTGAGGCTTTTCTGTTACCTCGACGAACTTCTATAAGTGCTGGCTTCTTTTGCCAGACAACTGATGCGCTATTCTCCCACAGGCTATGATTATTGATAACTAACTGCAATATTATATCCTTCCACCTTGCTGACTTTATCGATTTGCGGAAGAACTAATTGTCTATCACTTACTCCGTCAGTGTCTCATTTGAAAGCATTTTCCCCATATACCTTCCGAGCTCAGGAGCAATGGGTATCATATGCTTTTAGGTAAACTTGTAATGCCATTGCTTCTGAATGTCACATCCATAAATAGCGTCAATCTATTCAAAGATTCACCCTGAGTGAACTGGTTACGCACACAGACTCTCTATCCACCCCATAGCTTCAATGTCACCGACTTTTCCCAGATACCTCTCAATGCTTGAGAGATTGGCATGTCTCAGCCAAATGCTCTCCCCCACAAATCCATTGACAAAATTCAGAGTTAAGGCTAATTCTCTTGGAAAAAATAGGTACCCCACCATGACCCTCAGCAAATCCGACACCATTGACAACATCTACAATAAAACTGGCCTCCCTAAGAGCAAATCTACGCAACTGGTCGATCTCTTTGGAAATCATCACAGAGACCCTTGCAAATGGCGAGGATATCGTTGTTATTCTTGCTACTAGTCTTCCACTTTAACCACAGGAAAGGAGGTTGATGAATGGGGGCAGATTTGAGTCAGGTAAGCATTCTTACCCGAAGGGAGATTGAGGCCCGCATAGCGGGGCCTTTGATAAAAGCCTTCATAGAGGAATTGGGCAGGGATAAAGCCCTTACAGTGGTCAGCCGCGTAATCAAATCACTCGCGAGGGAAAGCGGCGAGCAACTGGCGAGACAGATGGGCGGGAATAGCATAGCCGATTTCGCCAGGGGTCTGAGTGCGTGGGGGGCGGGCGGTGCGTATGAAATGCAGGAGCTGGAGCTTACCCACACAAAGTATGACTTCGACATCAAGCGGTGTCGCTATGCCGAAATGTACAAGGAGCTGGGAATGGCTGATCTGGGCGTTGCCCTGTCCTGCGCCCGGGATTTTGATCTAATTCAAGGATTTAATCCGAAGATGGTGCTGGTTCGGACCCAGACCATCATGGAAGGCTACGACCACTGCGATTTCCGAATCACTTTCAAGTAATCATCATCCAAGCAATAGGTGCCAAGAGAGGAGGAAAAACATGGCCACCCTTGACAAGGTCACCGTTTTTAGAATTGGCGGAGATGCCTACACCAGGGAAGACTTAATGAAGATGGAGCCGGTGTGCCTGCGGGCCCTTTTTCGAGAGAGGGTTCATCACACCATCGAGGTGGAGATCTATCCGATCCTGCTGGGCCGAAAGAAGCTGCCGCCCAATTTTGGTCTCCAGACGGAGTTAATCCTGGACGTTTGCAAGGCCCGGGGGTTCCCAGATGACGACGAGGATTTCCAGTGGGGCAAGAAATACATGGAGCTGGCCGCGAAAATGCGAGCTGGCGAAAAGGTGGAGATTGAAGAGGCATTGCCGGTCCCATTTACTGAGGAGGACATGGCCGTCGTCCACAAACTGCTTTGGGAGCGTCGCTCAGTACGTGACTGGATCCCCAATAAGCCAGTGCCGGATGCAATGATCGATCAAATCCTGGAAGCGGGCCGGGCAGCGCCAACGGGTTGCAACCTGGACATTGTCCGCTTCATTGTCATCAAAGACCCCAAAAAGGCCAAGACGGTCTGGAGCGACATTCCCACGCCGATGGACCAATGTGTTCTGATCGTCATATGCTACGACACGCGTGTTTACGAGACCGTGGGCCACGACAAGCTGGTCCCCCACAACATGCTCTTCGACTGTGCCGCAGCTGCCGACCATATGTGCCTGATGGCCTATGCCCTGGGACTGGGCGCGGTTTGGCTGTCGTGCACGGAGAAGACGGCTAACACCTTCAAAAAGAAATACGGCCTCCCTGACTATATAAAACAGGCATTGCACATCGCTGTCGGGTGGCCGGCCATCGCTTCGATCAAATCGCTCAGGATGCCCCTTTCGGAGATGATGATTTAGGGCCCGCCACCTTCCTCAGGATATGAACTGTCTCTGATCTATAATCTCACCCCTTAATAGCTTACCCAAATTACTGTAAGTTTTGCTATAACATTTCTAATTCTAATATCTCAGATTCACCGGAATTTGACCCTATTTCGCAAATTTGGTACTATTACGAGTACTGTTTGTAATCGTTAATGAAATCTTGCGGTTGAGGGTTAGGACTATAATTTGAATATCTGGCGCACCTTGCGAAAGGAAATCAGAGGACTATGCAAGCTCCACCTAAGACTATTGAGGACGCGGTAAACCTCCTATTACGTATTTTAGATAAAGAGACCATGGAGGCATTCGTAAGCAGGTCAGAAAAGGAACTTAAGCACTATCATTGCACTGCAGGGGTCCTCATTAGAAAAGAGTTTAAACTAACTGACGGGAACGATGAACTTATAGAATCTTGTCGAAAATTTTCGGGTCAACCTGACTTAGATGGTAAAGGTGCATCCATTGTTATTTTAGAAGCGCTCTGGGAAAGTCTTAGGCAGATGAGCCATTGAAGGGTATTCCTTAGCACGCTATACACTGAAGGCGATCATTTGAATACATGGCTCAGGTTGTACTATGAAATGTGGCTCGCAAAATACCCTGATTCAATGAATCTGCTATTATTGGAAACAATCTGAAGGTCAAGAAAGTTATGACCACCAATTCAAGGCTGTAATAAAATTTTGCCGGTCTTCGGTTTCAACTATTGCAAGTCCCAACTTTGCGATCACTTGAAGGAAACGTGAAACAATGTCTGCTGTGAGAGCCTTAACAAGAATAGGTCTCTTGGCCCTAATAGTATCATTTTTAATCATTATCCCCTGCTATGGCCAGAGTGTGGCTGAGCAAAACTGGACCAAAGGTGTGGAGTATGCTGCCCACGGGAAATTTAAAGAGGCCAAAGGGGAATTTGAAAAGGCATTGAGGGTTGACCCGTTCTATGGACCTGCAAAAAGAGCCTCGAAAGTCATCGAAGATGTAACTGACCAAAAGATAAAAACCAAGACAGCTATTCATCTTTTCAACGGGATATCCTGCGGCAAAAAAGAACATTGGGGTGAGTCAGTCGCCCAATTCAACAAGGCCATAGAGATAAACCCGAGGTATGCTGAGNCATACNTCAACCGAGGGATTGCCTATGATGAAAAAGGCCAGTTTGACAAGGCCATCTCTGATTTCACCAAGGCAATAGAGATAAACCCGGGGTATGCTGACGCTTACAACAACCGGGGGATTGCCTATGAGGAAGAAGGTCAGTTTGACAAGGCCATCTCTGATTACAGCACGGCTATTGAGATAAACCCGAGGTATGCTGACGCTTACTATAATCGGGGGATTGCCTATTCTCCCAAAGGCCAGTTTGACAAGGCCATCTCTGATTTCACCAAGGCAGTAGAGATAAACCCGAGGCTTGCTGAGGCATACATCAACCGAGGGATTGCCTATGATGAAAAAGGCCAGTTCGACAAGGCCATCTCTGATTACAGCAAGGCCATAGAGATAAACCCGAGGGATGCTGACGCTTACAACAACCGGGGTATTGCCTATGATGAAAAAGGCCAGCATGACAAGGCCATCTCTGATTACAGCAAGGCCATAGAGATAAACCCGAGGGATGCTGACGCTTACTTTAATCGGGGCCTTGCCTATTATCCCAAAGGTCAGTTTGACAAGGCCATCGCTGATTACAGCACAGCTATTGAGATAAACCCGAGGGATGCTGACGCCTACAAGAATCGGGGGCTTGCCTATTATCGCAAAGGCCAGTTCGACAAGGCCATCTCTGATTGCAGCACGGCTATTGAGATAAACCCGAGGTATGCTGAGGCATACATCAACCGGGGGATTGCCTATGGTAAAAAAGGCCAGTATGACAAGGCTATCTCTGATTACAGCAAGGCCATAGAGATAAACCCGAGGGATGCTATGGCCTACTCGAATCGGGGAGGTGCCTATTACTTCAAAGGGCGCCTTCACCAGGCCATCTCTGATTACAGCAAGGCAGTAGAGTTAGAACCGAGGGATGCTAACACCTACTATAATCGGGGGCTTGCCTATAATGACAAAGGCCAGTATGACAAGGCCATCTCTGATTACAGCAAGGCTATTGAGATAAATCCGAGGTATGCTGACGCTTACTATAATCGAGGGCTTGCCTATAATGACAAAGGCCAGTATGACAAGGCCATCTCTGATTTCACCAAGGCAATAGTGATAAATCCGATGGATGCGAGTGCTTACGGCAATCGGGGGTTTGCCATGAAGAAATCAGGGAAACTGAAAAAGGCCTGTTCTGATTGGAAAAAGGCCTGTGAATTAGGGGACTGTAGATACTGGGGTACTGTAAACAAAATACTGTGTTTTGGAAAGTGACAAAACTGACAAAGGTGTGAAGCCTTGACATAAGGCAGGGTTGAGCGATCGTTATTGATCAGAAAGGTGCCAGTACACTGGAATCCTTGGGCGACTAATTCCGTCGCAATATATGGCATTAAGCGCGAGAAATCTCTGGTGATTTTCAGTGTCTTTTCGTTCCCATGGAATTATCCAAAGATAGGCAAAATTCCTGCCTACTCCCTGTGCCATTGATCCTCCCCTTTATAAAACGAAAAAATGGAACGGAAAAAAATGCAAGGCTTCAAAAAAGACCGTTTTTTGAAGTAAATGAAAGTTTGAGGATTTGGGACAGATAGATGCAGGTACTCAAATAAGAATATAAGTAGCTGAATTCAACGATAAATTTTTAGGATCCTTTTATTCCATGCCCAGTAAGGACTTCAAATGACCCCATGATATTATTTCCCTTGAATCAGTACATTACCTCTGTTGAAAATCTAAAACAGCGCTAAAATATTTTTCCCTATAATCGCGTTTGACAGCCATGCTTAAAGGCAATTATTAAACTGGACAAGGGAAACACCCTGGCAGTCAAAGATCCATATTCATAGGTTCTGACATTTTCAATTTATTTATACGGAATGGAGAGAGAAAACAGGATTTCCAATCACCGAACTCGTAAGGAATGGTCATTTTCCAAGAAGCTAGCTGAGGGGGACGGAACATGTTGGAGGAGAAACGCTGTGGTATTGATCGGCGCTCTGAAAAAGATAGACGCAGATCATATGATCTTGATTACTTCTTTAACGGAGGGGCTGAGAGAAGGGAGTGGATAGAGCGAAGGTCGAAAGCCGAGCGGAGAGTGGGGTGGATGAGGGTGGCTAACTGGGCCAGTTCCCCCCTAAGACACGTAAAGCATCAAATGTAGGGTCCTTATTTCCTCTCCCTTTTTGAGTGCTATTTTTGCGGAACGGCTGAGCCTGGCCGCATACCAGTCCGGTTTGTCTCCGCACCTTCTGCAACGCTCGTATCTGCCCACAGTATCATGTAACACCAAAGGCAGGGTGATCATATCCCCTGCTTTTTAGTGAGAATTTCCTTCCATATCCTATGTCTGCACCATCCTCCGCAGTATTGCGGTATTCTGCTATTTAGGCGACGCCACCCCTAAAAATTTATGACTACTGTTTCTGATCTTCAACCCCAACTGCGTGACATGGATCGCTTTCATGGGGTTCAGCATGAAACAGGTATGGCATGTCAGGTGGATAGAAAATATTTTCTTAATAAAAGTATAACAAGGGCCACAATTAAACCTGAAATAAACCCAATTATTCTATTTTCCCATCTTTCCTTATTTTCCCTCTCATATCTCTGTGCCTCTCTTAACTCAGCAAGTCTTCTTTTCATGGCATCGTAGTAAGGAAGTTTCCGCGCTCTATCACTATCAAATTGCAGTAAAGTCAATTCAATTTCCTCACGAGTAAACCTCTCAATCAATGATTTTTCACCTGTTTCTATAAATTCCAGGAAAGCGTTTGCAATCTCAATTGTTCTTTCATCTAGCCCCATTGGATCCTCCCCTTTTCCATATTGGTATACGGAAAGATTTCCACTGACTCCATACACCATTCTTCAAAGGATATTATCTTTGACTGATTGAGGTCGCGGCACCATCTCATTGTCGGCTCCTCACTGGGCCACAAACGGGATCACCTGTCAAATCCACTCAGGCCTCCTTGCCCCACTTCTCAAGCCACTTTTCCTTCGCATCAAGGTTGAGTCCATACAGGGGCCACTCCCCCTTGAGGGCCGAGATTACTTGCATCATCGGCTTGTAGTAATGCTCCCGGTCTGAGACTGTAGAATACCAGGCACTGTGTCCAGTGAGAATAACATTGGGCATTTTGATGAGCGGGTTATCCGGGGATATAGGCTCCTCTACCGTGACATCAATCCCTGCCCCGGCGATGAGGCCTTCATTCAGGGCCCTGATAAGCGCCTCCTGATCCACACATCCCCCCCGAGCAGTATTGATAAAGTAACAGGTGGGCTTCATCTTCTTGAACCCTTCATAGCCGATCATGCCCCTTGTCTCTGGGGTAAGGGGTGTGTGAAGACTGATGAAATCCGATTCCCTGAGCAGGGTGTCCAGGTCTACAGGCTGAACCCCACGGCTCTCCATGACTGCATCCAGGACATAGGGATCGTAGGCGATTACCCTCATCGCCAGCCCCCTGGCCTTGAGGGCCGTGGCCGTGCCTATCTTCCCCAGCCCCACTATGCCGAGGGTCTGGCCACGCATGCGGAACATGGGATAGGCGACCTCCGTTAATACCTTCCTGTCCACAGTGGTAAAACTGACGCACCTCTCCTTTACCGCCTTATCTACCTGGAGAAGCTTGTGACCCTGGGCCAGCATCAAGGTCATGGCCAGCCCCGAAACCTCGTCAATACAGTAATCAGGGACATTGGTAACCGCTATGCCATACTCNGTAGCTGCCTCTAAGTCTACCGCTTCAAANCCCACGGAGATACTCGCAATAATGCGACAGTTTGCAAGTGCTCCGAGTACCCGTCGGTTGAAGGGCTGAACAGAGAGGATACCAATTACCGCATCAGCGTCTCTGGCACGGCTGAGGATCTCATCTTCCGTTAGCCACAACCCCTTGACCAGCGTGACATCCATGGACTCCAAGAGCCTTTCTCCAAGATCCGCACCAGGTGCAGCAGCAGCATAAATGACCTTGAAACTCATTATCTACCTCCTTTTAAAGTTACTCTCACAAGCTCGTTACCAGCTCATGGCCCTCTTCTTATCTTACAAGTTACTCCGTCTTTTCACCTCAAATTGGTATGGAGCCTACAAACAATCCACTTTTTGTAAGCAAACACCGGGCATAGACCTTACCGTGGGGCTTATGCGAGGGGATTACGATTCAAGAAATGCCCTGTAACCTCTATAGGTCATGTAGATATCCCCTTTATGGACAATCTCAAATGGTGAGTGCATACACAGAACCGGGGGACCGCAATCAATAATCTCCATGCCGTAAAGGGCAAGGAATTTTGCCACTGTCCCTCCACCACCTTCATCCACCTTTCCAAGCTCCCCTGCCTGCCACACCACCTTTTTTTTATTAAATAGGTTTCTGAGCCAGCCCACATATTCGGCGTTTGCATCGTTAGCACCGTATTTCCCTCCGGATCCAGTGAATTTTACCAGACATGTCCCGTAGCCGAGCCTTGTAGCATTTCGCTTTTCATGGACATCCTGAAAATCTGGATCAAGGGCACCATTTCCATCTGCTGAAAGGGCCCTTGAATTCATCAGAATTTTGTGAATCTCATGGTAAAGCGGTTCCTTTCCATGAGCGATCATGAGATCGGCCAGGACACTCTCTAGGAACCTGGATTTGGCCCCTGTTGCCCCATCACTTCCGATCTCTTCTTTGTCAACAAATAGAACCAGGGCTGTTTTCTGTGGGTTCTTTATATCGATTATGGCCTTTAAGCTGGTAAACACACAGGATCGATCATCGTGCCCATAGGCACCGGTGAGTCCCCTGTCCCATCCAACGTCCCGGGCCTTTCCAGCAGGCACAACCTCAAGTTCAGCACTTATCAAATCCTCCTCAACGAGTCCGTATCTCTCGTTCAAGAGGTTTAGGATTGCCAGCTTGAACCTGTCTTTTGTATCTTTATCCCCAAAAGGCAGCGAGCCCACCATCAGATTAAGCTTTTCTCCCACAAAGGCATCGGAAACCTTTTTGTCATACTGAACCTTCCTTGCCAAGTGGGGGAGAATGTCCGCCACTGTGAATACAGGGTCAGAATCATCCTCACCAACAACAATATCTAAGGAACTCCCATCAGAGCGGATCACTCTTCCATGGATTGCAAGTGGCCTGGTGAGCCATTGGAATTTCTTTATACCCCCATAGTAATGGGTTTTCATGAAGGCCAGATCAACCTCCTCGTAAAGTGGGTTCTGCTTAAGGTCAAGTCGGGGAGAATCAAGATGACCGACAATTAGATTAATGCCCTGATTTATGGGTTTCTTCCCGGACATAGATAGGGCAATGGATTTTCCCTGAAATGTCTTCATCATCCTGATAGGGTAAGAGCTTGAGGGAGTCAAAGAAAAACCATTATCAAGGGCAATATCAGAGATTACATTAACCGCCTCTCTCTCTGTCTTTGCCGAGTTTAAAAAATCTTGATACCCCTTATCAAAATCAAAGATCCTCTCCTTTTCTCTCGTATCTATTGTATCCCAAACGAGTTTGGGCGTAGATAGCAACTTTTGACTTATTCTCTCTATATCTTTTTTTTTCATGATCTTCTCCCTTTGGTAGTGTCTGTTGATAGTTGCCTGCCCTATGGAATTTCCGCTGTTTCCAGGCCGCCTATTATTTCATTAATATTGCTGATCCTTTCCCTTACACAGAAATTGGTAAGGCCATCCACTATCTCAATTGCTATCTTTGGATTGATGAGGTTTGCGGTTCCTACCTGAATAGCTCGTGCCCCAACAAGCAGGAATTCAAGGGCATCCTGGTAATCCATAATGCCACCCAAACCAATCACTGGGATTGTTACAGCTGTGACAACCCTATGAGCGAGATACAGGGCTATCGGTTTAATGGCAGGGCCGGATAGGCCTCCGACTACGTTTGCCAGCTTGGGTCGTCTGGTGCCTATATCTACAGCCATACCCAGCAATGTGTTTGTGACGGATATGGCCTGTGCACCAGCCGACTCCACTGCCTTGGCTATGGTGGATATATCAGTTACATTGGGTGTGAGTTTTACTATGACTGGCTTGGTGGTATTTTTGACTACCCGATCCGTTACCATGGCAGCAGACCCTGGGTCCGTGCCAAAGGCCATGCCCCCTTCCTCGACATTAGGGCAGGATATATTTATCTCTATGGCAGCAATTCCTCCCACCCTTTCTATCCTTTTGGCCATCTCAGCATATTCCTTGATGGTATGCCCGTATATGTTGACAATGATGGGGGTCTTAATTGTAACGAGGGATGGGAGCTTTTCTTGTATGAAGGCGTCTATACCAATGTTGGCAAGTCCAATTGCATTTAGGAGTCCGCACGGCGTCTCTACGATCCTCGGCGGTGGATTTCCGGGCATTGGTCTTAGGGATAGGCCTTTGACAATCATGGCTCCTAAAAGAGAGGGATCATAGAAAGGGCTCAATTCAGTGCCGTAACCAAAGGTTCCTGAGGCAGTTATAACCGGATTCTTTATCTTTAGGCCCCCAATATCTACAGATAAGTCGGGCAAAGAAGCCATTACAGAACCTCCAAGTCAATCATCTCAGCTGAAAACACAGGTCCATCCTGACACACATAGTAATACGGTTTCTCCTTGTTATGAGCGGCTTTAACAGCACAGCCCAGACATATCCCGAGACCGCAGGCCATGTAACCTTCCAGGGAGACGTAACATCTCAGATTGAGGGCAATGGCCCTCTGCGCAATCTTTTTGAGCATTGGATTTGGTCCNCAGGCATAAATTACTGGTCTCTTAGTCAATTCCTGACGCAGGTACTGATCCAATAGGTCGGTAACAAGCCCTTTAATACCCAGTGAGCCATCCTCTGTTGTGAGGGAAAGATCAATTCCAAGATCCTTGAGCTGATCGATAAGAACAACCTCCTGTGATGTGGGAAACCCGAGAAACATCTTCATTGTATGTCTCTGAATCTTCTTTAATGCCTGGGCGAGGAAAAACAGGGGTGCGATACCCATACCGCCAGCCACCAGCAAGGTTCTTTCTTGTGGACTGGGAAGAGCAAAATCGTTTCCCAATGGGCCGATCACTGAAATTGGGTCCCCTTCTTTCAAAATAGACAGAAGCGATGTTCCCTTGCCAACTATCTTGTATAAAATCATCAACCTATTTCTATCCTGAATTCCATGTACAGAAAAAGGTCTTCTTAAAAGCGGGTCTCTTGTTTGCCTGCCTAAGTGGATCATCAAAAACTGGCCGGGCTTAGCAAGTGAGGCCAGGGACGTAGAGCGAAATCCCATCAGAAAGGTATCTTTCCCTATCTGTCGATTAAATTCTATTGATACTACTTCCTCCAGCATCTTTCTCACACAATCACAGGGTCAAATGCGACGTTCTGCCCTCAGTCCGAAATGCTAATCCTTCAGGTGCAAGGCAGTTCATCATTTTGGAATTGGATCAAAATTTTCGCCTCAGGTGAACGGGGCGCAACCCTTGCCCAGTCCTGGCCTAGAGGTTTAGTAGTTTTATTTGAGCACGTGTTAGGTTATAGACTCAGTAGCCTTATTCAAGCACATAGCGCCAGAAGGCATTATGATCTTTCCCGGGCCGGTGCGGGCCGGGAAGGCAAAGTTCCGCTGGTACTGTGTTATCTGATTCAATGTTTGATGATTTACCCTGTGAAGGTTTTTGCACGCAATTGGATACACCCTTTGGAGTATTAAAGCCCCCGTGATAGGCAAGGCTACTCCACGGGGTGAAGATGGGAATTTCGAAAATTGAGTCCCTTGGCCGTGCATCCCCCTTCGGACAGAAAAAAGGGTAATTTTTCGATAAGAAAAGGTGATTAGGCCAGATTGCTTTGTGCCGCAGATCGAATTATTTACCGCTGCTTCCTCCCGGACCTGACGGGGTTCATAATCATCTGTCACACAAGGTCCGACCTCCTCTCTCGCTGAAAGAATTAACCCTTAATTCTTGTTTCTCAGGTAGGCTGTTCGACCCCGCATGAGCGGATTTCGGGCTACAGGGCACCGCTGGCTCCCCGTCTAGCACGACCAAGGGGTATGTATGGTATGGATTTCAGATATTGTCGACCCTATCTTTTAACTCTCTCCCTACCTTAAAAAATGGCAGTTTCTTGCCATGAACCTTTATGATTTTGCCTGTCTTGGGGTTTCTTCCATCATAGCTTCCGTATTGTTTTATCTTAAAACTCCCCAGTCCTCGAATCTCTACTCTATTACCATTTACAAGCGACTTTTCCATTTCTTTGAAAACAGTATTTACTATCTCTTCCGCTGTCTTAAGTTTAAGATTTTCCGTTTTTGCCAATAACTCTACCAATTGGGATTTGTTCATGATGCCCCCTTAACTAACAAGGAAAAAGTCATAAAAATAGAGCCCTTATACCTTAAACTGCGTATTCTATACTCAATACGTACAATCAAGTCAAGTAAAATACCTCACCCGCGCACTTTATGGAGTGATTTTGAATTGCAGGGTTTGCAATACCTCACCCCCCGGCCCGAGCACATCCACACGCCAGTCTCCGATCTCATGGCTTTGGATTATTTTTGAGCTATTGGTGCGCCAAGCGGAAGATCCTACTGCCAGATTTACCCTGGCCCTCTCGGTATAGCCGAAATACCAGACATGGCTGATCTCAATAGGGCTCAGAGCGCCGACAATCTTTGTAAAGCAGTACAGCTTGCCCACCGAGGCCGGGAAGCTATTTCCAACGCCCAGGGGTTGCCTATCAACTACATCCCGACAAATAGCACCTACAGCAACTTCTATAGAACCAGTCTCCTGCGCCTTCACTGGCACCACCTGGGAAAGATGGACTGCGATCACCATGACCAGAACGATAAGGAAGCAAAATACTCTCTTCATAATGGTTCTCCTTTCCTTGGAAAATATAGATATCCTCATTTCATGACCCTAGCCTATAGACAATTTAAGCACAAAGTACTGCTTTTTTCAACTAAAAAATAGGTTGCTCTCAAGTTGATCTTGGCAATAGGCTCCTGGCAAACCAAGAGGGAGGCGAACGAGGTGCTCGGGCGCTCACATTGCTGAGGCGGGGTGTTCATAAATAAATTGACAGCTCAATGTGTCGATTATATCATACAATTTATGCAAAGATTCGATAATCTCAACGCCCCAGGTGTTGTGTATCAAGGGGAACCACCAATGTTTTCACCCCACCATGGATCCCTTGGAACGGAGTGGATATTCCTGAAATAGGAGGAAAAAATGCAAGATAAGTATGAGGAGGTTCCGGTGGAACACTTGCGATGGAGATGTGATCCGGAGAGCTTAGCCTTTTCCACCACCGAGGAGCTTTCATCCTCAGAGATGATTATCGGGCAGGACAGGGCCCTGGAAGCGATACGATTGGGATTGGATATGAGAAGTTTGGGGTACAATATATTTGTAGCTGGCCCTGCTGGCACCGGAAGGATGACCACGATAAAATATCTTTTGGAGCGGGTAGAAAAGGAGGGAAAGGTTCTGGAGGATAAATGTTATGTCAACAACTTCAAGGATCCTGATATGCCCCTCTTGGTCAGTCTACCTGCTGGAAAGGGCAAGGCCTTCAAGCGGGATATGGAGGAGCTCATCTCATCCCTCCAGAGAAACATTCCCTTGATCTTCGAAAGTGACGATTATCAAAGAAAAGGCAGGGAGATTCTGGAGAAATCCAAGGAAAAAGAACAACTGATCATTAAAGATTTGGAAAAAAAGCTGTCCCAGGAGAATTTTACCCTGGTTCAGCTCCAGGTAGGCAATTATGTGAAGCCGGATATATTTCCGGTGGTAATGGATAAGCCCGTGCCCTGGGATCAACTGGAGAAAACCACCGAGCAAGGAAAATTCCCCAAGGAGGAGTTTGAACGATTAAGGAAGAAATACTCTGAGCTTTCAGAGGAAGTGAGTAAGGTCTTTCAGGAATCCAAGAAGATAGGCAAAGAGGTACGCAAAGAGCTTACCGCCTTAGAGAAAGAGGCAGTGCTCCCCACGCTAAAGGAACTGATCGGGGAGATTAAGGAAAAGTACCAGAACGATAAGATCAATACCTATTTGGATGAGGCAAAAGAGAACATTCTGGACAATATAAACAGCTTCAAGGAAGGACCTGAACCCCAGGTTCCGCTTATCCCCGGACTTGCTCTCCCTTCCCCGGAGGATACCTTTCGAGAGTATCAGATAAATGTGATCATCGACAACTCAAAGGTCAAGGGATCCCCGGTGATTATCGAGTCCTCTCCCACCTACCGCAACCTCTTTGGGATGGTTGAGCGAAATATCGGCCGCTCAGGGGCCTGGCAGGCTGACTTTATGCAGATCAAAGCCGGCTCTTTCCTGCGGGCCAATGGCGGCTACTTGGTAATCGATGCCCGGGAGGCACTGGTAGAGCCAGGGGTATGGTCGGCGTTGAAGAGAAGTCTTAAGAATGAGAGGATTGAGATCCAGAATTATGATCCTTTTTTCATCTTTGGCACCTCCGCCTTAAAACCCGAACCCATTGATATCAATGTGAGGGTAGTTCTGGTGGGGGATGATTTTCTCTATCGCCTCCTCTATAACTTGGATGATGATTTTAAAAAGGTCTTTAAGATAAAAGGGGATTTTGATTCAGTTATACCCAGAAATGGGGAGGCAATAAATCATTACGCAAGCTTCATTAAAAGGATTTGTGATGATGAGGGGTTGAAGCCTTTTGATAAGACAGGGGTAGCTGCGGTTGTGGAGTTTGGGGTGAGACAAGCCGGAAGAAAAAAGAAGATCTCCACCAAATTTAATCATATTGCGGATATTATTAGAGAGGCCGACTACTGGGCAAAAAAAGAGAAAAGCCAGTATGTAGCTGAAGCCCATGTGGACAAGGCCATCGAAAAGAGCATCGATCGGCTCAATCTCATCGAAGATAAGATCCAGGAAATGATCGAAGAAGGCACCATTATGATCGATACCGAAGGAATGGTAAAGGGTCAGGTAAACGGGCTCTCCATTTATCAACTGGGGGATTACAGCTTTGGAAAACCTTCCCGGATTACCGCGAGTACCTCCATGGGTAAAGCAGGAATCATCAATATCGAGCGGGAAGCAGATTTGAGCGGGCCTACCCATAACAAGGGAATCTTGATTCTCTCCGGATATCTCCGGGAAAAATATGCCCAGGACAAACCCCTTACCTTGAGTGCCAGCATCTGTTTCGAGCAGTCCTACTCCGGCGTGGAGGGAGACAGTGCCTCTTCCACCGAAGTTTATGCGCTGCTCTCCAGTCTTTCCGAACTTCCCCTACGTCAGGACATTGCCGTTACTGGCTCCGTGAGTCAGAGGGGAGAGATCCAGCCTATTGGGGGGGTTAACCATAAGATCGAAGGATTCTATGATCTTTGTCGGGCCAAGGGCCTTACCGGGTCTCAGGGGGTAATGATCCCCCACCAGAATGTGGAGGATCTTATGCTCCGGAAAGATGTGGTTAAGGCCATACAAGAGAAGAGGTTTCATATCTATCCGGTAAAGGCTATTGATCAGGGAATTGAGATCCTGGTCGGGGTTAAGGCCGGTGACAGAAAAAAAGATGGAACTTATGAGGAAGGCAGCGTAAATTATCTGGTAGACAAAAAGTTAGAAAATCTAGCATATCAGATGAGAGATTTTGATTCCGGTGAGAAGGAAACCAAGAAATCTCAAGCATAGAGAAAGGAGGAGATATCCATGGCCATTATAAAATGGAGTCCTTTCCGGGAATTTACTGATCTGAGACGAGAGATGGATTATCTCTTTGATGAATTTTTTGGACGTAGAACTTCACCATCTAAGGCAGGAAAGGCCTTTCCTGCCGCCGAGGTTTATTTTCCTCTGGTAGATATCTATAAAAGGGCAGATGAAGTAGTAATCAAGGCCGCGATTCCTGGGGTAAAGAAAGAAGATATAGAGATTACCTTTCTGGAAAATACCCTTACCATAAGGGGGGAAAGAAAGAGAGATTACACCGTTAGCGACGAAGATTACTACTATTTGGAACAGCACTTCGGGAGCTTCTCCCGTTCCATTAGTCTTCCGGCGGGGTTAAGTGCAGAAGGTATGAAGGCAACCTATAAGGATGGTATCTTGGAGATTATAATACCCAAGGCCAAAGAGGAAAAACCCCGGAAGATTGGGGTGCAGGTTTCATAAATGGGGATCTTTCTGCAATTATCTTGCCGGTCTTCTCCTGCCGGGCGGACTTTTGGACCGGAGTGACACCCGAACGCCGCACGTGAGCTATGGCCACGGGCGAGAGATTCGGCTCTACGGTTCATCATTCCGTAAGTTATGGTCTGTTCTTCAAAATGAATTCCAGGATGATCTGGGATATTCATTTTAACGTCCCTGGACTTTCATTTACTACTGAGAGCATCAAATAGTTTGCACTGTAGGTAAGGGTTATGAGGTGTTTTCTGATGTGACTGGTGGGAGGCCGCCGTCCTTTTCACCACTTATCAGTGGGGCAAACCGCAGCTTTACAGCCCCAGATAGGTTTTCATTACCTCCGGCTTTTCCCTTAGCTCAGAGGTATTTCCACTCCAGCACACCGCCCCCTTCTCCAGGATATAAGACCGATCAGAGAGCTTTAAGGCGAAGTTTGCATTCTGTTCTGCAAGGAGGATGGTCATCCCCTCCGTTTTGACGAGACCTACTTGCTCCCCCACCGCCATTACCACACGAGGCGCAAGCCCCTCGGAGGGCTCATCTAGGAGGAGGAGCCGAGGGTCTCCCATCAGGGTCCTGGCAATGGTGAGCATCTGCTGTTCCCCACCAGATAGGGTTCCCCCTTCTTGGGTATCACGATCCTTCAGTATAGGAAACAGCGCATAGACCCTCTCAAGGGTCCATTTTCCACCGTCTCTCCTCCCCGCCTTGATTCCCATCTCCAGGTTTTCGCGCACCGTGAGGTCCGGGAAGATTATCCTGTCCTCAGGGACGAATCCAACTCCCCGCCGGGCAATCTCAAAAGGCTGTTTACCCACTATCTCCTCCCCGCAGAACTTAAGGCTTCCTGAGCGGGGCGGGGTAAGATTCATTATACTCCTCAGCGTGGTGGTCTTGCCGACCCCATTTCTCCCCAAGATGCAGACCGTCTCCCCCTCATCGACCTCCAAAGAGACCCGGAAAAGGATGTGGCTTAGTCCATAGAAGGTATCTATTTGGTTTACCTCTAAAATCTTCATGCTTTCTCCCCTCGATAGATTCTCTGGACCCCCTTTGTTCCTCTAATGAACCACGGGTACCATGACGTTAGAATACCCGCGTATACCTTGTCAAGCAGAAATGAAGAACTGCGATAGCAAGACAAAGATGTCCCCTCTCACTGCAACGTTAAGCGAGTAAAAGGGCACTGCAAGGGTGGCATGCAGTGCGTCTGAGCCCCCTGATAGACCAAGCCAATCAGAGAAAGTAAAGGTAGAAGGGGTCACTGTGAGATGCCTGGTGATGGCAAAGAGCCAACCAAGATCAACAAATAAGGGATCCTCTTTATCAAGAGGCATGTTTGTCTTCACGAAGGTCTTTTTTTAAGATCTTGCCCACGGAGCTCTTCGGGAGTTCATCCAAGAAGGCTATCGATTTTGGCGCCATGAAACGTGATGTAAACCTGAGACAATGGTCAATCAACTCCTGTTCTGAAGCTCGAAGTCCGGGTCTTAGAGCAACGAATGCTTTGACCTCTTCCCCGTACACTGGATCTAGAACCCCCACCACTGCTGCCTCCTGGACAGCCGGGTGCTTATATAGGATTTCCTCTATAGACGCTGGTGAGATATTTTCCCCGCCTCGAATAATCAGATCCTTTTTTCGGTCTGTAATGAATAGATCGCCGTCTGAATCCA